>JACLAC010003228.1_pt1 | contig 37614 bp, 30 predicted proteins | sample 8027881 | NCBI WGS metagenome assembly JACLAC01 (sample SAMN15725517, study PRJNA655200) | protist metagenome | isolation source: fluorescence activated cell sorting (FACS) single amplified genomes of... | place: Spain: Blaines Bay Microbial Observatory, Mediterranean Sea | collected 2016-01-19 | reverse complement strand
GCGCCGCACCAAGGGCTTTAGACAGCTCGAAGCCACCTTGTGAAGGCTCTTCGTCCCAGTCAAATCGGTAGGCGTACACATGCTTGTTGCCAGCTTGGGTCATATAGTGGGCAAGACTGTCGACACCGCGTTCTTTCCAAGACTTTGAACCGTATTTAACGATACGGAGGTAAGACTCCTCATCTTTCAGGCGAGGCAAGAATCCAAGCCAATTTTCGGTATATTGTGGATCCCTAACCATAAATAGTGCGGTCTCATCACGGTTAGTACCGAGGATGATAGGGACGACGTTGTGATTAGCCGGATTTGTGAAAATCTCTTCGGTTGTCATGGCCGGGAGCACATAACCATCACCAAAATTTGTCGGTACATTCACCATGCCGAAGCCAGCAGCATCAAAAATCCGAAAGTAGTCCTCGACAGGTTTTTTGTAGAGGTAGGTCTTAATCTCTCGATCACTCAGGCTTGATTGATGATCGATGGCGGCTTGGTGGTCAGGGACAACGCGGTCAGCGAGCAACATCTTCGCGACAACCTCTTGCGCGGAATACGGATGCCCACCCTTACTCTCGAAATTTTGTGCGCGGGGCATTGGCTCTGGTTCGAACCCGCCGCTCTGGACGATGGCTCGGTGAAACAAGTCTTTGGCCAGTGGTGAAGCCATCATGGCGAGCGTATCGAATGCTCCGGCTGACTCTCCGAACACGGTGACGTTATCAGGATCACCGCCAAACTCGCCAATGTTGGCTTGTACCCACTCGAGAGCGCGCACGATATCAAGTGTGCCGTAGTTGCCAGAGTCATTTAATGGTTCGCCAGTTGTGAGTGCCGGGTGGGCGAACCATCCCATTAGGCCGAGTCGATAATTGATCGTTACCACGACGACTTCTCGCTGCGCGGCAAGCACTGAGCCATTATAGGAACCGCCATGGCCGATGGTATTGCCGCCACCGTGGATCCAAAACATGACCGGCAAGTCGACCGCGTTCGGGGGCGACCAAACGTTTAGGTAGAGGCAGTCTTCATTGCCGACTACGCCGCCAGAGGTTTGTTCATCACCGCCGCTGAGTGCGGAGGTAAGTTGTGGGCAGATTTGCCCGGGGGCGAGAGCCTCGAAAGTCTCCTCCCGCGGCTTTGGTGGCCGTGGCGCCCGCCAGCGCAGATCTTCAATGGGCGCCTGTGCAAAGGCGATGCCTTGCCATGACCGGGCGCCTTCTTTGTCACGAAATCCGACCACTGTTCCACCTGTAGTATCGCGCAGTGTCGTTTGGTCGCGGCTCGGTGGGGGTATCGGGTCTGGTTGGTCGGCGACGAAGATGTTGGTCCCAATGACAACCATGATACCGATGACAATTAGAATGATTGCTGCTTTACGCATAACGAAGCCTCGTTGTGATAGCGACATTGTAACGAGAGTTAAATGTCTTGGTAGTGTGGGCAGTGATGAGTGTGGTAAAACACATGGTGGGCAAAAAGAATAGGGAGCCAAAGATATGAATGACTATGATCTGATCGTGCGCGGCGGAATGGTTGTTGATGGCACAGGCCAAGCTGAACGGCGTGCCGATGTCGCGGTGCGCGAGGGACTAATTGTTGAAGTTGGTAAGGTGGATGGTCGCGCGGCGGAAGAGGTCGACGCAGATGGTGCGCTGGTGACGCCGGGTTTTGTCGATATCCATACGCACTACGACGGGCAGGCGACCTGGGCAAATCGTATGTCACCTTCGAGCCATCATGGGGTCACAACGGTTGTCATGGGGAACTGTGGGGTCGGTTTTGCGCCCGTTCGCCCGACCGACCACGAACTTTTGATAGAGCTTATGGAAGGCGTAGAAGACATTCCGGGTGTCGCCTTGCACGAAGGACTGCCTTGGTCTTGGGAGTCTTTTCCAGACTATATGGATTATCTCAGCGGTCGTAAATTCGATATGGATATCGGTGCACAGATACCGCACGCCGCGCTGCGTGTCTATGTGATGGGTCAACGAGGCGCCGATCGTGAGCCTGCGACGGCAGACGACATCGCGCTCATGCAGAAATTGACCACAGAAGCGATGAAAGCGGGTGCCCTGGGGTTCACAAGTTCACGTACATTGAATCACCGGAGCTCTAAAGGTGCACCAACACCGTCGCTGAAGGCAGAGGTCAATGAACTGATGGGCTTGGCGAATGCGATGAAGCATGCGGGTCGTGGCGTGTTTGAGATGATCTCAGACTTCGACGATTTCGAAGACGAGTTTTCTATTTTGCGCGGCATGGTCGAACACTCCGGTCGTCCGATGTCGATTTCGCTTGCCCAAGGCTTGAGTCCGAATGGTTGGAAGAAGATTCTTGCCCGGATTGCGAAAGCCACTGACGACGGCCATACGATGAGAGGTCAAGTTGCTCCTCGCGCGATCGGAATCCTTATGGGATTGTCGACGACGCTGTCGCCGTTCACCACAAGGCCTTCCTATATGGAGGTCACAAAGCTGCCTCTCAATGAGAAATTGGCTGCACTGAAAGACCCTGGACGACGGGAACGTATTCTTGCCGAGGAAACAGGGCCCCGGTTTTGCACGCCTCTTCAACCTGATGAATGGTGGTCAGAAAGTTTGGTTGATGACGGATCCGCCGAATTACGAGCCGGATCCCGCAGACAGTCTTGCCGCCAAAGCACAACAAGCGGGCCAAGACGCGTGGTCGTACATTTATGATTTGATGACATCTGGCGACGGGAAGACAATTTTTTATACTCCGTTCGCGAACTATGCGGAAGGCAATCTCGATTGTTGTCGTGAAATGATTCTTGATGAGAATACCGTCATGGGGCTTGGTGATGGCGGCGCTCATGTCGGCACGATCAGTGACGCGAGTTTTATCACAACCCTAATTACCCATTGGGGGCGGGATAGGACGCGGGGCGATCGGATTGATTTGCCGACGTTGGTCAAGAATCAAACACGAGACACTGCGCGAGCGGTTGAGCTAACCGATCGAGGGACGTTGGAGCCGGGTATGCGGGCGGACATTAATGTCATTGATTTCGACAATCTCAACGTGCGAGCGCCAGAGATTGTGCATGATTTACCGGCGGGTGGCGCACGGTTGCAACAAAAGGCCCAGGGTTATCTTTCGACAATCGTTGCCGGTCAGCAGACCTATATCAATGGCGAGGCGACTGATGCCTTGCCAGGCCGGTTAGTGCGGCCCCGCTAGCAGCACAAATCTAGGAGAAGTCATGCAAGGTCCATTGCAGGGTATAAAGGTCTTGGATCTCACCATCGCGCGTGCTGGTCCGACGGCGGTCCGATTGTTGGCTGACTGGGGTGCGGAGGTGATCAAAGTTGAACCGCCACGAACGGGCAGCGGTCGCTCCGCGACAGGCGGGCGGCGCGGCCCGGACGAGCAAAACCTGCATCGCAATAAGCAGTCCGTGGCCATCAACCTCAAAACCGAACAAGGCCAAGCGTTGTTCCACGAACTGGCGGCGCAATCCGACATCATCGTTGAGAATTTTCGTAGTGATGTCAAATTCCGGTTGCGGGTAGACTACGAGACGATTAAGGCGATCAACCCGCGCATTATTTACGCCAGTATTTCCGGTTTCGGTCAAGACGGGCCCTATGCGAAGAGACCCGGTGTGGATCAAATCATGCAAGGGATGAGCGGTTTGATGTCGATTACCGGAGAGCCCGGAGCGGGTCCCATGCGGGTTGGCGTTGCGATCTCAGATACGTCCGCCGGTATGTTTTTAGGGCAGGGGATATTGCTTGCTTTACTGCATCGAGAGCGCAGTGGCGAAGGGCAGTGGGTGCATACTTCTCTCCTCGAAGCGATGCTTTGCAAACTGGACTTCCAGGGCGCTCGTTACACCATGAGTGGCGAAGTTGCTGAACAACAGGGCAACGATCATCCCACGCAAGTACCCATGGGTACCTACGAGGCGAAAGATGGACACGTCAACATTGCGGCCTTTGGCGAGGTGATGTGGCAGCGCTTTTGCGATGCGCTGGATGCCCAGGATCTCTTTAACCATCCGCAATACGCGACGGCAAAAGAGCGAATAGAGAAAAACGACCGCTTGAAAGTTGATATGACAGGGGTCACTAAACAGTTTTCTGTGGCCGAGTTAGTTGATCGCCTCAACACCGAAGGCGTGCCGTGCGGCCCGATCAATACGATCGGAGAAGCGTTCGAGGATGAACAGGTTAAATTTTTGCGTGTGGCAAAACCTGCTGACCATCCAACATTGGGTGAGATCAATTTAATTCGATCGCCGATCAATCTCTCCGCGTTCCCCCAATCTGATCGTTTTGATAACGCGGCGCCAGATACGGGGCAGGATACGCAGACAGCTCTGGCTAGTTTCGGCATAGACAATGCTCGCATTGCAGCCTTGTTGGCTGATGGGGTCGTTGGCGAGTGAACGTTCGAGTGGCCGCCGGTTATGCTGTAGGTGATTTTGGTATCAATCTCTATTTCATCTCTGCGATGACTTATCTGCTTTATTTTTATACCGACGTTCTTGGGATAAGTGCTGTTGCTGCTGCGGGTGTATTTGGTGTTGCGCGTCTAATTGATGCAGTCACAGATCCAGTCATGGGGGCCATCGCAGAACGTACCCACAGTCGCTGGGGAAGGATGCGGCCTTATCTTCTCTTCGGGGCAATACCGCTAGCATTGATTACGATACTCACTTTTACCGTGCCGGATCTCGATGCCGATGGCAAGCTCGCATGGGCCTATACGACGTACATTTTGTTCGGGCTAATCTACACCATCGTTACAATTCCTTATGCCACGTTGACGGCTTCGTTAACCAGGGACTATTCAGAACGTACCCAACTGTCGACCTATCGAATCGGCTGTGCCTTTGCTGGCGGCTTTCTCGTGTCGGTCGGGACGATGCCATTTGTGAATTTGTTTGATGACGAAGCCCTCGGTTTTTCGATGCTTATGGTGGTATTTGGGGTCGTTGCCACACTCCTGCTGTTAACCACTTTCTGGACAACAAAAGAAGTTGTACAACCCCAAGTTATCGACAAGCCGCCACTCAAAGATAGCCTTAGGGCAGTTTTCTTGAATCCCCCTTTGCTCGTTGTTATCGGCATTTTCAGTTGTGGCATGTTGAGTTTTACTGTGCGCCAGACAACAACTATTTATTTCTTTATCTATAACGTTGGCGACCCTAGTCTGATCGCGTGGTTTTTTGGGTTGACGTTGGGTTGCATGTTAATTGGTATCTGGTCAGTGCCGTGGCTGGCGGATAGATTTGGTAAGGCGGGCGCGGTTCGCCTTGGCGCCTACCTGACCATAGTGGCTTGTATCGGTTTCTACCTGACGCCTTACGATGAGGTTACGCAAGTCTTTTTCTGGGGTTGTCTCGTTGCTCTTGGCGGCACGCCGGTAGCCGTGCTTGGCTGGGCCATGATTCCGGACACAGTGGAATATGCTGAGCATCGGCATGGTACGCGCGCGGATGGTATGATTTTCTCTACGGCGAGTTTTTTTCAAAAGCTCGCCAAAACAATCGGGGGCGCGGGTGTTGCACTTATTCTTGGGTTTGCTGGCTATCAAGCCAATCAAGAGCAGACGCCGGAAGCACTAGCGGCTATCCACGGCGTGCTGACATTGGTGCCGATCGGGATAATGCTGGTGTTGATCGTCCTCACCAAGATCTACGCACTAGACAAAAAAACCCACACCGAATTAGTGCAAGCACTGAAGTCTGCCTAGCGGCTCGAAAAACCCCGTTTCAGTGCTTCACCTCAGCGGCATCGCCCCATGCTTGGCGGAGCGAGTCGATGCTGAATCCCGGTTGTTGGGCCGCGTTGATGATGACCGCTTCGCGCTCGGCGATTTGCTTGGCCGCATCCAGAACTTGATCTGCAACAGTCCAGGGAATAACGACAGCGCCGTGTTGGTCTGCATGAATCAGTTCGCCTGAAACGACGCGCATACCGGCAACGGAGATCGGCGCACCGTAGCCGACAACATGCACGTAAGCATGAGAAGGACCGACGCGGTCCGCCATCATTTGAAAGCCATCGGCGATGTCGGGTAGATCGCGAACACTACCGTCGGTGATGACGCCCAGTGCACCCAGACCCTTGTGGATGTTTGAGTTTACTTCGCCCCAGTAAGAACCATAACCCCGTTGTGCATCGTCCATATCTTGAATGACGATGATGCTCGGTTTCGGTCCTTCATCGATATAAGCGTAATAGCCATCGTTCATCGCGCCGGCCTCTCTGCCCTTTAAATGAGATGGATGCGCCGAGCGAATGGCTGCTGTCCGTGCAATACCCACCATTGGTGGTAGTTCAGGCCGGGTGCAGACAAGCGGTTGGGTCGTAAAGCCATAACCGCGTCGCTCGGGTATCAAAAGCTCTAATGCATTGCACACGGTTGGGGTATCGATCGTTTGTAAGTCTGCGATTAATTCATCGGTCAGTTCAGTCATTAAGTCTCTCCCGCTTTGGACAAGGTCTTGTCTAGAGATTTACGCATCTCGGTTTGGTGATCTTCTCCTAACCAAGACAGAAGAAGCAACTTGGTTGCCATGGCAACAGCGACTGGTTGATCAAACATCAGGTGATGATAGGTACCAGGAACCGTGATGGTTGGTAAATAGCCGCCTGTTATCTCACGCATATGTGCCGCGTAGTAGGCCCCTTCATCCTCGCTTTTCTCGCCGAGCATGAGGCCCGTTTTGCAGGTCAGTTGGGCGTATTTGTCACGTTGATCTTTGCCCATTGCCAGGTGGTCGAAAAGCGCCGGGTCAAACTTCCAGGTCCAACCACCCTCGACTGCCTTGAGCCCGTATTCGGCCATTTGTCGCAGTACCGAAGGGTGCACGCCCGGTTGCTCTGGGATAAAACGAAAGCGACCCAGTGCAGTGCTTTTGTCCTCGTAAATCCTGAGCTTGCGCCCGGGTTCGACCCCTTCACGTTCAATGCGCATACCCCACTAGATGTATTCTTCCGGCGGTCCGGTGGTGAAATCCATAAACAAGATTCCGCCCAGTTCCTGGTGAAAGTGATGGCCAACCTCTAAGGCGACCCAACCGCCAAAGCTATGTCCGACGACATAGGGTCGAGGACCAAGCTGCGCCGCACTGCACACAGCCCACACTTCCTGCGCAAATAGTTCTCCGGAATACCGCTCTCGCCAATCGCTGTCACCGTTGCCCGATAGGTCGATGGCAACACAGCGAAATTCGTCGGCCAGGAAGGGGGCGGTGAAACGCCACCACTCAAGATGAGCATTGCTACCGTGTATGAAGACGATGCCGGGTTTGCCGACTTCTCCCCAGGTTTCGTAAACAATATTCGCGCCGCTGACCGTAACCTCTCCGCGCTGGGAGGGAGTGGATAGGGCGTGCTCGTACCAAAAGGGCAGGTCTGACATATGTGCGGTGTTCAAATCAAACGGCGCACGTTACCATTTTTTGCCTAAGACCGAATCGACTACGTGCTAACTTTCTTCGCGTGACGATCAATGGGCGGGATAAAGAGGTCCGCTTATCAGACGGGCTAAAAGGCGGGTTAAAAGATGGGTACAAGGAGCGGAATATGAAACTAGGTATGCACGCGGGTCCTCAGGATCTGACGATGGATGAGTTGAAACGTCTGTGGCAGACGGGAGACACGAACGGCTTTCATTGGATATCTGTATGGGATCACTTCTATGCAAACCCTTTGGCTGATCGGGAAAATCCGTGTTTTGAAGGTGTGGCTGCCATGGCTGGGTTGGCAGCTTCGACAGAAAAGGTTCGCGTTGGCTGTCTCGTCTTTTGTGCGTTGTTTAGAAACCCTGGTGTGTTGGCGAAAGCAGGCGTGACGATCGATCACTTGTCTGGTGGGCGAGCGGATGTGGGCATCGGCGCAGGCTGGTTTGAAGAAGAATTCCGCGAGTTCGGCTATGGCTTTCCGCCTCTCGGCAAACGGTTAGATCAACTCGAGGAAGCACTCACCATCGTGCGTGGCCTCTGGGATGGACAAGAGGTTGATTTCAAGGGTGAGTATTACGAAATGCACGGTGCAGTTTCTAGCCCGCAGCCACTTGGCTTGCGGCTTTGGATTGGTGGGCGTGGCAAGGTACGCACGGTTGATATCGCTGCGCGATTTGCCGATGGCTTCAACATGCCGTATGTGCCTCCGGAAATAGCGGCCGATCGACTCGAACGCTTGGAAAAAGCCTGCGAGAAGCACGGGCGCGACTTTGCCAAGATCGATACGAGTGTCAATTTGGGGTTCTATATGAATTCTGATCGCACACCGGACATCGATCCGAGAGGCGCAATTACGGGCGGTGTGCAGGAAACAATCGATCTGATTGGTAGGTACAAAGATGCGGGTATCCAGGGCATCAATATCGCGTTCCGCCCTCCGGTTGATTGGGACAACCTACAACGCTATATCGAGGAAGTCATGCCCGCATTTAGCACCGACTAACGTCGAGTACGCACCTGCTCAGTGAATTCAAGCCATTGGCCGCTTTGTGTTTGGAACGGGACCTTGACCGTACACGCCGGGGTGCCTTCCGGTACTCGTGATGGCTCGTATGTTGCGGCGATCGCAATTGTTTGTTTATTGTCTGGACTGATCGACACGGGCTGGATCCGCTTTGGGCTGAGATGCCATCGTTGGTCTGGAGAGTTGCAGTCGATGAGCGCTGTCAGCTCACGCTGCGTCGTGTTGTTTAGATCGAGAGAAAAGGTATAGCGGCCAGGGCGCCCCTTAGGCATGAGTGTTGCCTCGCGACGGACCAGGGATCTGCCAAGGTTATACAGATCATAGTTGTCGCTGGGATCCACCATGTCTTGCGCGTGCACTGAATCTGCTTCGATGACCGCCACAGAACTCGTGTTACCACGAACCGCGATGTGCAAAAAGTGGGCGAAGCCGCCCACTGCTTTGACTTTGTGAGCCATGCGGCCGCCGGCGTTTGTCATAGTGTAGTGCACGCCGTCACGTTCGAAGTGATGTAAGTGGTGGTGGTGGCCGTAGATCACTTGCTGCACACCGCCCTGGATAAATAACTGATGCAACACGGCGGCGTTTTTTCATTTGCATTGGCGGACGATGCATAAATACGAACTTATGCTGCGCATCTGATTTGGCCAAGATGGCGCTCATCCACTGCAGCTGTTCGTCGCTAACGCTTGCTGGGGCTTCTTTGCTATCGCTGTTAAGGCCGATAAACAATGCATTCTTGTACGTAAAACTGAAATAAAGTGGTCCCCAGGTGTCCTCAAAGATGCGTTCCAAGCCAGCGTCTGGCTGTTTGTTGCCACCGTATACATCATGGTTGCCGGCAATCGCGTAGTACGGGATATCTGCAATCGGGGAAATTTGATGTTGAAAGCGCCGCCACTCTGCTTGAATCAGGCCGAGGTCACTGTCATACCCATCGATGAGGTCGCCAACTTGGATAACGAAGGCAGGATAGAGTCGTCTGACTTGATCAATAATCCGGTTGAACCCCGTGGTGTCATCAAATTGCGCATCGCCCAGTACAATGAAATGAAATTCGTCACGTTCAGTCTGCGGCGCCTGATCGTTGCGTGCCTCGACGGATGAGGCTGAAAATAAGAGTAGCAAGGCACACAGATGAAGCCTGTGCGAAAGTCTCAGAATCATTTTGCTGTACATCGTGTTTTCGTCCCTTGAGCCTTGGCGTAGGCTTCGACTTGTCGCCACACCCTGATGGTGTTGCCCCCTAAAATTTTTGCTATCTCTTCTTCGTTGTAACCTCGACCGAGCAGGCCGGTGATCAAGTTTGGGTAAGTTGATACATCCTTGAGTCCGATCGGTAGCGTATCACCGACACCATCATAGTCCGAGCCGATACCGACGGCATCAATTCCGGCAATCACCACTACTCGGTCAATGTGGTCAAGTACGTCGTCTATGGTGGCGAATGGGTAGGGGTGTCTGTTGTAGTAGTTGTTCATGAAGGCGATGAGTTCCGGATGGCCTTCTGGAAGGCCTTTTTCTTTTTGCAGTGCTAGGGCACGTGTGATTCGGTTCGTGGTCCAATCACGGGCCGCTTGGTGAATGAATGATGAGCCAAAATTGATCTGGATCACCCCGCCGTTTTTTTAGCGAGCGCGATGATCATGTCGTCACTCATGTTGCGCTGAAAGTCGGGCGTAAAATGGCGAAGTGAGGAATGAGAGGCGAGAGCTGGCACCTGTGACAGCGCCATCACCTGCCAGAACGCCAGGTCGGAGATATGCGAGACATCAATCATGACGCCGAGGCGATTCATTTCAGGAATCAGAGCTTTGCCAAACGAAGAGAGTCCTTGCCATCGTTCGTTGGTGTCATAGCTCGAGTCGGAAATGTGGTTGCTTTTCGAGTGTGACAGCGTGACGTATCGAATTCCGCGTTTATAAAAGTGCTCTAAATAGTTGAAATTAGAGGATATTGGCCCACCATTCTCCATACCAAGTGGCAAGGAGATCAATCCCGACTGTTGCTGACGGAAGAGATCTTCTGAGCAGGTTGCAAGGGCAAATTTGTCGGGGTGGCGCTTGATCAGCGCCTCGACACCATCGATTGCGTCATTTGCAAACGCGTAGGCTTCGCCTGCGGCGTCAACATCGGCGGGTGTATAAATGGACAAGAAGGGCGCATTCAAACCCCCAGATTTCGCGCGTGGATAGTCGAACTCTCCAGATTCGGTGGCGAGCCCGACATCAGCTGGATCTTTTAACATCCGGTAGGGGACATCTACGTGCGTATCGAGAATCAGGTGCCGTTGCGCAAGCGCTTGAGCCTGCTCGTTGGTTTGCTCATGCATACAGCCGCCAAGCAGGAAACTGATGCACAGAGCGAGGGCCAAGCAGGCGACGGTCGGAGGGCAATTGTTTGCGCTAGGCCTGCACTTGTGTTTGCCAGCTGACATATCGGTGGGCCTCCTCGTGATATTTGCGCGACCATTGGGCTGGTCGCGGTGTACATGGCCAAAGATGTTGCTATAGCTCTCCATAACGTTGGTCATTAGAGTAAACTGGGGCCTCAGTTTGCAATCTATTTTTTTGGAACAATCTATGTCTGTCATCAAGCAAGATGATGTGATCCGGAGCGTGGCAGATGCGCTTCAGTTTATTTCTTACTATCACCCAGTGGATTTCATTCGAGCAATGCGTGGTGCATGGGAGGCAGAAGAATCGCCATCCGCCAAAGCGGCACTGACTCAAGTTTTGGTCAATTCAAGAATGTGTGCGTTGGGCAAACGCCCAATCTGCCAAGATACGGGGATTGTTATTGTGTTTGTGTCGGTCGGCATGGCAGTGCGGTGGGATGCTGAACTATCGCTCGACGATATGATTAACGAGGGGGTTCGACAAGGGTATACCCATCCGGACAATGTCCTTCGTGGCTCGGTGCTCAATGATCCGGACGGTGCTCGGACCAATACCAAAGACAATACGCCCGCCGTGATCCACACGCGTATTGTTGCCGGCGACAAAGTCGAGATTGAAGTTGCCGCTAAAGGCGGCGGTAGCGAGGCGAAAGCGAAATTCGCCATGCTGAACCCTTCGGACTCTGTTGTCGATTGGGTCTTGTCAGTGGTGCCATCGATGGGCGCAGGTTGGTGTCCGCCTGGGATCTTGGGTGTTGGCATTGGCGGCACGCCCGAAAAGGCGATGCTGCTCGCAAAGGAAAGCATGATGGATCCGGTTGATATGCATGACCTCAAAGAACGCGGTGCTGATAATCACTTGGAAGAAATGCGCTTGGAGCTGTTTGACAAGGTCAATGCCCTTGGTATCGGTGCACAAGGGCTGGGTGGCTTAACGACGGTTCTAGATGTGAAGGTCAAAGACTATCCAACGCATGCAGCCAACAAGCCAGTAGCCGTTATCCCCAACTGTTCGGCCACGCGCCACGTGCACTTTGAACTGGATGGTAGTGGCCCGGCAGAGTTTGCACCCCCAGATATGTCGGAATGGCCGGATATTGAGTTTGAGCTTGGTGACGAGGTCAAGCGCGTCAATCTGGATACGATTACGCAGGCCGAAATTGAAACTTGGGTGTCAGGTGAGACCCTGTTGCTCTCAGGAAAAATGTTGACCGGGCGCGATGCAGCGCACAAAAAGCTCGTCGACTTGATTGATCGTGGGGAGCCACTCCCGGTCGACTTTACCAATCGGTTTATCTACTACGTGGGGCCTGTCGATCCGGTCAGGGACGAAGTTGTGGGCCCGGCCGGGCCAACGACAGCAACCCGAATGGACAAGTTCACTCGGACGATGCTCGAGAAAGCGAACCTTGCTGGCATGATCGGTAAGGCAGAGCGGGGTCCGGAAGCCATCGCGGCAATCAGAGACAATAAGGCTGTATCCATGATCGCCGTCGGTGGTGCAGCGTACCTGGTGGCGAAGGCGATTACATCGTCGACCCTACTTGCCTTCCCTGAATTAGGAATGGAAGCAATCTATGAGTTTGAAGTGAAAGATATGCCGGTGACGGTGGGGGTTGATGCCCGTGGCGAGTCGGTCCATATCGAGGGACCGAAGATCTGGTCGCAGAAGATTGCGGAGAGGATTGCCGTTGCCGAGATAGACTAAGACGTTACCTTCGCTACCGACAACGGTTACGCGCGAAGATAATACGACAGCGCCTCTAACATAAGTCAGTCTATAGCGCGTCCAGATAACGTTCGGCATCGAGTGCGGCCATACAGCCAAAGCCGGCACTGGTGATGGCCTGGCGATAAACGTGATCGGCGACGTCACCGGCTGCGAAGACCCCAGGCACGCTTGTGGCGGTCGCGTTGCCTTCCGTGCCGCTATGGATTCGTATGTAGCCGCCTTCCATATCAAGTTGGCCAGCGAATATGTCGGTATTCGGCGTATGCCCGATGGCGATAAAAACGCCCTGTAGATCGATTTCTTTCTGCTTGCCATCGTTCGCTGCAATGCTCATGCCTGTCACGCCCATATCGTCTCCAAGCACTTCGGAAAGCTGGTGGTTCCAAAGCGGTTCAATATTCGCTTTCGCCAGCAGACGATCTTGCAGGATCTTTTCCGCGCGCAGTTCGTCGCGTCGGTGTACCAAATAGACTTTCTTTGTGATGTTGGCGAGGTACAGGGCTTCTTCGACAGCTGTGTTGCCGCCGCCAATGACCGCGACGTCCTGGTTCCGGTAGAAGAATCCATCGCAGGTCGCGCATGCACTAACACCGCGTCCTTTATAGTTTTCTTCTGACGGCAGGCCAAGGTACTTGGCGGACGCGCCAGTCGCGATGATCAAGGCATCGCAACTGTAGATGGCATTATCTCCGTGTAGCTCGAATCGACCATGCTGGCTCGGCTCGGGAATCTTTGCCGTGTGTATGTGATCGCTAACGACAGAGGCATCGAATCGTTTCACGTGCTCAGCCATTTGCAGCATAAGTTCTGGGCCTTGCAATTCGGCATGTCCACCTGGCCAGTTTTCTACTTCTGTTGTCGTCGTTAGCTGACCTCCAACCTCAATGCCGGTAATGAGTGCAGGTCGTAAATTAGCGCGTGCGGCATACAGCGCCGCCGTATAGCCCGCAGGACCTGAGCCAAGTACGATCAGGCGATGGTGGATAGTCTCTGGCATAGGGTGTAGTACCTCTTGAATGACAACACGATGAAAGGCTACCGAGTTTCAGTGCGCGAACTCTGAGTGGTTATTTTAGCCACATCCGCAACTGAGGCAACCAACGCACCATCATATCTGTGCAGAAAGTGCGTCTTGGAGCGCTCTATGTGGATCGTAGCGAAGACACGCTCGACTCGTTGTGCGGCGTCGGCTTTGCGCTAGCAGCACGCGACGTTCGTCGATTTGCCTGCGATCCAGTTTGGCAATGATGGTAACCAATCGGTGATGTGTTTAAATTCAGGCATAACAAATTGGAGATGTGGGTATGGGACGTTTAAAGTTTGGTGGATTTATCGCGCCGCACCACCCGATCGGGGAAAATCCAACATTGCAGTTACAGCGCGATTTGGAACTTGCGGAGCATTTGGACCGGTTGGGTTACGATGAATTTTGGTGCGGAGAGCACCACTCTACCGGTTGGGAAATTATAGCGAGTCCAGAGCTTTTCCTGGCCGCGGCCGGTGAGCGGACCCACACAATTAAGCTCGGTACGGGTGTTATCTCGCTGCCCTATCACCATCCGTTCAATACGGCACAGAGACTCGTACAGCTGGACCATATGACCCGGGGTCGAGTGATATTTGGATCGGGCCCCGGTGCGTTGCCATCCGACGCGCATACGCTCGGCCTCGACCCAATGATTCTTCGCGATCGTCAAGATGAAGCGATTGGGGTGATTCGTCGCCTTTTGAACGGCGAAGAGCGGTTTTCCTACGAATCCGAATGGTTCACGCTCAACGATGCCCGCCTGCAGTTATTGCCACTGCAAGATGACATGCCATTTGCCGTCGCTTCAATGGTCAGTCCTTCTGGGATGACCCTGGCAGGTAAACACGGTACCGGTGTTCTATCGATCGGTTCGATGTCCACTGCGGGTTTGCAAGCGCTGCCTAATCAGTGGGCCTTTGCCGAAGATTCAGCGGCGAAGAACAGCAACCAGGTGCAGAGGGATGATTGGCGTGTCGTGATGTCCTGGCACATTGCCGAGACTAAAGAAGATGCTCAGAAGCAGGCCAAACACGGTCTCTTTCGTTGGCATAATGAATATACCGTAGGCACGCTGATGCGCCCGGGTGCGGAGGTTTATAGTTCACCGGATGCCGCGGTAGAAGAAGTGGCGGTCGAAGGTGGTGGTGCCATTGTGGGTACCCCCGACGATCTGATCAAAGCGATCCGAGAAATGCGTGATTTGACGGGTGGCTTTGGCACCGTCATTGGCTTTGCCCACGACTGGGCGAACCGCGAAGACACGTTACGCAGTTGGGATCTTGTCGCTAGATATGTGATTCCAGAAGTTAACGGCATGCTCGATGGTTATCGAGAATCGCAACGCCATGTAATTGAGAATAGAGAATCTTTTGACCGCGCTGGGGCCGCTGTGATGGCCAAGATCATGGAGAACGAGAAAGCGGTTGAAGCGATGCAAGAAGAAGCGCAGGGACAAACAGCGATGCCGTCACACCATGCCCCAGACCTCAGCGAGCAAACGGGAGGCTAGGATGTTAGCGCAATTGCAAGTTCTGACCCCGGTGACGGCCTGTTGTCTCGTTTTACTGAACGCCTGTAGTGCGCCCGTTGATACCACCGCCCACAGCCCGCCGGACGTTTCGTCAGAGCCAACAACCCCTGTGTCAGTTGTGGTGCGGACAGCGGTGGTCACCGAAGGTACTAACATGGCGGCAACCGTTGTCGGTGAGCAGCGGATCATCAGCTTGCAAGGACGATTATTTAGACTGGATGAGTCGGGTCAAGGTGTCGCGCTAACGGATGCCTACTTTGATGCGCGAGAGCCGCAGTTATCTCCGGATGGTTCTACGGTTGTTTTTCATGGCTATCGGAGTGGCAACTGGGATATCTGGGAGCATCATCTCAAGACTGGATTAACAACTCAGCTCACAAAAGATAGTTATGACGATCGTGAGCCACAGTACGGCGCTGGCGGTGTTGTCTTCAGTTCAGATCGAACCGATACCTACGATATTTGGGCGGTGCAAGAAGGCGAGCTTCGACAAATCACGAATACACAAGGCAATGCCTATTCTCCCTCTGTCTCAGCGTCTGGCGAACTCGCCTATGTCAGTGCGAGGGCAGGGATCAGTCGGTTGATGATAGGCAATGACCCGGGACGAGAACTGACCTCCCAAGTAGGTACGATCTCGGGTGTGCAATGGTCGCCTGACAATACTCGGATTAGCTATCAGGTGGTGAATGCCGCCGGTGCGGAAATGCGCTTGGTCGATGTTACTTCTGGTGCAGATGAATCACTGACCAGGACCGGTGAGGATGTCTTTCCTTTCCGGGCCAGCTGGCAAGGTGAAGACGTCCTGTTGTACACCTCTGACGGCTTAATACGTTCGTTGAACTTGGCAGACGGGTCGACCACGGAGAATCCATTTACTGTTGAGCTTCAGTTAGCGCGTCACGAATACCAACGGAAGGTGCGCGACTACGATGCTGAGCAGTCGCGCCAGGCTTTGGGGATCGCGCACCCGGTAGTGAGCAATTCGGGTGCCGAAGTCTATTTTACCGCGCTGGGTGATATATGGGCGCTCGAGGTTGGCGTTAATAATCTAACGCAACTAACGGACAGCAAGTATGCAGAAGGCGGCCTGGCGCTCAAGCCGAACGGCCAAGAGTTGGCTTATGTGGGTGAAGGTGCATCAGGCCTGAGCTTGCAGATCCTGGATCTGTCGACGAGCGAAACTCGATCGATTGATGTCGGCGCGCTCAGTATCGCAAATCCAAGTTGGTCGCCTGACGGCACTCGGATTGCCTTGTTTGTGGATGTGCCGGGTAATCCACTCGGTGGCCAAATTATTGTGGTCGACGCGGTCACGGGTGAAAAATCGTCTGTCTTAAGCCCGATGCCCCAGCAACCCCTGTCGTGGGATGCAAGTGGTGAGCACATTGCCGTGACACGATTGAATACGTACTCGAGCCGCTATCGGGAAGGTATGTATGAACTGGTTGTCGCCAAAGTCTCTGCTGGCGCAGAGGCTGAAGTGGCTGCAATCCATCCAGTTGAGCATCGTTCGATCGTTTCAGCCGTACTCAAGACGCCGGAAGAAATGACTTATATAGAGGGCGGGGTTCTCTACAAGTTGGGTTTAACTGATGGTTTTACGCCTGTTGAAAAGGCAGTTCAGGTCACAACAGAACTGACCGATATGCCCTCTTGGAGTCCCGATGGTAGGCATCTGGTCTACCTGGCCGGCGATAGATTGAAGTTGTACAGCGAGGTAGATGGTGTCACGCAGGATGTAACGCCGACGTTGAGCTATCAACTTGCGACTCCTGCCGAACGGTATGTCATTCGCGCCGGGCGAGTCTATACCGGTGAGGGTGATAGCTATCTTGAAAATCAAGATATCCATGTTGAGGGGGCCACAATTGTAGCGGTCGCGCCGTCGGATCCGAATATCGAGGCTGATGTGGATGCTTCGCAGTACGCGGTGACGCCAGGACTCTTTGAGATGCATGCGCATATGGGGGATACCTCAGAACGGCAGGGTCGCGTGTGGCTCTCATATGGCGTAACGACTGTCCGCGATCCAGGTTCAAATCCATATGTGGCTAAGGAGCGTCAAGAAGCATGGGATAGTGGCAGACGGATTGGGCCACGGACGCATGTCACCGGCTACCTAACAGATGGTAATCGGGTCTATTACTCGATGGCCGAAGGGATCGTTTCCGACGAGCACTTGGCCATGGCATTGGACCGCGCGGCCAAGTTGGATCTTGATTTCATTAAGACCTATGTTCGACTGCCTGATCACCTACAGAAAAAAGTCGTCGATTTCGCGCACGCGCACGGTATGCCGGTTTCCTCGCATGAGCTTTATCCGGCGGTGGCACATGGGATGGATCACGTTGAACACATCGGTGGCACAAGTCGGCGAGGCTATCAGCCAAAAGTTTCTCGACTGGGCTACAGCTATCAGGATGTCGTTGAACTGTTGTCCGTGGGTGGCATGGGTATGACGGCGACCGCAGTATTGCCCGGTTTTGCCGTGATCGTGAAGGAGGAACCAGATTGGTTTGCCACACCGCAGTTCGATCATTTTTACGGCGAGCGGGCGAAACGTGGCTATGAAATCATGGTGACTCGTTTCGGTACTGGCGCGGCGGCAACCGCGCAAGCAAATGGGAAAATTCTGCGCGCATTGACCGAGCGGGATGCGCTGCTCGTGACTGGGACCGATTCTCCCTTCGTACCCTACGGGGCTGGTTTGCACGCTGAGCTCAGGCTCTATGCGCGAGCGGGGTTAAGCCCGGCGCAGATACTGCACCAAGCGACCATGAAGAGTGCGCAAGCCGCCGGCGTGGCAGCTGAACTTGGTAGTATCGCGGTGGGCAAATTGGCCGACCTTGTGATCGTCGATGGTGATCCGCTCAATGAGATTCGCGACATGGACAACGTCGTAATGACTATCAAACATGGCTATCGGTATGCGCTCGAAACCCTGTTAGTGGATTAGATCAGGCCGGATGCCGTCATCGAGTTTATCTGCGTCGTCTCGTAACCAAGCTCCGTTAGCACCTCGTGTGTGTGTTCCCCGAGCCGAGGTGGCGGGCGCTGGACGGAGGGTGGTGCCGGGTGCGCCACGTGACTTGCGCTAATTGCCCGCGTGTCGCCCGAACCGGAGGGGTCGGGGATGCTAGCAATACTTAACCGGTGTGTGTTTTGTTGGTCTTCGGCAGCTTCGGCGAGATTCTGGATGGCTGACGCGGGGACCCCTGCGACGGCGAGTTTCTCAAGCCAGTGGGCCGTGGTTTCTGATTTGAAGATCGGTTCAAGCAAGTCGTTGAACGCCTGTGTCTGGCTGATGCGAACACTCGGGTCTTGTCGACCTGCGTAAAAGTCTGGGTGACCAATGGCTTCTAAGAGTGATTGGATTTGCGCTTCTTTTAACGCAATGACTTGTACGTAGCCATCTGAAGATTCGAAAACATTGGCGGTTGGTTGCTTGGTCGGAGAACGGTTGCCAGTAAGATCAGGGAGCGTGCCTGTCGCGAAATAGCCAGTGAGTTGCGGCGCTTGCATCATAAATGCGCTATCCATCATAGAGACGTCAACGCGTTGCCCTTCGCCAGTGAGATGACGGCGAAAAAGCGCGCCGGTAATGGCAAATGCGGCGTTCAACGCTGTGCTCATATCGACTGCGAAAAATCCTGCACGGACGGGACCCGATTCCGGGTGGCCACTGATGCTCATCATGCCGGAGGAGGCTTGGATTGCACCGTCGAAGGCGGCCAGAGTGGACTTTGGTCCATATTGGCCGTAGCCCGAGATGGAGGCGTAGATCAAATCTGGTTTGATTTGGCGTAGCGCCTCGTAGCCGAACCCAAGCCGCTCGATCGTCCCGGGTTTAAAGTTCTCGACGACGGCATCGGCGGTTTCGACCAGTTTGTGGATGACTTCCTTGGCTTGTGCGTGTTTTAAATCGAGAGTGATAGCGCGTTTGCCGAGGTTGCAAGTGAGAAAAGAAGGCGCCATGCCGTCAGATGAGTCGGACATCAAACCGCGGGTAATATCTCCAACGCCAGGCTGTTCTATTTTAATGACATCTGCACCCAATTGTGCGAGTTGTTGGGTCGCGAAAGGTCCTGCGAGGACCTGCGTGAAATCAATTATTCGCAACCCGGTCAGCGCCTGGCGCGATGCCGATGCTTGTTCCTGTGCAATTGTTTCTGTACTCATGGCCTGACCATCTCGAATACCCAGAGATTGCCAGAATGCACTTCGGCGAGTGGCTCAGGGATATCTGATTGATCGAGATATTTGCGCCTCGTTTCGCTTAATACGTCTGGCAGAGCCGGATCCTCATGAATGCGAACGAGATTGCGGTGATACAGTTTGCCGTCAATGCGAAGAATGGCTCGGCCGTCGGCCTCTGCTGCAATAGGCCACTGTTTCCAGAGCTTACCGAGCGTCGAATTCATGTAACCGCTGGGGATAAAAATGCGCCCATCGGCAACCATGATCCAGGTGGTGCGGCTGCGCCCGGTTGCGACTAATTCGAATTCGACTTCCTGGCGATCTTTGACGAAGTTCCAATCGGGCTCAGCATTGATGACTTCGCCCGTCGAGAACGCCCCGCCGGGAATCAGAGCCCAGGGACCATCGGCGAAGCTGGCGGCGAACCAGGTGATGCCAACCGTAAGCGATACGAGCGCGATAAGGCCAATAATGAATTTGAGAAGGGATGTGATGAAGCCCATATTGGTTCCTAGGTGCTGAGTATCTATTAGAAGGATGAGATACTCGCCGCTAAACAAGCCGTTGTCGAGTCTCGATGGATCGCTAATAATCGCTCAGTGGCAGGCAAGAGGAGAGAGCGTGCTCAAAAACATTACAGATTTGGTAGATCAGGTTGCGGCGGCAGCTGACGAGATAGAGTCAGCCCGGCGACTGCCTGATTCGCTGGTTCGCGAATTGAAAAAGGCGGGTGCGTTTCGAGCGCTCATGCCGACAAAGTTTGGCGGTCTGGGTGCTGAGTTTGAAGACTATGTCTACATGGTCCAGGCCCTCGCTAAAGCCGATGCCAGTACTGCGTGGTGCGTCAATCAAGCGGCGGTGATCGGCCTCACCTCTTTATGGTTACCAGAGGCGCGCATTCGAGAAATTTGGGCCTCACCAGAGACGTCGATTGCCAACGGTCCGCCCTTCAATTGTCTGATTGAGCCAGACGGCGATCAGTTCAAGCTAAACGGCCATTGGGGTTTCTCCAGTGGCTGTCAGCATGCGACTTGGATGCTGGGTGCCGCAAAATATGCCGGCGGGGGGTATCGAATAGCCTACTTTCGACCCGACGATGTTTCATTCAGTGACAACTGGCAGGTTCCTGGTTTGCGTGGTACGGGCAGTTTTGAATTCACGATCTCTGACTTATCCATCGATGCGTCGTTGGTCACAGATCTAGCCGCGAGCCCCACGCATTTGTGTGATCTCACCATTACGCCTAGTACCTTATTGTTTGCCGTTAGTTTTGCCTGTGTGGCGCTAGGGGTCGCGCGAGCGACACTCGACGATGTAATTGATCTCGCACAAGGCAAGGTCCCGCGCTGGTCCTCTACTAAAGTTCAAGACGATCCGGACGTGCAGAGATTTGTTGGTAAGGCGACTGCACGATGGCGCAGTGCTGATGCCTATTTGCATCGGACGTTGGAGAACATGTTTCCGGTTATTCGTGATACAGCTGAAGTAACACATGAGCAGCGCAGCGAGCTACGTATGGCTGGGACACACGTGATTCAAGAGTGTGCTGACGTGGTTGATCTGGCATACAAGATTTCTGGCTCCACTGGCATATACCAAGATCAAAAGCTGCAGCGACGTTTTCAAGATATGCATGTCATCACACAGCACGTGCAAGGGCGTGAAGCCTACTTTGCGTTGCTGGGTCGGCATCAGATGACGGGCCACTATGAAATTGGACCGATGACTTAGGAGGCCATGTGGATATCAACGCAGACTTAGATCGAACGGTGTATCAAGATGCGGCTGAATTTGTTTGGCAGCCCTCGCCGCAGCCTGGTGTCGAGCGCGTGATGCTGGATCGGGTTGGAGATGAAGTCGCGGTTGCGACAAGTATTGTTCGCTATGCAGCGGGTGCGACCTTTTCGTCTCATAGCCACGCACTCGGTGAAGAATTCGTGGTCTTGGAGGGTGTCTTTTCAGATGAGCATGGCGACTATCCTGCGGGCAGCTATATGCGCAACCCACCGGGAACGGGTCATACGCCCAGGAGTGCACCGGGGTGCGTCATCTGGGTAAAATTACGCCAGTTCCACGAGGCAGATTTTACGCCTATGACTGTCAAAATCCCGCCCTACAAATCGAGCGCGGAGGCAGGTAGCGAGATGCTTTATACGTATCAAGAGTCAGCCAAGACAGAGAGCGTGTGTTGGGTACACGTGGCGGCGGGCCAGCGCTACGCATTTTCCAGTAACCAGCATGTTCGGGAATTGTTGGTCATATCGGGTTCTCTCACATGGCAACAAGACGTTACACGCACGTTAGGGCCGTGGAGCTGGATAAGAATGAAGCCAGGTGAGCCTTTGCGAATCAATGCGCTGGAGGACTGCGTGTTGCTGTCGAAGACTCGGCCTGTCTATCGATCAGCAGAGGCAATATGAGGGCGGGGCCTTTAAGCGCGGTTGCCTCGCGCGACAGGCGAGTTGAGGACGTTATTTTCTATAACAAAAAAACCTCTCGTCCGAAGACGGGAGGTTCTCTCTCGTTCTACACGAGTCCGCTAAATCCATAAATGAACCCGTGTTGGGGCGCGCCTCCGACCCGCAATTGATGGACCAGCCATCGCCTACGGGGTCGGATTCGTCACCCTGCAATGTTGCCACTGCTGACCTAGTGTCTCTTATTGCACCTTCACCCGTGAGTGCAATTGCTCAAAGTGGACTAGATCAATGACCTTAGTCGTTATTTTACGACGTCTTGCTACGTCGTCTGCAAGAGTATCCGGTACTCTTTCAGCTCGGATGCCACCCTAGGCTACACATGTTCACTTTAGGTCTTACCCTTAAGCCGCTTTGCCAAGCGACCCTGACTCCGGCAGGAAGCCAATAATCCGGTCTCGCCATCCGCTACTTTGGCCGACGTCCCTCATACCCTTGCGAGTGGTTTGGCGCGTCTTCGTCAGTAGCCGAGTGCGTGACCTGACCGGGCAATCGACTCTACGCCTTTAAAGGCAGTCCGCCAGTGAATGATAAGCATGTGCCTGTAGATAGCCTGGGGATAAGTCTGTGCACATGTGGATAAGTCAGGGGATAAGATTTCGGAATGTGTTACATTCCTCGCTAAACCTCTCGTGGTTGTTCTATAAGTAACTAATTAATATAGTAATAATGAACTATGAATAGAATTCATAAACTAGTCTTTAATGAACACCTGTCGGGGATAAATCTCAGTTTTAGGGTGTCGAAATGTGTGTAAGAGAGTTGGAATTAGCGGATGCCGGGTCCGGGAGCGTCGGCTGCTGGGATTCCCTGGCCGGTGTTGGTTTTACATGATTAAGACATAAACGCTCTCCTTCAGTGCCTCAATGCCGTCAATAAAGTGAGTCTCGATCAGCGAGCAGGGCGTTCCCAATTGCTCGAAAAATATTCTTTCTCCGCGGGGTACTCATTTGTTTGACACCTCGGAAAGAGCCGGTAACATACGCGCCCTTGCTTCGCAGCAGATTGTCGGGTGTTTAGCTCAGTTGGGAGAGCGACGGCCTTACAAGCCGTAGGTCACAGGTTCGACCCCTGTAACACCCACCACATTTTGTAGCGAGCGCGTTGTTCACTAACCGTTAGAAGTTGGTAGAAAGCTGAATGAGTTTTACTGAACTGAAGCTTATTCAAATACGGAGCGGTAGTTCAGCTGGTTAGAATACCGGCCTGTCACGCCGGGGGTCGCGGGTTCGAATCCCGTCCGCTCCGCCATTTTTCTTTAATTAAATCATCAAGTTACGATTAGATAGAGTTCTGCCGTGCGGGATGAAGGCGGGACGGGGTTGTTGCCTTTTTTGTTTGTTAAAAAATCGTAAACACCGGGTTAACACTCAAGACATTTTTTTTACGGCGTCGATCAGCCTTGATCGTTTCGTGTGCGCTCATAATGCTTGCGCGCGGTTTGAACTGAATGCCCAGCGATGTCGGCAACTGTCCACGGATCGAGGTCAGCGTTATATGCTTCTGTGACCCACGTGTGGCGCCAAGGGTAGGGACTATTGCGACCCATCAAATCGATCACGCCCGTTTCACGGCAGGCGCGGTGGAACCACGGGTTGATCTTGTCTGAGCGCGTGTACATGCGTCCGTACTGGTTTTTGAACACTTGCCCGGTGTGATTACCTTGTTGCATTTCTGCGCGTCTGTAAGTCAATAGAACACGTCTCAAGCTTGGCACCACCGGCACGAATCTTGTTTCGTTACTTCAGACGACCGCATTTAAGGATAGGAAATATTAGCGCTGTTTTGAAGGCGTTATGAAAGTATAGCTGTGGCTCGATTTTGATAGAAAGTGAGATTTCCCGGATACTAGAGTCATAGGCGTACGCAAAGATTGGTGCTTCGCGGATACTAGGTGGGCGATGGTCCGGCATTCGTGAATTCGAAGCCGAGAAGTGTTGTGCGGCAGATCTTGAACCTTAGCGCCTATCTGGAGGAGTCTGGTTAGGGCACCGATCGGTTCTGATACTTGGGCGGATGTTGGAACAACCCTGTTCTAATTCCTATTCTCAGGAACAGTAACTGGTAAGTATGAGACACAGCGTCGTCACTCTAGTTTAGATCTTTACGTGCAACGTGCGCGGCGATTATTACTGCTGTGCGATGAAGGCTCATTGCTCAATCAGAATGATTTGGTCATAGTTCATCGACATGCCTCAGGAGACGACACAATTAGCGAATACAGAAACGCAATTGGTAGGGCGATTAGTCATGCAGCAGCGATACCAGATGAGAAGCTAGTACTTTTTTCTGGCGCAGGCCTGTCGCGGCGCCACCTGCTGCTGCCCTCCTGGTACGAGCTACTTGAAGATGTCCTCGACCACATTGAATCAAAGTATCCTCTCGACTTCTTTCTTCAGCGCTCGGGGAACCTAATCGACGCAGCGAAAGATATCAGCATTGCAGTCCATGAGTGGGCGTGGAGTGAGGGCAAGGGTGATTTCCCGGAAGAGCTCTACGCCGGCAACTTGAGTCATGTGAATTTTCTAAAACATATTGTCGCAGGGAAGGTCAGCTCCGCGACTCAACAAATTAATGAATCCAGTGGTCCCGCTTTGCCTGAGGAAATTGCCGCATTGGGTAATTTGGAGTTCGAAAACATTGTAACGACGAATTACGACCAATTCTGGGAGTTACTCTTTGGCTTCTCACCAACCCACGGGCTGGACTCTACTTTTCGCAGCAGCGAGGCTGGCGTCAATGTTGTCAAAATTCATGGCTGCGTTACGGCGCCCTCCTCAATGGTGCTGCTACCCGAGGACTACGATAACTATTCCCTCCGCCACAAATACATTTTTTCAAAACTGCTCGTTTGCTTTGCTGAGCACCCCGTTTTATTCGTAGGGTATAGCCTCTCTGACCCCGACATCATCGAGCTCATTGTCGAAACCGCTAAAGCACTTAGAAAAACCTATCTGGAAAATGTATTTGTTTTGTCGATGGGAAACGAACCCGAGGCCCTAATTGGTCAGTCGGCTCGTTTTAATGTGTTATCGGGCTCAGGCTCAGCTGATGTGAATTTGATCGAAACAAGCGAATTCGAATGGGTGTACCGCGCCTTTTCAAAAACCTCACGTGGGGCACAACAGTAAGGACTGTCCAGAGTCATTTTAAAAACTGACGTACTGATGAGGTGAATATGGGACCAGATAGCGGATTACTGTTGAAAACCACCTTTGCAGCACTGATATTTTTTATCGGCGCAGGGGTACTACTCGGCCAGAACAATTCAAGCCTCTGGCCGCTTAGAGCTCCTGACTATCGCAAACTGTATAGCCGCTGGAGTATTTATCGATGCGGGACTGATCCATACTCTTGCAGACTCTGCATCGCTGTATGGACAACTAATGCCGGAGTCAGACTTTCCAAATAGGCGGCAACAGCTGGCCTATCAATAGTGTTTGCTTTGGATTGATCATCGACTTGGACACGCCAACCGCGGCGACCAATCCAATCGTTCTGCCTTATTTATCATCCTCTCGCTTCATTCATTGATTGCCGGAATAGCGCTGGGCTTGGCTGCCCCTAGCGCACCTAGATCAATAGCCTCTGCGTAGGCACGGGAGCCCATCATCAGGAGACATACCAACGAGCAATCGCAAAAGGATATCAGATTCGTGATTGAGATCCTGAAACAACAACTGGCGTACAGGTCGCGCTCACGCCAAACAAACAACGGGCGTCGCTGAAATCGAACTCGAAGCCAACCTTAGTTTAGTTCCTGTATTAGTGACTGAGATTAATATCGCGTAGCCGTATGAGGGGAGAGGCGGGGTAGAAACTTTCGTCCATGTCTACAAGACCATTCGAGTCCTGGCGGAACCAATTTGAGTATGGGTTATTTCGGTGCGCATACCCGTATGGTCGTGATGTACGCATAACAACGATCATCAGTCTAATGCTGTAATTTAAAGGCCGGTAACATTTAACTCACTCAACAACCAATATCCATCGAGTGTCGTGACGGTAATATCGCCCAGCTTCAACTGCGTTGTTACGTCGTCAGGGTAAGCTACGGTTAGAGGTTCTTGGCGGTTGCCGTCCCATGCGCCACTGCCGATGCTGATGGTTTCGCCACTCTCATAGTCGCGAATAAGAAGTTTGGCATTACCATTGAGAATGAAAGAATCTTGGCCGATGCCGCCGAACATTTCTATGGATGACGCCAGCATCGTAACCCCAGTGCTCAGAATGTCATCACCGTAGAAGCCGTAAATCTCCCCTTTGTCTCCCATAACCTGATCATCGGAGAGGCTATCGTTCCGCATGGTACCGAACACAAGGTTAGGAGAATGGTCGAACCACGCCGTAGAGGCATCAGGGGTACTGTTGACTTCACCGCGCATCAGCGCCTGTACCTTCAGCAGTGCTGCATGACCTATTTCTATTCCGAACTTGAGCCCGATCCAATTGCCCTCTTGCATGTGAATGCCGCCGTAGAGCCGAGACATTCCCGCTTCTTCTGCAGCAAGAGACAAGTACATCCATGACAGGTTGGTCAACTCATTGCCATCAGTGTTATCACCATTAAAGCCATCGGTGGTATCGAATCTTGAATTGAAATCGGTTGACTGATAGTCGAAGTTGTTCGAGGCGAAGACCTCTTTTAGTACCGTGCTAGCCGCATAGCTAAAAGAGGAATGGCCAGATGGTATATCTGGAAATGGCGGCGTAAAGTTTCGACGTAGTTGATAGGGGAACCAAACATCTCGGTCATCGGTTCCCGCTAGAACCGACCCTTTAAAAGAGGGTACCTCGCTGCCAAAAAACATTTGGTTAACAACTGTAAATGGTCGGACACTGTTGAAGTAGTATTTGCTATCCCACGAGGCAACACCTGCGTCAAACACTGCCTGGCTGAGACTCATCGTAATGGTCAGTGCAGTTTTCAGGTCGATGTTGCCTTGCGCGATTAAGTCGAGCGATGCATCGAGCCACCAACCGGGTGGGTATGGGGTGTTGTCACCCAGTTCCCAGTATTCAGACTGAGCTCTCTGCATTGCACCGCCCTCGGCGCGGTCAATCATGGTGCGTGCAAATTCAACGACCTGAGTCGTTTCTGCAATGAAATCTGCACTGAGTTCGCCGTTGTCTTCGTAGGGTGTAAGGATGCGATCCGGTCTTAAATATTGACCGTTGGGCAATGTGAACGGCGTAACATCGCCCCAGTGCGGCGTCAGTGGTATCTGGCTACCGCCATCGTTTACGCCAGGGAAAATGCCCCATTCAGTCAGCGACTGCCAGCTGCTGGTCAGTTTTATTGTGCCATCTTGGACAGCTGGATTAACGACCATATTCTGGGGATCGTTCAGTGTTAACCGTCCGTTTTCATCCCATGTCGCGCCCACGCGCGTCGCTGCAATTGCAGGGTCAAATTCTGGGAAGTTGTATTTCGGATAAAGCACACCCTCTGCGTCGGTATACTCAACTTGGTTGTAAAAATTTATCTTATTTCTTTGGACGCGTTCGGGCCGCGGTAGGGCCCAAGGGTCGGTTTCGAAGGTCAAGCTGGCAGGCTCATAATCATTTTCCGCCTGTGCGCCGTCAGCGGCCGCAAATAAGATGATTTGTTCAGCCAGCTCGTTCGCTTGAGATCCAACCTGTTGGATGAGGTTCCCGGCGCTGTCGCCGATCAGTCTGAGCTGTGCTTTTTCGGCGGTTGCGTTGAACAAGGCTTCGGCGTCAATGAGCAAAGCTTGCCTAAATATTTCTGCGTCCTCGCCGGTATCTATTTCCAGGTACTTTTGGCGTAGTATGGTGGTACTGCCCGCAGTAAATTCCTGGAAAACGACATAGGCGGCCTTGGCCATGGCGTACTCTTGCAATGTCGCTCTGGAGTTAGCACTCGGATGGGCATCCGCTAGGTTGGTGTTCACTAGCCAACCGAGAGCCTGGGTATCAAATGCAGCCCATGCGCTATACAAGGCGGTGTTCATGTAGGCGGTGAATCGACTTGAGATGGTTGGTCCGCGTTCTGAACGTTTGATTAACTCCAACGCTAAGGCGTTCCACTGTTGAACAACTGAGGCATTTATTTGCGGATTGACCTGTATGCTCACCGTGTCTGTCAGAGAGGCAGAACTTTTCTTGCCCGCTTTAATGGCCGAAAACTCGAAAATCAGGGTTTGGGGGGTATCAACTTGAGGCGCTGTAAAAGTGAGTTGGTTGCGTTTCGATTTGTCTATCTCAACCGGGTCGCCTGCTATCTGCTGCCACTGGACGCTCTTTTCGCCGGCGCCTTTAACTCGCCCAGATAAGTTAACTACCTCACCGGCGAGCACCGCTTGATCTTGACCTGCGTAGACCGATGGAGCCTTCTCTGAACTGCACGCCGTTAGCAGCGTCACGCCCACCAGTGTGAGGTAAAAATATCTATGCATTAAAGCCTCCCGACATCCCGTCGATGCGAACTACAAACAATAAGGCCCTGTTAAAAAGAAATTTTTGCGCAAGCGGTGACGAGCTTGACTGCCACAGCTCACGCTTAAATGATGTGAAAATAAAACCCCGCGCATCAAAAGCCCGTATTGTTCCTGTTCCAAAACAGCCGTTTGCTGCGCTCATTCTTAGACAAACAACAACACTTCTTGAGCAATGTTGTCTGCCATTAATACACCATGAATTAGGTTGAGAAACAACAAGTGCCGGCGTCTTTCATCGCTTTGCTTAATTTTCGGCTTTTGTCCGGTTGGTCGGATGCTTGCTTTACACAAAAGGCTTTAGTCTCGACGTAGGACCATAGTTCGCTCTTATTGGCGTTTTTCTTTGAACCACTTTTAACGATAGGAAATATTAACGCTCTTTTCACGACGAGGCGAAAGTATCCCCAGTGTCAAAGGAGCTCGATTTTGGTTGGAAATGAAACTGTCCGAGTTCTGGGGTCTTAGGTGTACGTATATTTGGGTGCTTGGCTGCGCCTAGCACAGGAGCTTATTGGGCCTTCACGAAATTGAAGGCGAGAAGGCCTGTGCAGCGTCTATTGTGGGTAAGGATGTTGTCGATGATTGCGGGGTCGGTGCTGGCGCGCTAAAGCGCATGCAATGACGTGCAATGTGTCCCCACACAAGGGCACACGGTGACGTCGAATTCGAACGCCCGCTTGAGTCGCTGTGCCCAGGTCGGTTGTGTGGGTTCGGCTGCTTTCGGTTCGCTAGGGCGGTTCGCTAGGGTGGTTCGCCAGGGTGGTTCGATAGGTTCGATGCGGTGGTTTGCGTGGTGCGTTTTTTGCGGGGTTTGCCGGGCACGATTCGAGCCCGCAGGTTGCTGCAAACACGCCGTGATAGCGGGTCAGATTTACCCGCGGTCTGGGGACCATTGCGGCGAGTCTGGCGAGCAGGTCCAGAGGCTCAAATAGAAAATGGGTGGTGCCGTTGGAGTAGGGATGTTTGAGCGCGTAGCGTAGTTTGCCCTCAGGCAACGTCTTGGCGTGCTTCCCAAAGGCCATACTCTGCCTGCATCCGCACCCACATCTCAGCACTCGTACCAAGAACAGACTCGAGAACAATCGCAAACGTTGGTGAAATGCCTCGTTTGCCGTTAACGATCTCGTTGATCTTGCGAGGCGAGCATCCACAAAGTTTTGCCAGATCCGTTTGGTTGAGTCCCATTTCGGCCATATAAACTTCGGCCAGCACTTTGCCCGGATGTAGAGGTAGAGGGTTGTTAATCATAATTATCCTCGATGGTAGTTCTCAATCGTCACGTTAGAAAACTCGCCGTTATTGAATTTGAATGTAATGCACCATGGAAGTTTGATTGTGACACTCCAACAATCTCGCCGGTCACCACGCAACTTGTGAAGCCTGATACTGGGTGGTTGTCCTTTTATCCGAAGATCGTCCAGCGTCGCAGTTGAATGCATGATCGTCAGTAGCGCTTTGGCTCGCATCCAGTGCGCTCTGGGTAAGGTTTTGGATTGATTAGTCGTCCAAATGTCTTTGGCAACCTTGCCCTTGAGGCTCGTTATCATCCGCTGTCGTTATTACACTATATGGGATAGTGTGCATAAGCGTGCTGCTATCTGCAAGGAAGAATGAGGCAGAGATTGTTCCCAAGAGAAGTAAGCGGTTGGCTTGCAAAAAGGAAAGATCAGATTGTCCGGAACACGATGTTGTTTGCATCCCAGGTCATCTGGTTTTTTCGGATTGAACTGGCCGGATATTGGTAGGCAGGGGATGGCTTACAACCGTGCAGATTTCGTGACGTTGAAATCCGTTTTGACGTGAGCTCGTTGGCGTCCGCGCTGTAGCCTGCAGTAGCTGCGGCTCGGCGCTTACCGAGACAACGAATCCGTGCTGAAGGCGTTTTTCGTCACGCCGTAGAGCGTGATTTCTACATTGTCAGCGAGGAATCGGAAACATTCATAACTGGCGTGGCACGGGACTGGCGGATGTGAGAGAGGATCTTATCGATGATGGCTGGATCGGTCAGATTGAGACTATGTGTCGTTATCGGCGCGCATAGGCAATAGAGCGCATGAAGCCGTAATAGTCCTCTTTACCCGCAGGCTTGGCCAGGTAGTCGTAGCGTCCCATCAGCTGGGCCATTGGCTCACCATATTTTTCGATCAGGTCATCCTCGACCGATCGGGGATAGGTCTCCATTTGCCGTATGAACAAACGGTTGTAAGTGATATGCAGCACTCGACGCGCACCGTCGATGGTGCGCGGACCGTTTCCGTGCCAGACCCGCCCGTCCCACAACGCAATGGAACCCGCGTTGCAGAGTATTGGCTCGCTCGGGCTCGATGTAATCTCCTCATGGGTGGGGTATCGACGCAGCGACGCACTTCCCGGAACGATTGTCGTTGCCCCGGATTCGGCGGTGTAGTCGTCCAAGGCCCAACACGCCGTCAGCATAAGATTGTGTTCCTGAAAGGGAGCAGGCATCCAGGCCTGGTCACAATGGATTCCGAGATCTGGATCGCCCTTACGTTTGATGCTCGTGGCCATGTTGGACAATAGGAAACCTGCGCCGACCGAGAACTCGGCAATGGCCATTAGCTTATCGTTGAGCGCCGCCTCAGCGAAGACCGGGTGATCTGGCAAAACGTGCAATGCGTTCCCCTTTGTCGCCGCACGCATCTCCTCCAGAAACTCAGGCGAAGCAACATCTTCAAGGACGGTGTAACCCTCCTCCCAGAGTTCTTTACAGTTCGCCTCCAGGCCAAGCTCACGGATCCGAGGCGCGAGCTCTTCGGCAATTTCACCAGCGGGAGTACATTGTCGTCCCTGCAACTGATCGAACAGGTCCATAAACGTAGCGGGATCAGTCAACAACTTTTCGCCCGCCTGATCAATTAGACCGTCATCGCTGGCACGCTGCGTACGCTCGGGTAGCGCAGGTGCCACATACGCAGTCGATTCAGAATCGTCGTCGCCAGAGAAGTACGCGCGGAAAGTCCGGTTCGGCATCAGTTTGAAGTCACCATAGACCGCATAGCGAAGTCCGCCTCCTAACGCGCACATCCCTAGCAGGTACAGCAGTCCGGTGACGATTGCTGATGCGAGCACGGTACCATCGGGTGCTGTATCCGACATGTAGGGAAGTGAAATCACGCCGAGCGACGTGACCACCCCCAGTACGAAACATGTGACGTGGACCGCCAGCACTGAACGCGCGACGATCCTGCGCCATTCCTCAATCATTTTCATGAAATCCATAAGACCCTACTTTCTAAGCGCGTTCCGCGACTGTCTCAGCCGGTTCGTAACCTGCCATCTTGTCAAACCGATGCGTGGCCTCTTCGCCTATGGCATCAACACAATCATTATGTAACGTTTCATAGGTGAATGGGTGAATCAGGTGCTTGCGGGTATGGAACGCATAGACAATCAATCCCCAAACATTCAGAGCGATAACCAATGCCAGTATTTCCGGACGAATGAAATGGCTGGCCATGACAAACATCGCTATTTGCAACCATGTTTCAGGCTTGGTGATCAACATGATCCAGCCCAACCTTCCCGGCATCACGCAGGCAAAAATAGCAGGCATTAAGATGCCAAAACTGATGAAGATCAGCTCAAGCTCAAAGCGATTGACCTGCCCTTCAAGCACGCCATTCAAGGCAACGAAGCCCAGTAAAAAACAAATCCCAGCGTGCATTTTGTGCCCAATCTTGTGTTGCATACGAACATAACTGTTTACCCGACCGTTGATGGTCATCCAGGGTTGGGGTTTTTCGAAGAAGTCATCAAAGAGCTCGTACACGCCTATGCTCAAGTAGATGATGGCTTCAATCCAGAGGACAATTTCCAGCCCTATGGTTAGTGGTAAGTACTCGGTAGCGGACAGCATGACTTTCCTATTTCGCTTTAATGAATCTCAACAAAGATCAGTCAGTTAGACGTCAACACGAGGGTTCCCGCGGTAGACAAAGAGTAACTAGGCTCAGACAAAATTAACAGAGCAGACGGTTAAATTGTAGCTAGTGAAAGCTTGCGACTTACTGTTTGGAAAGGAAACGCAACGTCATCATAGTGGCGGCGAGTAGATGGAAGCATCGATACCGGCAGAAACTTTGAGCAAGATTCTACATTGTATTAACTCGGGTCAGGCATCTGGTAACAATGAGTCTCGAAACCAATTGAAGAGACTCAGAGGATGAATGTTCGCCCTGGTACTTTACTCCGACCCTATTTGTCCGATGCTTTTGACTCGACTGTGAGCGCTTCCATCTGAGCGCGGATTTCCTCAGCCTCGGCAGTGAGAAACGAGTATTCGCGAATTTTCCCGTTGCGCTGCATATGAATGGCTTGTTGTAGCTTCGCTTCGTACTGTTTCTGCAGTTTTGTGGTTGCACTTTTCTCTGTCCCGCCTAACGGCCCAACTACGTTACCGCTGGGAAATTGGCCCTTTGTCTGATTTGTTTGTAGTCTATACACGAGGCAGCAATCTCGCCTTCGCCGATATAGAGGATGCGTTTCGCAAGCAAGGAGAACGGGATGAGTCAGCCGCACAAGACCGGTGGGGCCTACGCGAACTACGTACTGTTCGTGCTGGTTCTAGTCTATATTTTTAACTTTATCGATCGACAAATTCTCTCCATCCTGGCCGAAGACATCAAAGCTGACTTAGGCATTGGTGATGCCGAAATGGGTTTTCTCTACGGCACGGTTTTTGCCGTGTTTTACGCCGTTTTTGGTATTCCCCTGGCTCGCTTTGCCGACGTTTGGACACGCCGCAGCCTGGTTTCTGCAGGTTTAGCGTTCTGGAGTTTTATGACCGCAGCATCAGGTCTTGCGCGCTCTTTTACCATGTTGGCAGCTTGCAGGATCGGCGTTGGAATTGGCGAAGCCAGCGCCTCACCGGCGGCTTATTCCATGTTGTCGGATTACTATGAGCCACGCGTTCGCGCCACTGTTATCGCTATTTATGCGGCAGGCGTCTACATTGGTGCGGGTATCGGCATCTATCTGGGCGGCTATATTCTTGAGGTCTGGGCTGCAGCCTACCCGGTGGATCCACCTTTCGGCCTAAAGGGCTGGCAGGTAGCTTTTATGGCCGTGGGAATTCCCGGCATTCTGATGGCAATCTGGGTGCGCACCCTGCGCGAACCTGTGCGCGGTGCCAGTGAAGGCCTGGTAGCGGAAAAGCACCCCTATCCATTCCGCGTATTGGGCCAGGAGTTATTGGCTGTGATACCGCCTTTCAATCTGGTAGGGCTCAAGGATCACCCCAAGGTCCTGCGCGCTAACCTGATATACGCCAGTGGTATTGCCCTGGCCGCCTGGGGGCTTGTCGAGCTTACGGGTAGCACGGCGCAATGGATCACAACCGGGTTTGGTGTGTGGGTCACCCTGACGTGGACTCAGTCTCTGAAAGTCAGAGATCCAGCCACCTATCATATGATGTTTGGCTCCAAAGCCTTCATTTATACCATGCTGGCTTTTCCTACCATGGCGTTTATCGGTTATGGCGCAGGTTTCTGGATTCCGCCGTTGCTGCTGCGAGTGCACGATGTTGGGACCGCTGAAGTGGGGCTCTACATCGGCCTTACCGCAGCCACGGGTGGCTTTGTTGGCATCACATTGGGTGGCATGTTAGCCGATAAATTGAAACAGATTTTTCCCAGCGGACGCCTGGTCCTGGGTTACATCGTCATAGCCGGCAAGGTGCCTCTGCTGCTTTGGTTGTTGTATACCGACAGCCTCGCTACTGCGTTTATCCTTAATTTCTTCTTAACCGCCTTCTCTGCCTGCGCTGGGGGTGTGCCACCGAGCACCGCCGCAGATTTAGTCATGCCGCGCATGCGCGCTGTGGCTGGCGCTTTCTATATCCTGCTGAATACCTTCATCGGTTTGGCTTTAGGACCCTACATGATCGGCGAGATCTCTGACGTCTTGTACACTGGTGGAATGAACGAGGCAGCGTCTCTGCAGTCAGCCATTGCGCTGGCGATCTTAAGCCTGGCGCCAGCCCTGGTTTTCCTGGTCTTAGCGCAAAAGCATCTGGCTAAAGACGAAGCCACCCGGCTGGACCGCGCAAAAGCACTGGGTGAGGAATTTGACGAGCCTCATTGGCCCGCTGCCGAGCAGTAAGGTGCTAATGCAACACCTTTAGCGAGCACTCAGATGTGGCTGGCAGAGCCGCCGTCCACTTCAATGGCTGCACCATTGACGTAAGACGCTGCGTTGCTGCACAGGAAGGCAATCACCTGTGCAACTTCCTCTGACGTGCCATAGCGCCCCACAGGCACCGTCTTGCCGTTTTTCTGCAGCACGTCTTCCATGCTGGTGCCTGCTGCATCTGCAATCTCAGTTGCTGCTCGCTCCCACATGGCGGTATGAATGAGCCCAGGTAAAATTGAGTTAACCAGCACCCCATCTGCGCCATATTTACGCGCTAGCGATTTAGACAGCGAAATCATAGCCGCCTTGGTGGTGCCATAATCGATCAGCGTGGCACTGGGATACTTAGCTGCGCCGCTCGCGATCATCACAACCCGGCCCCATTTTTGAGAGCGCATTTTTGGCAATAGCCGACGCGTACAGCGTACAGCAGATAACAGATTGAGTTCGTTTAACGACTGCCAGTCTTCATCGCTCATGTAGAGAAAGTTACGCGAGGGCGAAGCGCCGACATTGTTGATCAGGATGTCTGCGCCCCCAAGCGTTTCTACCTCATCAAGAAATTTCTCCGTGGACGCCTGGTCGCCCATGTCAGCCACCAGGCCAACAACTTGATCCGAGTAGGCAGCCAGTGTATCAACGCTGTCCTGGTTGCGCGCACAGAAGACCACCAAGGCACCCATGTCCGCGAGCTCTTTCACCACTGACGCGCCAATACCTAAACTCGCGCCTGTTACTACCGCACGCCTACCTGTCAGATCTAAATCTATCATTTCCCTTCCTGTAACTCACATAGCGACTTTGCTTAGTCTTGAATGTGCGCCGGCTCATTGCAAGCAGCAAGCAGTGCCTGCTTGCGCTGGTCGGTAAAGGCCTGCAGCCTGGCCATATGTCCGGCGCGCAGATAGTCACGACCCTGCGCATCCAACTTGTCGAACCAGTCGTCCTCACCCAGCATTTCGCCAAGCCTTGGTGCATTCCGATGCATCATCTGTACATCGACGCGTTTCGGTTCCAGGCCACGCAGAATGCCGCGGTTGAAATGCGAGTGAATGGTGGCTCGTTCGCCGGGCTCTGTTCGGTCTCCCTGCCAGTGCCACACACCGTGGGTGAAATACACCACCGACCCTTTGGGCATTTCGACAGGCACACCTCGATCTAACCCCTCACCCTTGCGCGGTGCCCGCCGTTCAAGGTGAGAACCCGGCACAATCCACGTGGGACCGGATGCGACGTTCCAGTCTTCCAGCGCCCATACGCCGACGCCGGTCATTGCAAACTCGGGATAAGGTTCGGGCACCATGGAGTAGTCGTTGTGGATCGGAATTGTGCCCGGTCCCGGACCGCGCACAATAGCGCTGATGGACGCAATGCATGCACCTCGACCCAGGCTGGCGTCCATTAATGCCATCAGCGGCGCATTCTGCACCAGGCGTTCGAATTCGGTGCCGTGATAGAGCATCCACTGCAACTGAAAGCCGTTATGGGCCTTCACAGCGCGCAACGTCGCCTCGCGTACCTTGTCAGCAAAATCTGGACTGATCGCGTTTTCTATCACCGTATAGCCCTGGGTCTCGACTTCGCGAATATGTCTGTCTACACCCAGCGCTTGAGCACGGTGATAAAGGTCCGGGTTTTCAACCGTCATCCTTGCCATATGATCGTGCAGTTGCGCCACAATCTTCGCGATACAGGGATCACTAATTTTGTCTTTGATGTGCAGGGCTTCCGGTCCGAACAGGTGTTGCAATTCAGCTAACATTTCTGTTCTCCTATTCGGCACCTGGGCACCCACCGACTGTGCCATGAACAGGCCTGCCTGGTACTGACCTTCAACATAGATATCTGGGGTCGGCTCGAGTTGTCGATCAACCAACAGATTTTTGCCATCAAACTTAACCGACCATTGCGCGACGTTAGCATCGCAACTCAGGTGCGGCGGCGCTTCGACGAAGCGTTGAGATAAAGAGAAGGGGGGTAGCGCTTGGGAAGATCTATCGACAGCCTGCTCGAGAAATTTTTTTGCACGAAGCAACCATTGATCAGATAAGAATTCGCACTGATGTGGCAAACACAGGTTCGGAGTTTTGGCGTCACTGCTGACAAGCTGATTTAAACTCATGCCCCTTCCCTTACAGTATTAACTGCTTAACTTTCTCATGTTCATGAGACTGACAGCAACAACCTATCTGCAAGCGAACAGTTTGCCTGAGCGAAGGTCGTTAATGCCGCGTCGAACGCCGCCACTGGCAATGTTGACAATGCTGCCTTCACCCTGGGACAGCATCAGGGGCAGCGCTGCACGACACAGGTGAGGCAGGGAGCCGAGGTTAATGCGCATACTTCGCGCCACTGCTCGTCGGAGGTATCTTTGAGGGCTGCCATAGAGCCTGGTTGTTCCACACCATAGTTCTAGCCGATGCCGCCATTTTTCCCTTAAAGTTCAGTGGCTTGGCTATTTTCGGGATGGTTTGGTGTGCACTTTGGTGTGCAGGTTTGCTCAAAGGGCATCTTTTAGCTGTTTCCTAAGTCTTTCGACATAAGCTTCTTTTGGTATCCATTTCTCATAGTTCTTTTCAATCACCTGGGGGCCATTGCGTGCTTGCTTCGCGACATCGTAGATAGACATGCCACCGCTCAGACACATAGAAATATATGTGTGTCGCCACTGGTACGGTGCTAAGCGCTTTCGGACGCTCGCTTTTAAATGGGCTTTATTCCACTTATCCATTAGCCAATCGGCATCTTTGAACATGTTGCCTTCAGGTGTTTTGAAAACTAAACCACCCTCGAACTGAGTCGGGTTGTCCCGCATGAGTTCAATCACTTTATCGTGAGCCAGCACATATCTGCGTTCTGTTTTTGTGTGTGCTCTGAGCTTCCTTCTAGACATCGACTGCCAAACGTCCAGCCCATCATTTTTTACGTAATCGTTCCAATAAGGTAGCTCCTAAACCAACTCATGACATGAATAGGTGAATTAAAACTGAACAGGAAGTCACAGACGAAGTTGTTTGTTGACTGAAACTCTCTTTAAAGGCGTGGGCGTACTTTATTTCAATTGCGTCTGATCAGAGTAGATCCGAATAGCGCTATATTAGATTTCTAAGTCTCGTTAGAATTGCGATGTGATAGTCAAGCTGCAAGCAATAACCTGATTTGGAATTTAAAAGTTGATT
>JACLAC010020551.1_pt1 | contig 37626 bp, 34 predicted proteins | sample 8027881 | NCBI WGS metagenome assembly JACLAC01 (sample SAMN15725517, study PRJNA655200) | protist metagenome | isolation source: fluorescence activated cell sorting (FACS) single amplified genomes of... | place: Spain: Blaines Bay Microbial Observatory, Mediterranean Sea | collected 2016-01-19 | reverse complement strand
GTCACAAATTTAACTAAATCCGAAACATTTGACCACAAATTCAACCAAAATCGAAACATAAAATCTACTTTCTTTGGAAAAGGCTAACACCGATTGATACAATCTGGTAGGTAAGTCGAAAAGAACACTCAATTTTAGGAGCCACAATTAGTTATGGAAAAAGATCAGATCGAGCGTCGGAAGTTCATTAATCAGACATCACAAATGGCGGTTTGTAGTCTGGTACTGTCGTCAAGCCTAGGTTGTGGGAGTGTGGATGAAGAGCCTAGTCGGATTACCACAGACCAAGTCGAATCTGTCCCTTCTAATGAGACAAGTTCACCAAAACCTACTGAACCATCAGGCAATCAATTGGAGCCAGAATTAGAACCAGAGCCAGAATTGTCTGTAAAAATTGGGGCCGATTTGCAAAAAGTTGGAGGAAGGCAAACTGTTAAAGACCCAGCTGTACTTGATAAGTTAAAGATTAGAGAACCAAAAGATCTTATTTTGCTTGTTCGGAAAGACGAAGGCACTATAACAGCGACCAACCTACTTTGTACCCACAGAGGATGTGTTGTTGCTTACAATGAGAAACAAAAATCTTTGGACTGCCCATGCCATGGTGGTAGATTTAATTTAGATGGATCAGTAAAAATCGGTCCACCTAAAGTTCCACTCAAGACTGTTGTTACAGAAATAAAAGATGATCGTGTCATTTTTTTAGGTGAAGCCAAAAGATAAAAAAGTATTGTACCAAATCGTAATCTATGACTCGAATGGTCACCTAGGTTTTCGTTAGTCTTGCAAATTGCTAATCCGTTATATTAAGCCAGAAGAAAGCCTCAGGCGACGACTTTAACTAAATAACTAGTTCTGGCGTAGCTAGCCCCATCAATGTCCTTGCGCAGGCCCCAGTTGTGGCAGAAAGACACTCCTAGCTCTAAAAATCATTCTCATAAGGCCATATGTGGTAGAAGGAGATTGAAGATCAAACCGACAAACCATATTTGAATATATTGGCATGACAAAATACCAGCCGACCCCCTATTCGAAAACTGGGTCGCGATACAATTCGTTCAGTCAGTTATAACGGTAATAGCACCCAATGCTAGTTTTATAATTGGTGGATTTAACAGCAAACAATCAATATTGCGGCTGTCGCTTCTTCAATTGGAGTAATGCGACTGAACTGCACTCAGGTATAATTAGTTGATTTTCTCAAAGTCCTTGTCATCACTCAGCACATCGATTCGTTCAAATCAGCAATGGAAACCTTTTTTGATATCTGGTGCCAAATTTGAGCCGTTCCTACTTCAAATCCCTCCTTGTTTCTGTATTGATTCATTTGCTCATATTCCTTCTAACAACAATAGTTTATAAACCCAAGAAGTTCCCTATCATAGTAGATGGAATTTTGGCGGATATAGTCGTTCAAAGTAATAAAAATAAAAGACCGTCATTAGTACATCGATCTATCTTACTACCTGTAGAATTACCTAATGCTTCGTATATGAACAATCCAACTCGTAAGCAGTTAGGCCTCCACCCGGCTAAATTGGTCAATGAGATTTCCTCAGTTTTACCAAAACATATTGTCAGTAATAGCATATCTTGGTCAACTGTTTCGGATATTCCTCTCGGTACGAACCAGACCGATACCAATACTAAAATCAGCGGGCAATCGCCCAAACTGGCCGAGCCTGTATTTGAAACTAGTAAAATTCAACCATCAGTTCCGGCATTTAGACGAAGTCAACCTTATTTGTCTCTAGAGACACCCTCGAACGACTTGTCGCTGATGACTCCAGCTGATTTAGCCCTGATTAAAATTGCATATCACATTACTAGAATAGAAACTCAAAAATTAGATTTAGTTTTCGTCATCGACGCCAGTCAAAGCATGAAGAATGATATTGAGTCGGTTCGTTTACACTTAAGTCGAATGACTGACTACTTCGAACAGAAAGGGCTAGATTTTACAGTAGGTGTGGTTGCTTTTCGAAACAACCGTGGGTTCTCAATTATCGGTTGGGATTTTGAGATCACGGCTCAAACTCGATCTGTTAGAAAAATCGAAAAAGTTTTAGGGCGTATCAAGTGTAAAGGAAGTGAAAAGGCTAAGGATGCTTTGATCAAGGCAGCGAAACAAGTTAAGTTTCGAGCAGGTGCTAGCCGACGATTCATATTACTGACAGACGAATATGCAAGCGGTCAATCCTCTACAAGAGAAGTGATAGAATTCTTGAAAGAAAACCAGATTAGCATTGACGTACTGGGTCGAGATGACCATTTTCAGCGCACAGTCAGCCAGCAATTAAACGGTATTTGGTTGCCTATATCTAGTTTGAGATATTAGAATATCTTGGCAAGCAAGCTGAAGTGTAACAACCTCATTATTTATTGCTCATTCAGCCGCTAGTTTTGCAACAACTATCTCCTGTCAATTTTTTCTTGACCCCTAACTTACCAGAAAGTATACTCCAATTCTAGGAACAATTACCGATATGGTCGGCATAATAGTGAGCCCGATAGCTACCATAACCCATTATGTTGTTGAGTAAGGTCTGGCGTGGCGTGGTGGTGTGCCGTGGGAGGCAATTTGTCCTATACGCGTATCGCAGATACAAGTATTTAAGGGCGGAACGGATGTAAGACAATGTATGCTCCCTACTAACGCCAGATGACCTTGAAAGAGATGTGGAAGCAGACCATTTATCTGAATTTTCTGAGACGTACGAAGCAGTCAAGCGCGTCTTACAGATATATTGCTAAGGCCTAGGAATTTATAAGTTCTACTCCCATTGACCTGATCTAAGTGATGTATTTCTCGAGCAAGGCAGTTGGGTCTTTTTCGGCTCAAATTTGGGCGCGTACTGCAACTGATCTCATGGTTAGGGCTTCAACTTTCGAAAAGCTGAGTGCGATCAGTATCTAAATGAAGAGATGGGATTAGAAGTGTGTGGGTTTGAGCCGAACTGTGATTAAACACATTCGTGTCCCAATTGTGACAAATTAGTAATAAGCTAATACACTCATTATTAAGATTCGTGTCGTGAAAACTCCGCCAACGATTTCATGACTTTTGTCACGTAGATTCAGGCAGAAAATAGCGGTAATTTTTAGTGGATCGGTTCATCCAACATAAAACGATAGGAGAAAATATGGAAAATACGAGTAAGTGCCCAGTATTGGGCGGTCATCACCGACACACAGCGATCGGAAACACACCAAATCAAAACTGGTGGCCGAATCAATTGAACTTAAATATACTCCATCAGAATTCACCTCAATCCAGTCCTATGGATAAAGGTTTCAACTATGCTGAAGCATTCAAAAAACTAGACTTGGACACCGTTAAAGACGATATCGAAAAGGTCATGACTACTTCTCAAGAATGGTGGCCAGCTGACTATGGACACTATGGGGGGTTCTTTATTCGAATGGCTTGGCACAGTGCTGGTACTTACCGTATTGCTGACGGTCGCGGTGGGGGAGCTTCTGGTACACTCCGCTTTGCCCCTCTCAATAGTTGGCCCGATAATGGCAACCTCGATAAAGCTGTCAGATTACTTTGGCCAATCAAGCAGAAGTATGGTCGAAAACTATCATGGGCTGATTTAATCATCCTTACTGGTAACTGCGCTCTGGAATCGATGGGTTTCAAAACCTTCGGGTTTGCCGGTGGTCGTGAAGATGTCTGGGGACCCGAAGAGGATATCTATTGGGGGCCAGAGACAACTTGGCTCGGTGATGAACGCTACACTGGTGATAGAGATTTAGAGCAACCACTCGGTGCAGTTCAAATGGGGTTAATATATGTCAATCCACAAGGACCAAATGGTAACCCTGACCCACTAGCTGCAGCTAGAGACATTCGAGAAACTTTTGCCCGAATGGCTATGAACGATGAAGAAACAGTTGCGCTGATTGCTGGTGGACACACATTCGGAAAAACACATGGGGCAGCGGATGCTGATCAGTATGTCGGCCCTGAGCCAGAGGGCGCACCAATCGAACAACAAGGTCTTGGTTGGACAAATAGCTATGGAACAGGAACTGGTGGCGACGCCATTACCAGTGGTTTGGAAGGTGCTTGGACGAACCAACCGGCCAAATGGGATAATGGCTACTTCGATAACCTGTTCAACTACGAATGGAAACTCATTACAGGCCCTGGTGGAGCGTGGCAATGGACACCTGAAGATCCCACTGCACAAGGGACAGTTCCAGATGCCCATGATCCTGAAAAGAAGCACGCTCCCATGATGTTGACAACAGACCTATCTCTGAAAGTCGATCCAATCTACGAGCCAATCTCCCGGCGTTTTCACGAAAACCCGGATCAGTTTGCCGACGCCTTTGCTCGGGCTTGGTACAAACTAACCCATCGTGACATGGGACCACGTTCGCGCTGTCTTGGTCCTGAAGTTCCCGAAGAAGAACTGCTATGGCAAGATCCTGTTCCCCTCGTTGATCATCAACTGGTTAATGGGCAAGACATTGATTTGCTTAAGGCCAAGATTCTAGAATCTGGACTTTCTATTTCACAGCTGGTATCGACTGCATGGTCTTCTGCTGCTACGTTCCGTGGTACAGATAAACGTGGTGGAGCCAATGGGGCTCGTATTCGCCTTGCTCCCCAAAAGTATTGGGCAGCCAATAATCCTACCGAATTAGGAGAGATATTAAACACTTTTGAGGAAATTCAGCAGGAATTCAACAGCTCACAATCTAACGGCAAAGCAATTTCACTGGCTGATCTGATCATCTTGGGTGGAGGAGTCGCCATAGAAGAAGCTGCTAGAAAGGCCGGGGAAGATATCGAAGTTGCCTTCACACCTGGTCGTACTGATGCATCACAGGAACAGACTGACATTGACTCTTTTGCTGTACTTGAGCCAACCGCAGACGGATTTCGGAATTATTTGGGGAGTGGGCACTCAAGCAAAGCGGAAGAACTCTTGATAGATCGAGCACAAATGCTAACGCTAACGGCCCCTGAGATGACAGTCTTGGTGGGAGGGCTTCGTGCCTTAAATGCAAACGTTGGCCACTCTCAGCTTGGTGTTCTAACCAATCGACCCGAAACTTTAACGAATGATTTCTTTGTTAATCTTCTTAATATGAACACAGAGTGGGAGCCGTCCTCCACGTCCGAAGGACTTTTTGAAGGACGCGATCGGTCGACCGGTGAAGACAAATGGAGTGGTACTCGGGTGGACCTTATCTTCGGTTCTAATTCTCAACTCAGGGCTATTGCAGAAATTTACGCTTGTGATGACTCTCAGCGTCATTTTGTGGAAGACTTCGCAGCTGCTTGGGTAAAGGTCATGAACCTTGACCGGTTTGATCTTACCTAATGCTCAATGGAATTTCGGAAGAAAACATTGGAAACAACCAATTCGGTGCGTTTTCTTTATCATTCATGCCAGCTGAACCGATAAAGAGTTCTTTTTTGAACCTACATTCGGAATCAGTTACCTAACTTAAAGATACTAATAATGACCCAGATCCTGACCGGCTGCGACTATTTTCTCTTTCTCGTGCCATCTGCGTAATAATCGTCATCGGTTAGTGCGGTGGGGTCATTATTAGTATCTAACCATTCCGTCAGTATGCCATTGTTCCAACCCTATCGGAGACCATCAGGCTTAGCAAAAAGGTAGGAGATTTCTAGCTGATATCGATACAGTAACTAGTTAACTCAGTCCCCCAGTACTACGACCAGCCAACATCAACCCTTGGCTGTGCCCTCCATCATGTTGGCCATTGATGCTTTTATCGTTAGGGTCATTTACCTGAATCAATACCGTCTTGCGGATCTGTCTACTGTAGTTGATGTCGGACCCATGAATAGTCAAATAGTGAAAAAACAAAACTTGACCTCGCTTAGCGGGGACAGCAGTCGATTGGGTAGTGGTCTGGGTCAAGGTAACGGCCTCGCTGGTTGAAAACGGGAAGATGTCCTAACTTATGGCTTTTAGGATAAACCTTCAGGCAGCCCATCTCTTCGGTTGCATCAGTGAGGTGAATAATGGCCGCTAATAGCGAATCTTTCTCATGCCTCATCCAAGCTGCGTCTTGGTGCATGGGAAACCCAATTCCTTTACCCGTACCCTTATAGAATAATTTCATGTGGTGGAGTTGTACATTCGATCCCATCAAATCCACTAAAGCCTTTATCAGAGGTTCGTGGCTCAACATGAAGTGAGTCCAGTTAGAATGGAAGCGTTGAACGTCATGTAGCCCGTAAACGGCTGCAGCTTCGGGCTCATTTTTCTTCCAATCGCCATGTGTGAAATCTCGCATTCGTCCTGGAATCGAAGCGTCATAAGCTTCTTCTAGTTGATCAATTTGTTGTTGGTTGTATAGACCATCTACCATTAAATAACCATTTTGATGGAAAAATTCTACCTGTTGTTTGTCTAACATCTTTATTTAATTTTTTCATATACGTTAGGATTATAAAAAGCGAATTCGCCTCTATGAAATAAGGCGCATAAAGGGTTTTGGTGCTAACTGAGATGCAACTTGGATTTCCCCCGATTTGCGGAGATCTTATTGTCGATGTCGAGTTGGACACTCAAGTCTTTACCTCTAAGCTATCTTTCATCACTGTTCGAATATCTTTTTCGCTCAAAACACTTTTGAAGATAAGAAATTTACTAATTAGATCTTCAAATTTTCTTTACCTACTCTAGCTCTACTGATCCCAGTTATTTTCCACGTCGAATGTTACATCTATGTAGAGGGCAGTCATCTTCTTCCGTGTACTATAAACTTTTGCTATATTTGCCCAACTTGTTATTATTTCACCAGTAATTTTCTCTGTTTCGAGTGTATCATTCTCGCAATATTAGAATGAATACAAAACCGAATTTTCTTGTCCGGATAAAGCAGGTAATGAATACCAAATACTGCCTATCTATCATTGTCAACAAACTTACCATTAACCGTCGCTTCCTGTTGAATTCACCCAATCGGCAAAACTAAATCCTTCAAATTGAACGACTTCTTTATATATTTTTACCATGCCATCCTTATTACTTAGCCCAGTCGCTTTAGCAATTTTTTCGGGATGAGTTAGCTCTACCTGACACTTTCCGATTAACTTTACTATAACTTATACCTTTTTCGTTTTCATCGAAGAGTAAGCCAAAATTAAAGAATCCATTCCTTTTTCAGTTTTTGTATCTAATCTAATCCAATCTTTCCGAGCGTGAGTAACATTTTAAAATTTCTTTCTATTTCTCAATAGTGGCATCTGGCAATATTGCCTTTTGGTTTTACTGGTAAATATACTGAAATAATAATTAAATCATTGCTTCATTCAACTATAATAAAGAACTCTCTAACTGCTCTGACCTGTTTCACTCTCAATAGTTGAACCAATATCAAACGCATGAGCAGATGTTGAAATCAAACGCCATCCTTGTCCTGCTAATTCGTTGACAGTTGCTTCGATTTACTTCTTCTACTTCACTTTCTTCCTTATTTTATGTCCATTTACCTGACGTGATAATTCTCACAACTTTATACTCAGACATGAATAAAACTCCATTGTGTTACTGATTCCTCTAACTGCTCTGACTTCTGATTTATCTTGTAGTGTATAGAGTCCTTATTCTCTTTTTTAAAGAACTGACTTAGATACTTCTCCCATTGCTTGTAGTCGATAAACACTTGATATTTCTTTTTATCATCAGTCAGCAAGAACGATCTTAACTTGTTAAACTGCTTCTTCCATGTCCCTTCTGTTGTTATATCAACATTATCAATCTTGCTTGAGAGTGCCAGTTCATACTTGATCTTAAACTGTTCCCGTTGTCTTGCTTTAGACTTCTGTAGATTAAGCATCATGCGTCTTGTAGCGTGATATTGTGTCCGATTGAGTTGCTTAATAACTTCATCTACATATCTTGTCATTGATGCTCTTGCTATATATCCCCAATGCTTTCCGAAGTTCTTCATACGAGCAAATGCCGACTTGCTTGTTTCTTTCTTTGCCAGATATGCCATTGTCTTACTAAAGTACTTTTGTGTCTCGCCCCAGGACCTCGCCAGTTCTACTTGTGTTCCTGCTTTTAAATGCTTATCAGAAACGTTTTTATCTAATCCTTTACAAACAACTCTATTCCAAGATCTTGCAACCACCCACCATTCGAATTAGTGTAGAAGAAGAGTGTAATGATAACTTAAGCATTAGCTATAGCCTTGCAATTTGGGCAAGGACATCATATTCTACCCAACCTTGAAAAGCAATAAAAAAAGAAAAATATAGTTATAATGGTGTCTCTTATAGTTTGATTTTGGTAAGACTGAAAAATTAATGACATAGCCCAAAATTAAATAAAGCTGTCCTTCTACTTCACCAGTTGATAAAATTGAAGGCAAAATACTGAGCACAAAATGAACTTGGATAATCTTTTTCAGAGCTGGGAAAAACAACTATCCATTTTAGATGGTGACGATTTGTTGAGGCTATTACCTGAAATTGAGTCAGTAGCAACAGGGAAAATAAAAATGAACGGTAAGGAGATTATCCAACTAGCCTCCAATAACTATCTCGGCTTGAACATTGAAACAACAGTCGTCGCTGCGGGGCAAAGAGCCTTATCAGAATATGGAACAGGGGCTAGCGGTTCTAGATTACTAAGTGGTAATCTGAACCTATACCAAAAGTTAGAAGATCAGATCTCTGGTTTGAAACAAACTGAAGCAACTCTGGTCTTTAGTACCGGATACCAAGCTAATTTGGGCTTAATATCGACACTTTGTCAGCCCGGAGACGTAATTCTAAGCGACGCTCTTAATCATGCTAGCATAATCGATGGTTGTCGATTGAGTAAAGCAAATCGTCAAATTTACCGTCACTGTGATTTAGATCACTTAAGCCATCAACTGTCTGAAACAACATCGAGTAATCGACGCTGGATTATTACAGATGGTGTTTTTAGTATGGATGGAGATATCGCCCCTCTACCGGAGATTTTGGAGCTTGCACATCAGTGGAATGCTTATGTAATTGTTGATGATGCACATGGATTCGGTGTTTTGGGACCAGATGGTGGTGGTGTAACCTCTCACTTTGGCCTCGAAGACGATAGAATAATTCATGTAGGTACATTGAGCAAGGCTGTTGCAGGTTTAGGAGGGTATGTATCTGGAAAAAGAATAATGATTGATCTCCTAATTAATCGTTGCCGAACATTTATTTTCACTACAGGTTTACCTCCATCAGTGATAGCTGCGGCTACTGAAGCCATTGAGTTAATTATGACTCAACCTGGACGGAGACAACGTTTGCTTGACCATGCTGACTATTTGCGTGTGCAATTAAGGCAACTTGGATTTTCAGTACCGTTCGGTGAGACACAAATTCTACCGGTAATAGTCGGCAACTCATTTCAAACGAAGCAACTAGCTAATCAATTACTTGAATTGGGGGTGTTTGCGCCAGCTATTCGGCCTCCAACGGTACCGCCGAATACGGCACGCCTACGCCTTTGTCCGATTGCAACGCATACTCAAAATGAAATACAGTCAGTAGTTAAAGCTTTTGCTACTTGTCTTGAAAAATAACAAACTAATAAATAATCGAGGGTAGACAATACAGTGTCTGAAACTTCTTTCAAATCTGGATATGTTAGTATAATTGGTGAGCCTAATGTAGGAAAATCGACGCTGCTGAATGCGATACTCGGTGAGAAACTGGCCATTGTAACGCCAAAACCTCAGACAACACGTAACCAAATTCGGGGTATTCTTTCTGGAAAAAGCTACCAAATTGTTTTCTTGGATACACCTGGGATTTTGGCTCCCAAGTACGAATTGCATGACTGGATGGTTAAAATAGCTTATGCAGCTATACAAGATGCAGATCTCGTCCTTTATTTAGCTGATGTAACAAAACCATTACCCAAAACAGAAACAAGGATACTTGATCGAATCCATCAAGCTAATCAGCAAACAATCTTGGTACTAAATAAAATTGATCGAATTGATAAGCCACATCTCCTGCCAATCATTGAAGATTATAACCAGCGTTTTGAATTCGTGGATGTTATACCTATTTCAGCTCTGAAAGAAGATGGAATTGACAGATTAAAAAAGTCGGTTTTGAGCCTTATTCCCGATGGACCTGAATATTTCCCAGCCGACCAAATAAGCGACTTGCCACAACGGTTTTTCATTGCCGAAACTATTCGAGAAAAAGTTTTTTTACAAACGAAGCAGGAAATACCATATTCCACTAGCGTAGTAGTTGAAGAGTTTATTGAAAGAAACAAAAGGAAGTGGTACATTCGTTCTATTATCTACGTCGAGCGAGAATCCCAACGTCGGGTTCTAATTGGAAAAGGGGGACAAATGGTTCGAAAAATCGGTCAATTAGCACGAGTAGAAATAGAACATTTTCTAGACCAGTCAATCTTTTTAGAACTTCATGTGTTGGTAAAATCTGATTGGCGAAAAGACCCGAGAAAAATGCGCGATTTGGGTTATGCTTAGGACAGAAATCAGCTTTGGCCTGATCAGTAGGACGGGCAATAAGAAAAAGAAGAAAAAATTCTCTATCTTATTGTATGGCTTATCCGGACAAAAAACCCAGTTGTTATGGACTAATACGATAACAAATCACGCTGTATCAAGTTCCTGATACTGTTATTCGTCTCAGATCCATTTGTCATTACTTTAAATGCTTGGGTCCTGTACGTGGTAGAATTTGCTTTGAATAAACTCTACTACAACGGGTGGAACCATTTCAGTCAGTCGTTTTTTATCAATTCTAGGATTAGACATTAATGCGACTTCCATAGCCAATGTAGAACTGATATGCGTATGCGCCAAGTCGGACATCATGAATAGAGTATCTACTTCGGGAGCGATCTGTCGGTTCATGCGTGCCATCTGAAATTCTCGCTCGAAATCTGAAAACTCTCGCAAGCCACGAATGATCGTTTGGGCTCCGCAGTTAATTGCATATTGAGCAGTGAGCCCCTCATAAGGCTCAATGGAAACAATTGGGTAAGGTCGAATTACGGATTTAAGCATTTCGACTCGTTCTTCTAAGCTAAATCGAGCTTTCTTACCCGGATTAATACCTATAGCTACAATCAACTGATCGAACAAATTTAAACTACAAGCTCGATCTATCAAGTCTATATGACCATTAGTAATTGGGTCAAAACTACCAGGGAAAACGGCAATTTTCGATGATTCATTTCGTAACGGATCTTTGAACAAGTGGTGTACCTTTAACTGGTTCTGGTAAAGCTAGTAGATGCCATGAAATCAGATCCTAGCACATCTATCTAGTTTTAGGAAAGTTATTATATTCTCAAGAAGCAATAGAAAAAATGGCAAAAATAAAATCTATTAATTGTATTCGGACAAGACGAAGTGGCATGTGGACTATTGTCAAGGTTTTAACAGATCAACCAGGATTGTACGGTATAGGATCAGCCAGCGATGTTAACCATCCAGAAACTGTTATTCAAGCGATTGAAACTATTAAACCAACGATAATCGGGCGAACCGTTGATCAAATTGAGGATATTTGGCAGTGCGTGCATACCAGTGGTTATTGGCGTAACGGCTCAATCCTAAATACAGCCTTAGGTGGTATTGACGTAGCTTTATGGGATATTAAGGGAAAAGTAGCAGGCTTGCCACTCTACCAACTATTAGGTGGAAAATGCCGCTCCGCGGTTCCTTGTTACGGGCACGCAGGTGGCTCAGAGTTGCCAGAACTAGAAGACGAGATTCGACGGTTTATAGAAGAAGGCTATCAGGTCATTAGGTGTCAGTTGGGCGGATATGGTGGAGGTGGTTTTTTGCCAGCAGATCAGTCTCCTCAACCTGAACCTCCTTGGTCTGTCGGACGAAATGTATTCGATGATGAAGCCTATTTGGAAAAAATCCCCCAAATGTTTGATTATCTGCGTCAGAAATTAGGATTTGGCGTCAAATTGACACATGATGTCCATGAGCATTTACGACCACAAAGTGCAGTCCAGTTATCGAAACTACTAGAACCGTATAGGCTTTTTTTCCTAGAGGATGTTCTACCACCTGAGCATATCCAATGGTTTCGTTTGATTCGAGACCAATGCACAACCCCGCAAGCTATGGGTGAGTTATTTACAAATCCCCATGAATGGATGCCATTAGTAACTGAGCGCCTGATTGATTTTGTTCGAGTTCGCATTTCAAAAGGTGCAGGTATCACCCAGTGTCGAAAGATTGCTGTGTTGTGTGAATGGTTCGGTGTACAAACAGCTTGGCAAGAAGGCGGTGACAATGATCCTGTTAATCAGATGGCAGCTTGTCATCTAGATTTATCCAGTCCAAGTTTTGGTATTCAAGAAGAAAATCATTTTAGCTCAGAGGAACTCGCAGCCTTCCCTGGTCACGGAACTATTAGGAATGGGTATCTATATGCTAATGATAAGCCTGGTCTTGGTATCGATATTGATGAAGACCAAGCCAAATCTTTACTAGATCCAGACGAATCTAATCACCCCCGCTATTTCATCCCAGATCGGCGACCTGATGGTACTGCTGTTCGACCATAGAAAGAATTCCACATAGAAAAACGCACTTAAAAATATCACCTAAGAACGTAAATAACATGATGCAACCACGCCAAAAGTAGGCCACGTATTGAAAAATCGCTAATGGTATAGACAAACGATCGAAATTAGACTAGCATGGCTAACCTATTTCTTAAAAGGATAAAATAGAACGTTTATGGCCAAATTCATTATTTTGAAAATTACTAAGTTCCACCATGATGAAAAATAGAGTCTACATAGCTGGAATTAAAAGTGTATTTCCTCAGGCTTACCCGTCAGATCAGGCTGTAGATTTACTTTATCCTGTTCATAAAGCTGGCAAAAGATTGAACCAATATGCAAAGAAGGTTGCCAAATTTATTGGCATAGAAAAACGTTTTTCAGTCCTCGACGAAGAAAGTTTTCCTACAAGAAAACTTTCTCATCCGACCTATCATCCCTTACATTGGGGTAAGAAGATCTTAGAAAAAATTTCAGATAGAATTGATCTAAAAGAAATTGGATTTGTTAGTGTTTCTTACAATATTACTTCACATATCAACGTACTACCCAATTTAGCTTGTCAGCTAACGTACCAAACTAACCTTGAACTTGATCAAATGCCAGAAGAAATTGCTTATTATGGTTGTGCTGGTGGATTATTTTCTCTGAAGTCAGCAGTTGAATATTGCGTACAAAACAGAAAAGCTGCTTATATCTATAACTTCGACCAGTGCTCGTGGATTGCAAACCCTATATTTGATCAAAAACACCCAGACTTCAAAGTTAACCTGATATCTTCTCTATTATTTTCAGATGCTGGTGTTGGAATTCTTGTCATACCAGAAAATATGAAACATCGTTTTCAACAACCATTAATGGAAATTGTTGATTATCAAACTGATTTTCAGTTAGGAACGGCTGTTGGCATGAGAGATGGGTATTTAACCCTAGGTGAAGAAATAAAAAATAACATGCCCGACATAATCTCTGAAAAACTTATCAAACCAATTCTAAAGAATAATAATTTGGCTGTAAATCAAGTTCAGGACTGGAGTTTACATCAAGGTGGGCTTCCGATTCTGCAGTCGTTTACTGACGAAAAAAAATTAAATCTTACTAATGAGCAAATAAAACGCTCCAAGCAGATGTTTCAAAAACACGGAAACCTCAGTTCGCCAAGTGCTTTCGTCGTTCTAGAATCGTTTTTTCAACAACCTAGCACGAACTCTTCTTATGGGATAATAGCTAGTTTTGGTGCTGGGTATTATCTGGGTACGTTTCTTTATCGGTGTTAATCTAGGTATCTATTCTTGACATGAGAAGATCAAAGAGATTATTCAAGTTTACGCTCTCGAAAATTATCAGGTACCTTGTTTTGGTATTTATCTCTTCCACGCTTCTACTGGATAAGTTGTTTGGTAAACCTTGGAAAGTTAGAAAACCGATTTTTATCGTTGGACATTTACGAAGCGGTACAACTTTCCTTCATCGATTTATGTGTGATAATTGTGTAGATTTGAAGGGAATGAGACTCTTGGATATGCTTTGCCCATCGATTACTGCACAAAAGATGCTAGCACCACTAACTCCTCTTCTTAATAAAATATCGCTTGACCATGTTTACAATCCCAAAATACATAGAACCCAACTTTCATTACCCGAAACTGACGATATTGCTATTCACTTCAGATATGGTGAGGGGATTCTTTCTTGGGTTTATTTCAACTCATGGCAAAAATATACTTCAACAGAAGATTTACAAAATAGCGTGTTTCAATCAGCAAATCAGGAAAAATTCATTCACTACCTCCACCTGATTCATCGTAATAGAATTCACGAATCTTCTCAAAGAATGATATCCAAATCTTTTTTCGCAATATTCAATATTGAAACAATCTTGAAAACCTTTCCAGAGGCCAAAATTGTTGTTTTATTACGAGATCCATTGCAAGCTGTGCCATCGCTAATGTCTCTAGAAAAAAATGTGCAAATAAAACTATACGATTTTGATAGCCAAGATGAAAACGACAAAGCTCGATTCTTTCAGAATTTGTATTCTATGTCTATTTTCTATTACCAGTATTTGGCCAAGATTATTTCTGATCATCAATACAGGAGCAACCTGACTTTAGTTACATATGATGATCTAAAAGATAATTTTAAAGATACTATACTTAGAATTATGGACCACTGCGACTTGGAAAGTGGACTTGGCGTATTACAAGCCATCGAAGCGCAAATGCATCAACAAGCTAGTTATACTACTGAACATAAATACCAATTGGCAGATTTTGGCCTAAATACAGAGCAACTCCAAAAAGATTTTGATTTTATTTATCCCTGGTTAGAGAGTGATGCTCATATAAATTCTTCATATTGACAGTTATATTTTATAAATAACACTGATGTTAATAATGGTGATACCGATAATATTTAGGATTAATGTTGTATAATAGCCCTTGATCTTAGAACAGAGATAATAATCTAGTTGAATTTGCCCGAATGGAGCGACTTTGCTAGATTCCATTTCATGACGAACAAGGAAAATATAATGTCTGAGGACACAAAAATTGCTTTCGTAGCCGGAAGAGCTAGCCATGGTAGTGGAGCCCATGAACACCCTGGTGGATGTCAGTTTCTAGCTGATATGATAAATCGACATGTAGAAGGCGTTGAAGCCGAGGTTCATTTGTCTTGGCCAACTGACAAAACTGCCTTTGACGATATTTCAGCTCTTGCAATCTACTCAGATGGTGGACAAGGTCATCCGATCTTGCCTCATTTAGAACAAGTCTCCGATCTGGCCAAAAGAGGAACAGGTCTGGTAATGATGCATTATGCTATTGAAGTACCCAAAGGAGACGCCGGTGATCACTTTGTTACATGGGTCGGTGGATACTTCGAGACACATTATTCGGTTAATCCACATTGGATAGCAGAGTTTACAGATTATCCGAACCATCCGATTGCCCATGGTTTAAAGCAATTTGAAATGGATGATGAGTGGTACTACCATATGCGCTTTAGCGATGATATGAAAGGTGTGACCCCCATCTTGAGTTCGATAGCACCAGAATCGACACTCACTCGTCCTGACGGACCACATAGTGGGAATCCACACGTCAGGTCATCCGTCGCTAAAGGTGAAGCCCAGCACTTGGGATGGTGCATCGAAAGGCCAGACGGAGGACGTGGGGTAGGTTTTACAGGCGGACACTACCACAAAAATTGGGGGCATGAACAGATGCGCAAGTTTATGCTCAACTCAATTCTTTGGGCCGCAAAAGTCAATATTCCAGTGGAAGGTATTGAAACTCCTGAACCGACAGCTGAAGAGCTCGACACCTATATCTAAAAATCTATGCGAAACTACTAGCCCCACATTTCAAAAACTGTGTATTGTGGGACCAGTAGTTTTGCCTCATATTACTTACTTAAGATCATTCTGAATTAGTCTTTGGTAGTCCTGAGGCGTATCCATATCCTTCAAAATGCTATCGGTGTCGACCGGCAAATAATGAATTTGATCAAAAAATTTCTCTAAGATTTCTTTCATACCACGGCCATCCCACTTCAGCGCTAATACTTCATCTATTAACATAGAGTCAAAAATTGCAGGGTGTCCTCTCTGGCCATGGTAACTTGGTATGGTAATTGGCTGAGGGGTAGACTGATGTGTATCAATTAATAAATCTATCGTGTTAGTGGCAATTAGTGGTTGATCTACAAGAGTAAGAGCAAATTCGGTACTACTAGATGATATTTGTTTAAGGGCTGCTTGAACAGAAGTCAGCATTCCAAGTCGATAATCTGGATTATTGATAATTCGTAATTTTTTGTTACCTAACGCTGCTTCAATCTTTTGGTAAATCAGTTCGTGCTTATGTCCTAAGACCACCAGAACTTCATCCAAAGACGAAGCAAGTAGTGTAGAAATAACGGTTTCAATTACCGTCTCATTTTTAAAAGGTAATAGCTGCTTGGGCCGTCCCATTCGTGTTGACATGCCAGCAGCCAGCAGTATACCAGTAATTCTCACAACCTAGTAATCTAAAAATAATCTATGGGATACACCCGTTAAGATTAGCTGACGGCTCAGATTCTTTTTTCACTGTTCTCCTTGATAGGTCTTTTGTTAATAAATATGTACTTAGAATCTATACTAATTCAGTTATGATAATTCCGGGAGAAACTTTCACTGCTGATCAATAGATCGATCGAACGCATATGAGGTCCTATATAAACTGAGATGTCGGTATGTTAAGCAAAAGTGAAAAAAATCTTTCAATGCTTGTTACTTCTAACCAATCTCCTGCACTAAACGGTGTAGTCAAGAACTAACACATTTTCTACCAACGGGCGTAGGAACTCGGTTGCTACCAAAAGGTGTTCAGGGTGAGGCAAGTAGGTGTCTCGGGCCTTCTCATCCTTAAAACGAACAATAAAGCCATAACTGAACCCTTGACTTTTGCCTTCAGGGCTATTATTTACTCCCTGAGTTACCTCAAAAATACCAGGTATCTTATCTTTCATAGAGGATAGTGCCGAAGATAAATCAGCCAACTGTTGGTCGGTTGTATCAGCCTTGAGTTTGAGTAAAACAATGTGCTCAACCATAGTAAAGAGCTCCTTGGTATCGGTTACTTATTCCCGACATATCTTAATTCAGAAGTACAAAAGTGATAAACTGTTCAAACAAGATTGAGCTTCAAGTCTGACGCTCAATACCTTTTGACACGTTCCTATTCCATTGACTTAGTTCAGCTTCTAAGTCTTCAGCACGTGCCGGATATTGATTAACAATATCAGTCGATTCTGCTAGGTCATCAGCAAGGTTGAACAGTTGTCCATCGTCGATAAATTTCCAGTCCCCCTGACGAATACAACTTTGGTTCTTGAATCGCCAAAATAGTGACCGGTCGGGCAAGGCTGATCCCCCAACCATCAATGGCCAGAGGTTAACACCATCGAGTTCAACTGAAACTTCAGCTTGTGCCAAGTGAGAAAATGTTGGGAATAGATCTAGGGTTGTAGCAGTCTGACTTGTTACACAACCGGATGGAATTATAGAAGGACAACACGCAATAGCCGGAACACGGTGTCCTCCCTCCCAAATGGTTCCTTTCTGCCCTCTGAGTCCACCAGTAAGACCTGGGCTAACTGGCCCATTATCAGAACAGAAAAAAAACACAGTTTGACTGGCTAAACCCAGTTCCTTCACTTTGGCTACAATGGCGCCTACACCTTCATCCATTGCTTCCATCATTTCTTTGTATGCCTCTTTTTTGTTTTGTCGGCGACCATGTATTGGATAGGGATTACCAATGCTTCTATCCGCTGGGTCTTTACGCCCTTGATAAGGATAGTGTGGACATTCATGAGCTAAATAAAGAAAAAATGGGGTGTCAACGTTATTTTCAATAAAAGATAACCCGTACTGAGTAATCAGGTCGGTAGTGTAACCGAGCTCAGATTTTAGGTTCCGGTTTGACCACCAATCAGCTTCTCCAACCTGATCAATATGAGAATGATAATCAATGTTCCCAGAAACAAAACCACGAAACTCGTCAAAGCCAAAATTACATGGGTTATATCGAGGATGGTAACCTAAATGCCATTTACCATAGATAGAAGTGGCATAACCAACCTGCTTCAAGATTTGAGCGATTGTGGTCTGGTCTCTTCCTAACCCACGATTCCTGTGACTTTTGGCTGTAATTACCCCTTCAATGCCAGAACGTTGTTGATATCGACCTGTCATTACAGCTGCACGCGTAGGACTACAAACAGGCGCATTCGAGTGAAAATCAGTGAACTTCAAACCTCCATCTGCTAGTGCGTCGATGTTAGGAGTCTCGAGATCTAACCCACCATAGCAGCCGAGATCACCATAACCAAGGTCATCGGCCAAAATCAGGATAATATTGAGAGATGTGTGTGATTTTTTCAAATCTCTCTTCCTGTGATCTTTACAATACTTGTCATTTTTTATAGTTAGTGATTAAATACTCCGGTCCTCGATTATACCAGAATACTTCCAAAATAAAATATCTCAGGTCAAATTATGTACCATATGTACTTTTTTTGCAAAACATCCAGGAGTTTGACAATTTGAAACAAGATGATCCCTCGAAAAATCATAAAGTTGACGACTTTTCGCAGTTTGCCACCCAAAGTATCCATTCTGGTGAAAATCTAAGCACTTCAGCTCCACCAATTTATCAAGCCGTCACTGTCGATGGCGTTTACTTACGTTCAGGCAATCCAACTATTGACGCTCTGGAGACTCGCATTACCGCACTGGAAGGGGGCACTTCATCCATAGCCACGTCAAGTGGTACATCTGCTATTAGCCAAACGCTAACAGCTCTACTTTCAGCAGGAGACCGTATAGTTTGCCACAAGACCATTTATGCTTGGACTAAGGTGATTTTGGATTCTTACCTAGCTAAGTTTGGAGTGAAAGTTACCTATATAGATATGCGTGATTTAGACCAGTTACGCTTGGCTTTGGAAATGCCAGCCCGATTAGTCTATTTTGAGCCAATCACTAATCCAACAGTAGATGTTATCGATACCGAAGCTGTAGCCCGCATCACTAAAAGAAGTGAGGCGATAGTTGTTGTAGATAACACTTACCTTACACCGTATCACTTAAAGCCATTTGACTGGGGTATCGATATCGTTATCCACAGCGCAACCAAATATTTATGCGGACACGGCGATGCATTAGCGGGTCTGATTGTTTGCCGAACATCTGAATTTGCCGAAAGAATAGCTCATGTACGCAATGCTTACGGTGGAGTTCTAAGCCCTCAAAACGCTTTTTTAACTCTCAGAGGTATTAAGACCCTCCCATTAAGGATGAAACAACATGCAGCCAATGCCCAACAAGTGGCAGAGTACTTAGAAAGGCACCCAAAAGTTTCTCAAGTCAACTACCCAGGCTTAAAGTCCAACTTAGGATACAAAGTCGCCAAGAGAATGATAATAAACGGATTTGGAGGTATGATCAACTTTGGTTTGATCAATCCAGCAGAACAAAAGCGTTTTCTCAAGCGAGTTCAACTTTGTAAACCTTGGGTCAGCCTAGGGGACACACAATCACTCGTAACCGCCGGGAATTTAGGTGGGTTGATACCTGGAGGATATGATCGGGTTCGGATGTCAGTTGGTTTAGAATCAATCGATGATATCATCGCTGATCTAAAACTTGCCTTAGACAACTAATTTAGTTGATTGAGCCAGTGATTGGTGATAGCAAGCGTTTCCTCGGTGTTTGAATGTTGACACTTTCGTTAAGTTCAATGAAAGTATTACTATTTAAATTTAGGAGTAGCAGATGAAGATTCGGCAAGTCGTCGTTACAGATCAATTAGAAGTGGAATTACAAACTAGCGAAATAAATACAGAAGAACTTGGTCCTGATGAAGCTATTATTACTACGGAATATACCTACATTAGTACTGGAACCGAAATAGCTAATTATTCAGGCCATGAACCCAAAGTATTCCAAGCTAATCAATGGTGTACATACCCATGGAAGTCAGGTTATGCAAATGTTGGATATGTAGAGGAAATTGGGGCAAACGTTAAGCGGATATCAGTGGGGGACAGGGTGTTCACTTATGGTAATCATGCATCTGTTCATCGCTATAATACCCAAAGGTTAGCAGTTATGGTCCCTGAAGGGATCGAATCTGGAATTGCTGTTGCATCTCGTATGGCTGGTGTTGCTATGACTGCACCAATTATCAGTGAAATCGTTAATGATCCGTGGGTAATTGTTTTTGGTTTAGGTATGGTTGGTAATTTAGCGGCTCAAGCTTATAATATTTTAGGGTGTCGCGTAATTGGTGTTGATCCAGTTCAGAAACGACGTTCAGTAGCGGAAAAATGTGGAATTTCATACACATTAGGTGGAGAACCTGATGAAGTACAAGCAAAAATCGAAAATATAACTAACGGTGAACTCGGTAATATTACAGTCGATGCCGTCGGTCATAGTTCTGTCATAATGCAGTCATTGAAAGCGACAGCTACATATGGTCAATTAGTAATTCTGGGAACACCGCGTGTCTCGGTAGAAGGCGATTTGACCGATCTACTGTCGGAAACTCATTTACGTTGGATTACTATTAAAGGAGCACTAGAATGGTGTCTACCTATGTATCCAACCACTCGAAATGCTGAATCTCAATTCAGTAAGCAAAATACAATCTTTAGTTGGTTGGCAACTAACCAACTCCAACTTGCGCCACTTATCTCACATTGCCTAAAACCTGAGCATATCAAGCAAGCTTATGATGGTCTACTTTACCAACCCGATGTTTATACTGGTGTCTTACTAGAGTGGAGCTAAATAAAAGAGTGCAAGCTAACATATTCAATACTTGATTTCTTCTAGTATTTATGAAAAACACAGAAATATATCAAGTCGATAAAGAAATCAACTCACTTTTCCATTAATGACGTCAAATTGTCATAGATAATAGGCCGAAACTAGAGCACAAAATCAAATAGTAATTGTTCTGCTTTATAAATTCAGCTGACTAAACCAACAGTTTGGCCAACAGGATATGTTGAAAATGAAGGTATTTGCCGTAGAGTAGAATTAATCACACCCAAATTCTGGTTTTTCGTTTCTAGGGTTATCTACCGGGCCAAAAGCTTGCCAAGCATTATTAAAGTAGCTTTTTTGATCTTGACTCATAAAAGAAAAAGATCGGTCTGAGGGACGACGAATTTCTTGGCAGTGATAAATAGCTGATCTGTCATTATACTTGTAAAACAAGCCGTATCGAGGTTCATTATTCTGCCAAGTATTTGCACCATGTGCTAAGGTTTCGGTAAAAATGATTGCTGATCCTTTGGGTGATGCTATATTTTGTACAAGCGGGCCGTCTACTTTGAACAATTCATCTCGGTCATCTTCAGGTACACTAAAATCAGATTTATGCGAGCCAGGGATACAAGCAAAGCCACCATCCTGTTCATCGATATCCTGCAAGGTAAAAGATATCACCGTCAATCCAGTGAAAATCCGACTACCCTTCACGTAATAGCGGAAATTTACGCTTCCACCAGCGTGTCCACCATGCATTTCGAAGGGGGGGCACCCTTTAGTTCTTACAAAGCTGTAAGCGCTCTCCAGGCGTAATTTAGGAGAAATGATTTCCTTTAAGACCGATACCGTTTTAGGATGGTCTATTAAACTTGTAAATGGGTTCCCAACATCTAGTAATGCACCAGCTGAAAACCATGTTCCATTACTATCGTAACCATCTGGAGTTTTATCCATAGGCTTCATGCGCTCTTTAATTTTTTCGACTGCCAAGTCACACTCTTCCATAGTTAAAACGTTTTCGACTACTACAAACCCTTGCAAATCGAAAAGATACTTCTGGCGTTCTGTCATTTTTGGCTCAGTTGGCATAATCTTTTTTCCTTCATGTATTAATAAGTGATTTGGCACTCAAACAAATTGAATTGGCTCGGCCTCAGAGAGGAGACCTTATAATACTAAGGAGTAACCTTTTTGTAATTCCTCAGACTACAGAAAATTAGGCCGTAATCTCTAGAATTAAATAACAATTAGTGGTCTTTGTATGATTGAACTAATTTTTGCTGAGTCCCGATTCAGATTAGTTTTGAAATGGTAAAATTTCAGTGATTATAAATCAAAACTAGTTTTCTCGATACTACTAATATGCTCTAACAAAACTGGGGCCAATTTGACAGCAAAACTAACTCTTGTAAATTAAAACGAACGTTATCTTTGTTAAAATTTGGAAAGGATTTTTCTTCGTTCGGTGACTATAAAAAGCGCCCTACCTATAGGTAAGGCGCTCCGATCGATTATATCAACGCTGTATCAGATTGTTAGCTTTGTTTACTAGGAAACCTGGATTTCGATTTCTTTTGGTTTAACTGCTTCAGCTTTAGGAATAACTACGCTAAGTAAACCGTTAGTGAAGCCGGCTCGGGCCAAATCGGTTTGTAGGTTTGGTGGTAGTGAGATAGCTCGCTGAAAATTACCAAAACGGCGTTCCTTTTGATGAAATGTGGACTCTGAAACTTCTGTTTCGACTTTTTCACCTTTGATTACTAAAACATTATCGGTAATCGTTAGTTTAACTTGGTCCTCTGGCATGCCCGCAACTTCTATGGCAATCTCGAATTGGTCATTATTCTCGATAATATCAAGTGCGGGCAACCAATCACTTTTTCCGTTATCTTGTTTAAAAGAGCCGAAGGCTAGTGGACTTTGAACGAAGAAATTATCGAATAAGCGATCTATGTCGGTTGTTTTCCAAAGGCTAAGTGTTTTCATTATATTTAATTGCTCCTACTGGTGGTATTTTTTGTAAGATCCGTTAACTGGACCACACTACATCTATAAGCAGAAGGTATGCCAAACTTTTTAGCCCGATTTATATTAAAAAATGGCTTTTTCTTATGTAATTCGCGCTTAGATGGGATTGTAACCTGTCAGCTTATACCAAAAAGGAAAAAGGCGGCTGCCAAAATGGCAGCCGCCAAAGCCAATTTCTAAACTCATGAACTAAAAAAATAAAATCTTATTGAAACAGCCTTCCACAGGGAACTAAGGTTTTTATCGGTTTTCATGATTTGAAAACTCAGTTATCAAAAATTCTTCTTTTCTCTTTAGTAAAAACATCCCTGCTCAACCGAAAATCAGCGCTTTTTCGATAGTAACTAACAAAATGTTGAATCAGGTTAGTAGCTATTTGTTCGAGAAACGACTCCTGTTTAAGTGATTCAATTACATAGAATATATCTAAACATATGGCAAAAAACAAATGTTACCAGTATCGAAATCTGGAGTTAGTGAATCACATATCGTTGTCTAAAATCTGATATCGTAACCTAATTACTTCAGTATTCCGAATTGAAATCAAAAATTATTCGGTCAATAGTTAAAAATCCAGTTGGCCTCAGGTTTCGATGATTAATCTTGATATTGCTTTCTGGGTAGATTCTTCTTGCCAAAGGTGTAGACTTTTGATAAAATGAGCGGCGTGGTGTAGTAATCCTTAGTTGGAACATCGGGTGTGTTTTTCATAGTCAGTGTTAAATCGCCTGACACGAAAACGAGATAGTCGGTTGTAGAGGAGTCGGTAGATGTCAGAAACAGTGCTTTGGGGAATTACAGGTGTGAGCCTAGGTATTGCAGGTACCGTTGGTGTTTTTGTCTTAGTTATGTCGGCTCAGTTGGCTAAAATGGGTCTTAGAATTCGCAATGAGGAAAAGGATCGAAAAAGATTAGTCCAAAACATGCAGGAAGCCACTCGGATTGGTGCAGCATATGATGCTACCGTTGCAATTCGAAAGTTCATCGAAGAAGAACAAAAAAAACTACCAGAGTTTTTCATCGAAACGGGAGATCCTGATGAGCCCTATATGGAATATGATTTAAATCTGGCACGCAGATGGATGAAACCAATTCGTATCCTACTTGAACTAGAATTGGCTCATGGCCAGCATGTAGTCAGTGAATCTTCGGAATCAGATGGTGGGCCCCCTCAGGATGATTCCGCAGACGAGGGAACAACTGACGACGATAGCTAGAGTGAAAAATGTCGGTTACGACCGATAATGTCGTTAGTGAACAGTGGGTCAAGCCCATTCTTGGTCTACTAACGTCCGTCCCTGATCAAACTGAGTCAGTCTATGCTGAAATCATAACCGAACTTGGTCCCGTTGATTTCCAAACTGGTTGGATCCCTTTTGAGAGTACGACTTACTACCAAGAAGAAATGGGGTCGAAACTGCAGCGTCAGTTTATTAGCTTTTCCAATTTGATTGACCCTAGTCAGTTGGCAGATATCAAGTGCGTGACAAATCGTCTGGAGAAACATTTTTCTCAGAACAACAAAAGAATTTTTAATCTAGACCCTGGCTATCTAAGTTCAGCCAAACTAGTCCTCGCAACAACCAAAAATTTTGCTCATCGAATCTATCTTCACTCGGGTATTTTTGCAGAAATTACGCTTACTTACCGCGGCCGTGGATTCCATGCCTTGGAATGGACCTACCCAGATTATCGAACACCTGCTTATTTGCAGATTTTTGAAAAAATTCGGCAAAAGTATCTTAATCAGCTGAGTCAAATTTCCTCTCTGGATTCAGCCAATCATAACTATAGTAATCGACGTTTGAATTTAACAGGAAACACTCCTAAATATGCCATAGGTCTAATGTCAGGGACTTCGGCTGATGGTGTCGACGCGGCTCTGGTTTCAATTAAAGGAAATGGGAAATCGACTCAGGCTGAGTTGATATGTTCTGTTTGCTATCCCTATCCATTAGAATTACGCCAACGTATTTTCAATTTATTCCAAACTGAACAAAGTCGCGTAGACGAGTTATGCCAAGTGAATTTCTTGGTTGGTCAAATATTTGCTGAAGCCGCAACCAGAGTAGTAGAGACAGCTAATTTTGATCTGAAAAATATTGACTTTATCGGGTCGCATGGGCAAACTATTTACCATCTGCCACCTACGGAAATAGGTACCCCCTCGACTTTACAGATTGGTGAATCAGCCGTCATTGCTAATCAGACTAACCGGCCTGTAGTATCCGACTTTCGTGTGGCAGATATTGCTCTAGGTGGCCATGGAGCTCCAGTAGTACCTTATGTTGACTTTTTGATTCACCATCAAGACGAAAAGTCAGTTGCATTACAAAATATAGGTGGCATCTCGAATGTAACATTCATTCCAAAGAATGCTAGACCAGAAGACATCATTGCGTTCGATTCAGGTCCAGGTAATATGATTATCGATGCTACTATTGAAATAGTCACCAATGGTCAGAAGAAGTACGATGAAGATGGAGTAATGGCAGCTCAAGGTCAAGTCAATAAAGGACTTTTGGATATACTCTCAAAGCATCCTTACCTAAAGTTGTCCCCTCCTAAATCAACAGGCCGAGAGTCTTTTGGTTGGGCTTTTGCCCAAAAAACTGTTGAGAATGCTAAAAGACTAGGAGTTTCTGATTGTGATCTTTTGGCAACAGTAACATTCTTTACAACCCAAACGATTGTTAACCATTATCAAGATCATATCCCCTTTGTGATTGACGAAATCCGAGTTAGTGGTGGTGGCGTTCATAACCAAACATTAATGAAAAACTTATCCACATTGGCAGAAGCTACGTTTGAATCAGTGTCAGTGATAGTTGATGAACAATCGGACGCGAAAGAGGCTATTGCTTTTGCCATTTTAGCCAATGAAACTTTAGTTGGACACTGCACTAATCTGCCAAATGTCACTGGTTCGATTCGTCCAACTATCTTGGGCAAAATTACCCCCGTACCCCACAAAATTCTATAAGGTTGAGGAAAACAAACATAGATCAAGCTATTCAGGATTTCTTAAGCGTTTTCTTATAGCTTGAAAACGTATCGAGTCAATTGAAGCATATGAAGCAACTGGTAATTTCTGGATTTGCCGATTGACTCTAGTAACTCTTTCTCTAGTTCCTGGATGAGTGGAAAGTAACTTTCCAATTTTGGTGGATTGACGTTTTTCAGTGCCCAATAACTTTTCAAAGAAGGTCATTATCCCATTTGGATCTATGCCAGATGAGTGCATCTGTTGAACAGCTAACGTATCTGCTTCACGCTCAGCCTCACGTCCATACTGGAGCAATACACCAGAAGTTACAACTTTTGTCGCCAATGTTTCTAGCTGACTTTTATCCTTTCCCAACAGCAATTGAGCCAATGCTGCAAACCCATACTGTTTAGTCAATTGCTTCATCCCGTGTCTACCGACTATGTGCCCAACCTCGTGTGAGATAACACCCGCAAGTTCAGCTTCAGTATGTGAAAATCGGATTAGCCCCAAATTGACGTATATGTAACCACCCGGAACAGCAAAAGCGTTAATTGAGCCATCTTGGACTACTTTGAAATGATAAGTGATATTCGGACGGTCAGAATTCCTTGCTAATATTTGTCCCAACTGATTGATGTAATCTGAAATATGGGGGTCAGCATAAATTTTCAACTCTTCTTCAATCTTAGCCGAGAATTCACCACCGAGTTTAATTTCTTCGGCGTCACTGAAAATATTGATGTTAGCTAACTGATTGGCTAATTGCCCACCACACCCCAAAATTAGAACTAAGCTGACCAACAAAAGCAAAGATAATGGAAACCAATTTAAACTTGATCTAGATATCACGCAAGATAGCACTATCTAAAATTTTGGAAATCAACCGGTCATAGGAGATTCCTGCAGCTGCAGCCTGAGCGGGCAAATCGCTAAGTTCGGTAAGTCCGGGGAGAGTATTGACTTCTGTCACAAAAGGTTGGCCTAACCGATCTACGATCATATCAACTCGAGAGTAACCATGACATCCAAGTGCTTGATGCGCACGAAGCGCAATTGACTGTGCTACCTGACTCACCTCATCCGACAATCGAGCAGGAATCACGAACTCGGTCAAGCCAGCGGTATACTTAGCTTGATAGTCGTAGAACTCACGTTTTGGTATTAATTCTAAAATTGGCAAAGCTTGAAGATCATCCCCTGCACCAATTAATCCGACCGTAATCTCTTGGCCCTGCACATACTTTTCAAAAAGATTATCCTTGAATATGCGATTTTTTTCTATTGCATGATATATTTCATCAGGTTCATGAATAATCGAAACGCCTAAACTTGATCCTTCCGAAGCAGGCTTGACTACCAGCGGTAAACCAAGCTGCTCAATGGCATTTTGAGTTTGCACCTTCAAGTCCTCTTCTAGATGAATTTTCAAATAGTCAGGCGTTGGGATCTGCATTGTACTAAAAATTTGCTTTGACATTATCTTGTTCATACCCAAAGCACTCGCCAGGATACCGGACCCAGTATACGGAAGACCAAAATGACTGAGAATTGCTTGTATCGTACCATCCTCATATCCTTTACCATGTAGGGCTAAGAAAACAGCATCCACCTCTTCACTTATCAACTGAGTAAGCCAGTCGTCCTTGGCGAGATCTATGTCAATTACCTCATAATCTTGCCGTCGTAATGAAGTAGAAACCCTTTGCCCAGAAAGAAGTGAAACTGAACGTTCCCCCGAACTACCACCTAGTAGAACACCCAACTTATTAAACAGGCGCATTTTCTTCTAGTCCCAGTACGTCAGAATTGATTAAAAATCATCATCGACTAAAAAATCATCGAAATTGTAGTCAGCTAACTCATCAAAATCATTGTCCACACCGTCCTCATGTAATAGGTGGCCTGGGGGTAATTCCAATTCAGGAACATCAATTTGTTTTGCTTCGCTCCATAAGCGTTCAAGATTGTAGAATTGGCGTACATCTTCTAAAAAAACATGGACCACGAAATCTACGTAATCGATCAAAATCCAATCACTTTTCTTGTCTCCCTCTCGTCGCCATGGCTTCGTTCCCCAACTTTCTCTCAAGTCTTCTACAATTTTTTCTGAAATGCTTTCTACTTGCCTGTCTGAGTTGCCACTGCAGATAAGGAAAAAATTGGTAAAAGCATCCAACTGACGTAAGTCTAAAATACGAGTATTTTCGGCTCGACGTTCTTGGGCAGAAACAGCTGCGGCTTTTACTATTTTAAGTGAATCTTCGGGAGAGTAAAAAAGACATGTTTTAATTTTGGTTTTTTCGAAGATTTATCAGTTCTTGTTGTTCTTCTTGAGCTTTTTTCCAAATATTATTAACCTCAGGAGCTGGGCCAAATGCACTTGGTGGCACCAACAAGGATTTTTGGTTGTTTGTTAATTCTGGATAGTTATCAGAATTATAATAACAAGGACTCCATGCAACAGCATGTGGACAATATTTGTAGAAGACAGTGCGACGCTCACCTTCACCACGCCATGGTATAGTACCGTGAGCACACGCTTCTGTGAATATGATTGCATCTCCAGCCGACGCAGCTACCCAATCGACACACTCAGGGATTTCTTCTTGTGTGTTGCTAACTTTCCAGTCACTTGGCAATTCAAAATTAACTTTGTGGCTACCAGAAATACAAGCAAACCCACCATGACCAACAGGCACGTTATCTAGCTCGAATGCAACTGCAACTAAACCATTGAAGAATCTTCCATTGCTAAATCGGTAATAGCATTGCCCACCGTCCGTTGGGCCTACTAGGTCGCTCACACCACCGGCGCCTTGTCCTCCACCATGTAAGTATAGTTTCCTATTTTGTTTGACACTATCTATTTTTATGTAGTCATGGTCTAATCGATAGTTTTTGCCCAAAAGAACTTCGAGATATGGTCGAATAGTGGGCAGATCTATTAAATCAAGGTAACTCCCACCCCATTCCAACAGTGATGATGCTGTCCAGGCCAGATTTCCTTCAGCATTTTGGGTTCGGTCAGACCCTAAAGAGATATTCTTCTGGTTACGTCGTGTCTCCAAGCGATTTGATAGATCGTCGATTTGTTCTGTAGTGAGAGCATTCCTAACAACAATGTAACCACGCAGGTCAAATAAGTACTTTTCATGTTCATTCATTCTCTATCTCCGTGTTTTTGAAATTCTTTTGTGATGCTTATGGTTGCCTTTCTAGAAGACCTGAATAATCATGGTGTTATAGGCTTTCTCGTCCAATGGCTCAATCTTTTGCAAACAGTTTACTTTCTGATTCTGCGAGACTGTCCCTATTCCTTACCTACCACTCACCGATCCTGTTTTAGAAATTTGAAATAAGGAGTGAATGCCTATATTTGAATACGGAGTATTTCTTCCTCTCCATCAAGAAGAATCATTAAAATATTACTACTAGTTGATATTTTTTCCCATTCGATTATTATGTGATAAGGGTTATCAGGTGAAGTACTGAATAATTTAGATATGATAATTTTACCATCAACTTGAAACTTAAGCTGAGCAAAAATAATTGGAATTGAAGGGCAAAGAGAAACTTCCAAACCATGTGATACTGACCGATGGTGCAGCGCGATATTCTCAGTTGCAATGCTCAATCCTTTTGTTTTCTGGAAAGGGTATATCCATTCACTCCAACTTACGGTACCATTGGCGGGTAACGGTGCTGTCTCATCGGGGAAGTGTTTTACGGTTCCGCCCCAGATTTCAGCGTATCCTTTGTTCTTTTTCCCTGAACCCATAGGAACATCATCTGGGTTAAATCCGTAAGTCCAAATGTCAACTCCAGGATTGATATCTGGGTCAAAAACACGCACGACTCCCTCTTCTTCTTCGTGTGAATATACTCCATAGAAACCAGCATCTAGCCCATCAGCCATAAGATCTCCCATTTTAGGCCAATTGCAAATATAGCGAAGTGGGTTTTCAGTCCAAGGCTGTGGACTAGGTCCTAGATTTTTTTGCCAGCGCTCTGCAATCAATACTTGTCTAGTCGGAATTAGAAATTCTGTTTGGTCAGTTAATTCATTTTTCCCTCCTGGTACCCACATTGGGTTGACCCAGTGAGCGAAATTAACAGTTTCCGGTGTAGGATTCCAAATACTTATGTCACTTTTTAGGGCTGAACTATTAGCAGCTAGGCTCAGGTCAATTCGATGGTAAAGACCAGAGGTTGGTTCCTTGACTTGCATTCGTAAAGTCTTACAAGTTGCGGTGTTCTTTAGAATTTCATAATCCCACATTAAAGCCCAGCTAGTTCCATGTTCATCTTTGGGAAGTGTGTATTCGATACCACCGATCCATAACCACCAACCAAGTTCATTGTTAGCTCCGCCGGGGCGGATGATATCGTTTTGCCACAATGTCTCATGACCTGTGGGTTGGTAAATCATTGAGTAAATACGCCCCATCTCTGGTAGTATCGTTATTGATACGAATTGATTTTCTATAACGATAGCCTTATGCTCTTTTGGAATAATTCGATCCCACCCAACTTTTTTGAAATCAAGATATGGTAAGGGGCTTTCAGATCTGTAATAGATCCCACTTTCGTAATCAACTTGCTGGATAATTAGCAGTTTTTCTTCCAGCTGAAGAAATGGTGTACTGGAATAATTTTGTCTAGTGTCATTACTCATGGAAAGTGAACTTCTCGTTTCATTTTTGATTTATCACTCTTTTCTTATTCTATACTAATTTGGCACAATTCTTGGCTGGAAAATCACGAAAATCCTCGATTGAAGCTTAGGTAATGGATGAAATTTCAAATGAATGCAGTCTTTAATAAAAATTTGCTTTAATACCACTTGGTTGGACATCTAATCCGGCCTGATATAAGTGTGAGACATCAGCTAAACCGATACAACGAGGGGTTGCCCACTGATTGCTACGTTCGTCGAATAAGATAGTAGTCACGGAGCTAGGAGCCAGAAAAAAACTGGACCATACTATTGGTACTGGTAGTTCCAATAGGTGAGAAATCCAGATAAGACCAAACCCACCATGACAGAATAAAGCAATTTGGTGTTGATTAGTTTCAACGATCCGGTAGCGACGCCCTTCTCTTACATAGCCATGGCTAGCTAGAAAACGATCAGATTGTTTTACTAGTACGTCAAAATACTCCCGGAACATCGGCGCATCAAAAGGTGGTTGATGAAACCAGTTCTCGTACGTAGTCGCAGGCATTTCACCTCGAATTATTTCACCATCTAAATCCCAAGCACTAATCTTACCTTTAGATGGTTCTTCAATCATTAGACTGGCTTCTTTAGTCCAGTCTTCAATCTGGTAATCCATTCCTAATAGTCTAGCCGTATATTGAGCTGTATGAATAGCTCTTCCTAAGGGCGAAGAATATATGAAATCTAATCCCTGAGACGCCAAACGCTTGGAAAGAGCTTTGGCTTCCAAGTGCCCTTCTGGAGTGATGGTTCTATTTGCATAATCGGGATCGGCATGACGAATGATATAAATACGCATTTTTACTCCTGTTAAAATATCTTATAGATTTTAAGTATTTTAAATTTTCTGAGTTGCGATTTAAAAATCGCGGCAATTGTTGAAAAAGTTCAAATTAGATAAGAGTAGTAGATGTCTATTTTAGTTAATTCCTCATCTATCGAGGCATATTTCCCAAGTTTAGTCAAAAATGATAACAAATAGTCATTATTCTAGAAATCCGAAAATGATAGGGTTGCTTCGAATTATTTGGGTCCTATAATTTTCTACTATCGAATAGTTTCGGTCTTAACTTTACTTTTGTCATCTTTGTAATAATATTACAGAAAATCCATCGATATGGTTAAAGATTCAACATGAGGAGGTCTTTTAGAAGACTTTCTTTAGACTGATAGCAACTAGTTCGACGAAAATTGATAATTGACTGTAAGTTGTTGATATGTGAATTCGGTCAGTATATCCTAGAAATGGAGGTTACACAGAAGTGCTGAACAGTTCCAGATCTAGCGAATGATTGGATAAAGTATCTCCATCAAATATAAAGTTTTTAGACTATCTAGATGAAAAGTAGATTGGTTTTAGATTCATCGATTGACTTTTGCATCTTTTGTTTCTATATACAAGAAGTAGTTGATTTATTTTACCGAATTACGCCACGTCAGATTTTCAAATTTAGGTCGTAATTCATTAAACTATATTCAACGAGTGCTATTACAGTACAAGATAAGTGTAGATACGAACTAGGGCTATAACCTTATGACATTTTTCATAGAAAGCAACTGAACTAAATTCATGAGTAATTATTTTGTCCAACCCATTGACTATTTGAATAGAGATGGACACTAACATTATGTTCAGCCTATGTAATATTTGAACAATTTACTGTAGGATTTAGTGTCAACTGAAACAAGCAGTCCATATTCGTCAAGTTGCCCTGCGAGATGTACTAAACAGATCATCGAACTAAGGAAAGCATACGAAAAATTGGAGAAAATATCATTCGTCCTGGCAAATCATGAATAATACTTTTTGTGCCCACGAGACTTTAACAGGTGTCTTGCATAGAAAAGTTCTGATTTAGTTCGACAGAAAATAGTTTCCCGAAGCTGTGATACCTTAGCCGAATGGCTTAGCTAGACAAACAGGTTTCGATGCCGATTCTTCACCTCATTAAATACCAGATTTTATAGGATTAATAAATTTTGGGGAGGGTAACAGCTTACTAATTCGTCCAAAATCCATTTCTATTATAAATAGCTAGGCAATATCTCACATTGGGAAGCTCTAGTCAAGCGGCAGATTATTGTTTGGGTAAGAAGGATTCTAAAACTGGAAAGAGAGCCAATTAATTTTGATGAAAATATTCTTGAAATTAAAGTTCAGAATAAGATGGGTGGATTACGAAATTTCAGTATGTTTGAATGGATACGAAAGCACGATGTCATCAAAAAGAACACTAATCAGCCAAGGCAAGAAAATTAAGCGTTTGTCTTTTTGCGGAGAGAAAAATATTTCCATCCAATAAGTAAATGGTTGTATAGACAATTTAGGGCTTGAGACGGTTATGGAAGTGCTAATTCGTTAGTATGTGATTAGAGAACACATTCCTACCTAGTCAATTGTTCAAATTCACCAAGCCAGACTTTATACGGAGTACCACTTTTTTTACTTGTTAGTATATAAAATTATGTGCTCGAAACTGATAAAGTAAAAAGGGGATGGTTACTCATAGCTAGTCGCTAAATGTAATCACCAATCGGTTTTCGACCAATCTTGCGCCAGATGGTTGCTTATCTGTCAATGAACGTGGTAGTGGGATATGTTGACGAAAACCACCAATTTGGACAACGACTTCATCGTTACTTTTAGCTAGCTGAATCTCATCTTTCTCGATAAACGGAAGTAGAAGGGAGATTTTGTACTGGTCGCCATCTTTACTGAATTCATAAGCTTTTTCATTTTGGTAAAAAGCAATGGGATCGACTTCGGAGTATAGTTGGTTCCCTAACTTCTTCAATCCATCAAGGCCAAGTACTTGATCATTGAATAGATAGGCCTTCCAAATGGGCACATTAGTGAAATAATGCTCCGCTTGTTCGATATATTGGCTCTGTGTTTTTTTCCACGACTCAAAAAAGGCTCCTCCAACATCGGATGGTAGTATGCGGTTGATTATAACAGAATCGACAGTCAATCCATAGAGGCTAAAGTACATGAATGCCCGCTGTGTTTCTTTGATCACCATCTTTTCTGGGTTACTTACCAACCGAACCGTGGTGATTTGAGGATCTGCTAAAAGCTGGTCTACGCCTTCAATTCGATCAAATAAGTCCGCTAAGTTTTGGAAATAGGCATCTTCTGGTAAAGGCAACGTCGCCACTTTTTTGACGAAGGTCCTAGCGGCACCAACCAGATTTCGTTGAATCTTGAATACGTTTCGTATGTACCAATCCAGAACCGTTGGAATACTTACAAATCGTAAAGATTCCCCAGTTGGTGCACAATCTAGAATTATGACATCATAAGACTTTTCACGATAGTACTGGTTGATATACAGTAAAGCACAAATTTCTTCCATTCCTGGAAATACAGCTACTTCTTCAGCCACAATTTGATCTAAACCTGAAACTTGCAAGACTAGTTCTAGGTAAGATTGGACCTCTGACCAATACTGTTTCAATGCGTGTTGAATATTTATTTCTTGAATGAACAGCTTATCACTGATCTGTTGAACAATTTCCCCTGTCTGGTGAATCAGATTATTATCAATGTCAAAAGCATCAACGAGTGAATGAGCTGAATCCAATGAAACGACTATTGTTTTGTATCCTTGTTGGCTAAGTTTCAAACCGGTCGCGGCGGCAATGCTAGTCTTCCCAACTCCACCTTTTCCTGTATAAAGTAAAATTCTCACTTAGTCCTCCTAATATGATCAGCTAATTTAGCTATATAGAAACCGATGAAAATTGACGTTCAAGACTTTCACCCTCATTTTATGATAAATAGATCGGGTTGTTTCCATTGTAAATTCCAATCAAAAAGTGTACTCGGAGTAACTTTCGCTACCAAATATTGATAATTGAAGATTGAAGACTGGTTTTACAATCAGGACTCAATTTTGAAATTTGCTGTTCCCACCGATAGAAACAAATAAAAATCTCGACACCATAATCCGTTTTGGTAGTACATAATTAAAATTGACCAGAGAAATATACTATTTGGGATGGCTTTTTTCAAAAAAGATATCGAAGCCAAACTGTGAAATCGGGCGAAATTACTCTTAGTCTGTCCGTGAATACTAGACTAGTTTCTATTAGGCGTAATTTTAGGACCCTGAAAGATATTTTAAGAATTAATGTAAAATTATATTAGCCATTGTATCGTATAGGAATGGTCGTGTAGATAGCAGATTTCCTAGATTTGATTTAGTCAGTATTCCAAATACTTAGATAAAACTCTAACAACTGGTTCAAATATTATTAGAGAGTGTAATAAAGATGACAGAAGGATCTCGAAAATATACAAAGAAAAAATAAGTAGATTTCGGGCAGAACCATTCAGGTTCTTCTCTCTTTTGAATATCCATGTGTCCAAGAAGTTAATAATCAACTTTATCAGACCTTTCTTGTTTTGTTATATTACAATGATAGATCATTTGGCATCAACAACATAACTAAATCCAGCGAAGGTATTTTTTCGATTTATAGGTTGAGGGTGATAGCGATCTGCAACAACATGTAGGTAACTAATTCCACTGTTCTATGATCTTCCACGTAAGACTCTGACTGGAAAATCAGAATTTTTATTTTTAGCTTTTATTTTCCTATCAATTTTCTTATATTATGTTAATGTCAATAAGGTACGACTTAGGAATTAGTTTAAATGATTAGATGTCTCCGGTGGAATTTCTTATTTTTATTGGTCTTTTCAGTATGTGCAGGAGAGGGAAATTTACCAGTTTTTTCTAGTGCTAAAGAATTAATCAGCATTAAATCTAAAAAAATTACTTGGAAAAAAGATGCTGCTGAGATGGTCTTAATCACTACTGAAATACAAGAGGACGTCGATACTGGGTATAGTAATATAGTCAGAAACAATATAAAGAGTAATGCTTTCTTTATGGATACTCGCGAGGTAACCGTCGGTCAATTTAAGCATTTCTTAAAATTATCAGGCTATCAAACTAATCTTAAAATTAACTGGAATGAAGTTTACGAATATTCTCCAACTGATAAACACCCAATGATTCTCATTAACTGGCATGATGCTACGGCTTATGCTAAATGGGCTGGTAAACGACTACCAACTGAGGCCGAGTGGGAATACGCAGCGCGTGGAGGTTTGGTTGGTAAACGGTTCCCGTGGGGTAATGACGTAACCTTTTCTCGTGATTATGCGAACTATGATGGAACTTTCGGTAAAGATACTTGGGATAAGACTACTGCTCCAGTCGGTAGTTTAAATCCTAATGATTTCGGCTTATATGACATGACTGGTAATGTTTGGGAATGGTGTCAGGATTGGTACAGTAGTGATCATGTCTCACGAGTATTTAGGGGCGGATCTTGGGGCAATAATACAAACCTGCTGCGTATAACTGACCGCATCAACGTTGCAGCAACTACTAGGAGCAAATATGGTGGAGTTCGTTGTGTGTTAGAATTGAATTAGTTATCCTAAAATCTCGGAATAAAAAGGCTCAGAAATGAGAACTTGGGGAAGATTAAGAGTTTAGTAATTTTCATGTTTTACGCTTAAGTTTTCCCATTTTAAATGGTTTAGCTAAGTAGCCATCCATTCCTGACAACTTATAACGATGCCCGACTTTTCCTGTAACATCTGCCGATAATCCTAGGATCGTTACCTCTTTTTGACCTCACTTTCTCTCCAACTTTCTGATTTGTTCAGTTACTTTAAATCCATCATAATCAAATCATATTTGTTAACTTTTAACTGTTTTAGACAATCTGAACCACCAAAAACCTTCGTCTACCAAAAAACCACAACGTTGCAAATATACTGTAGCTACCTCTCGATTGATAATTTCATCATCTACTACCAATGCTTTTCTACTGGCACAGTCAGCCAAGATTATATCTCTAGCTTTTGTTTTTGGTTTTACTTCTATTGTTTGCAAAGGTAACTCCAGCCAAAACGTCAAACCTTTCTTTAACTGACTATCAACTCCTATCTGGCCCACCTATTTTCTGAATAAGTTGCTGACTAATGGTTAAACCTAGACCTATATATCAGGGAAACTACGAGTGTTGCCATTACTGGCTTGGGTGAAGCGCTCAAAGATATCTTCTATGTTCTCTATAGCGATATCAATTCCAGTATTGATCTGCAAAAATTTCAAGCTGATTTTTCCTCGATTAGTAAACTTTATAGCATTACTAAACAGATTAACTAATACTTGTTTAATCTTTGGTTGGTCTCCCACTCATTCTGTTGGTATTGGCTGGGAGTGATCAAAATGTAAGTCTAAATTCTTTTGTTGGGATAAGGGGATAACCATTTTCTGTTATCTGGTGGCAAGTATCAATCAAATCGAATACAACTTTCTGGTCAATTACTTGTCCTTTTTCCTGCTCAGAAAATTGTAGGATTTCATCGATCAGATTCAGTAGATGTTGTCCGGAATTTTTTGCTCTCTGTAGATATTCTTTTTGTTTGAGAGTTAGTGTTTTTTACTAATCAGGTTTAAGAAACCAATCACTCTATTCATTGTTGCCATCAGTTCATGACTCATTTGAGATAAGAATTGACCTTTGAATTGGTTAGCATACTCAGCTTCCTTTTTGGCAATTTCTGCTTGTTTTAATGCGAATTCTATCCGTTCTCCATAAGTCAGTAATTTACCTAAATTGCTCTCAACACTATGTCTAATATTTGCCTCTAAATTTAGGTTTTCTAGTTGTTGTAAATCTAGTACCTGTAGTGGTATTTCTATTAGACGATTATGACTTAGATTGAGTGAAATTAGGTTCCTGGGATTTTTCAACTCAGACGTGATTTGGTGAATTCTGTTGTTATCCAAATATAATTCAGTTAAGCGGGATAATTCCTATAGCTCAATAGATATCTGCTTAAGATAGTTTCTACTAAACCAAAAGTGCTCTAACCTGGTTAAGTCATTTATACTTGAGGGTAAAGACTTAATTTGGCTATCACTTAAGTTAAGTTGTCGTAAGTTGAATAATTGACTTATACCTACAGGAAATT
>JACLAC010019808.1_pt1 | contig 37642 bp, 31 predicted proteins | sample 8027881 | NCBI WGS metagenome assembly JACLAC01 (sample SAMN15725517, study PRJNA655200) | protist metagenome | isolation source: fluorescence activated cell sorting (FACS) single amplified genomes of... | place: Spain: Blaines Bay Microbial Observatory, Mediterranean Sea | collected 2016-01-19 | reverse complement strand
CAGGTTATCTCTGTCGACAGGTCCGGAAGGACCGTCTTCTCTCTTCTGAGTCGGAAGTGAAAACCGGAATTGTGACGGACCGACTCAATTCGCACCCAGGATTGAATAGTGGAGGTTGAAATGCGAATCGTGAAGGGGCATTGGATTATCGCTCTGTTTGGCGGCCTCTCGATGGTCGCTGCCGCAGTCACGGTGGCACAACGATCCGGGCCAGCAGTCCCGGAACCCGTTTCTGTTGCGAATGCCCACGAGCTGTCCGCCGTCTTCCGGAAAGTGGCTGTGAAGGCCCTTCCATGCGTCGTCACGATCGAGACGAGTCAGAAAGCTCAGGTCATCACGCGCGAACGAGGGTCAGACCCATTTGAGGAGTTGTTCAAGAACGATCCGCGGTTTCGTGATTCGCCGTTTGGCGAAATGTTTCGGCAGGTGCCGCAGCAAAGGCAGCTCCAGAGACCGCCTCGCCAGGGGATGGGATCGGGGTTCATTATCGATTCCTCGGGGATAATCGCGACGAATAATCACGTCGTTGCTGAGGCCGATGAAATCACTGTCCGTCTTCAGGACGGGCGGGAATTTAAAGGAAAAGAGGTCCGCACGGATGCTCGCACTGATGTTGCGATTCTGAAGATTGATGTTGGTGAGGAGTTGCCGACGCTCCGATTTGGAGACAGCGACGCGACGCAGGTCGGCGATTGGGTGCTGGCTGTTGGCAATCCATTCGGAAATGAGCTGACAGTCACTTCGGGGATCATCAGTGCGAAAGGCCGGGGTCCTCGCATCACCGAACGCGAGAACTTCCTGCAGACCGACGCGGCCATCAATCCTGGTAACAGCGGTGGTCCGCTGCTGAACCTCAATGGTGAAGTCGTTGGGATCAACACCGCAATTTCGTCTCGTAGCGGTGGATTCGACGGGATCGCTTATGCGGTGCCGGCTAAGATGGCCTGGTGGGTTGTCAATCAGCTCGTTGAAAAAGGATCTGTCGAGCGGGCTTACATCGGGCTCAGCATTCGGCAGATTACTTCCGACATCGCTCACGTGCTCAACCTGAAAGTCGGCGAAGGGGCTCTCGTCAAAGACGTGCTCGACAATGGGCCGGCCGCGGAAGCCGGTCTGGAACCTGGCGACGTTGTTTTGTCGCTCAACGGTGATTCGGTCAGCGGACCTCGCAGTCTCCAGGGGATCGTTGAGAAGCTGACCGTCGATGAGACTTATCAGATGCGAGTCATTCGAGATGGCAATCGGCTCACATTGCCGATCGAGGTAAAAGCGATGCCGAAGGACTACTCGCTGTCGAAGGTCGAAACAATCCGTCCCCCGGGGCGTCGACAATCCAGTGCTGAGACTGCAACGGCTGAGGACTTTGGCTTCGAAGTTCAGGAACTGAGCGAAAAGATTGCCAGCCAGCTTGGCGTCGAGTCATCGTCCGGTGTGATCGTCAGTACGGTTGACGAAAATGGTCTGGCAGGACGCTCACTGGCGGAAGGCGATATCATCGAGCGAGTCGGAAGTCGCCAGGTCAGCTCGCTGAAGGAATTCAACGAAGCGATTCAAAACGTTGATCCGGAGCGAGGCCTGCTGCTCCTTGTCAGACGCGGTGATGCCACTCGTTTCGTGCCGCTGCGACGCGACTGATCATTTCGATCCAGCATCCGAGATATGCCGAAGTCATGTGGCTTTCAGGCGACAACAGTGTTTGGGCCCGGTCGGCGATTTCCGCCCGGGTTCCGTTTTGCGATGCAACGAGACATTGGTTCGTCGCAAAATTCGATCGAAAAACAAACGACTGTGAGCAGACCCGGAGAGAGACAGCCCACACAAATGCCCGGCGGGAGGTAAGTTTCGGGTTATCTCGCATCCTGTTGAGTCGATGAAGAAGCTGCTGGAGGCAGGCTATAAGTGATGGCACATCTGGTGCCATCACAGTCCGGCGACGTGTCGGACTGCGTTTGCCAGACGGCGCATGCCGTCGTCAATCGTCTCGGGATTTTCGACGCCGAAGCTCAGCCGCATCTCATTCGTCTTTCGAATCGGCGAGTCGATTGGGTAGGCAATCTCGCCGGGGACGTACATCACCTCGTCCTCCTTGGTGGCTCGCTCGAAAAGAGCACTGTCGTAGCCGGTTGGGATGGAGTCTGGCAGGCACATCCAGACATAAAGTCCACCCTTCGGCTTGAGCCAGGAAACGCCAGAAATGTCGGAAAAGTACGCGTCCGCGGCGCGAAGCATCGCGTCGCGTTTTCCTGTGTAGGATTTGCAAAGCAAACGTACATGAGCTTCGTATGAGCCGTCACGGAGCACTTCGGCCACAATCTGCTGGCTGAGATTCGGTGAACCGAAATCGAAGTTGCCTTTCACATCATGAATCGGCAGGACGAGGTCGCGCGGCACGATTCCATAGGCGACGCGAATACCGGGCGAGAAACTTTTGGAGAACGTCTGGGCCAGCACGACGTGCTCGCGAGTCTTGTCGCAGTTCCAGATGCTCGGCCCATCCTCGCCGTCGTAACGGAGCTCGCGATACGCGGCATCTTCGAGAATCAGGATGCGGTGCGACTTCGAAAACCGCCGGGCAAGGTCGACAACCTGTGGTCGTCGTTCTTCGGCCAATGTGACTCCGCTGGGATTCTCGAACGAACTGACCAGGTAGATCAGTTTGACGCGAGGGAGGTCGCCGGCCGTTTCGAGATCACTGAGCGCCGCTTCAAGGGCGTCCATCCGCATTCCGTTCTCGTCGCTCTCGACGGCAATCGTCCTCGCGCCGACTCCATTTAACGTGCCGAGAAAAACGAAATATGTTGGTGCAGAGACGAGGCAGATGTCGCCCGGGTCTATCGTCACTTCGGCAACGTGGTTCAGCAATTGCTGGGAACCTGCCGTCACCACGACCTGATCGCGATCGATGCCCAGCGAAGACTCGTCCTGTTGTTCGAGTCGCGCGAGGTGACTCAGCAACTGCTCCTGAAGGTTAACGTTTCCACCGGTGCTGCCGTATTGCAGAGCTTTCTGGCCGGGGGACGACTGGCCAAAGATATTCTTCACCGCGTTCTGGACAAGCGAAACCGGAAGCGTCTCTTCGTCCACAAAGCCAGCAGCCAGCGAAACGACATTGCGATTTACCAGGCCCTGTTCCATCAGAAAACTGATGCTCTGCCTGGCTGCCTGGTCACGGCGGCGACTGAGGGAAAGAGACAGGGATGACGTCGCGCGGGGAGGAGAGTGACTCATGCGGCACGGTCCGATGGGAAAGAACACGGAAGGAGTGCGAATCTCACAAGGTAACTCGCAACGCCGGGAAGTGGCTACGCCAGCAGTTCTGAACTCGTCGCGAAATCAGCTGGCGGAGACACCAAGGCGTGTTAACGCGAACTGCAGTCCGTCAACCAGGCGATCGATATCGCCCCGGGTGTTGTAGACGCCGAAACTGGCCCGTACCGATGCGGAAACTCCGAGAACTTCGTGCAGAGGCATCGCACAATGATGCCCGTGTCGAACGAAGACGCCGCGAATGTCGAGCAGGTTCGCGAGGTCCTCGGCGGCGACGCCATCGATGGTAAAGCTGCAGATGGCTCCTTTGTGTTCGATGGCCGGCCCGTGAATCGTGAGTCCAGGGATCTCCTCGAGTCGCTGATGTGCATAGCTCAACAGGTCTGTTTCGTGGGCATGGATCGATGCCAGGCCAAAGCTCTCGACATAGTCAATCGCCGCGCCCAGCGCGATCGCCTGAACAATGGGCAGTGTCCCGGCCTCGAACTTCGCGGGGGGCTCGGCCCAGGTGGAGTGATCGCGGTAGACCTGAGCAATCATGTGTCCGCCGCCCAGGAACGGATTCATTTCGCATAGCAATTCTTGGCGGCCGTAGAGCACTCCGATTCCGGTCGGCCCGTAGAGCTTGTGTCCTGAGAACGCGAGGAAATCCACAGAATCGTCGCCAATGGCCGCCACCTGAATCGGCTGATGCGGAGCTGATTGAGCGGCGTCGACGCAGATCAGTGAGCCGACCTCATGAGCTCGTCGTGCCAGTTCGCCGATCGGATTTACTGTGCCGAGGACGTTTGACATCGACGTCACGGCAAACATTTTCGTTTTTGCCGTGAGGAATTCCTCCAGGCGACTCACGTCAAGTTGCCGGTCTTCTGTGACGGGCAGCCAGCGGAGCGTGGCTCCTCGTTCGGCGCAGATCATCTGCCACGGAACAATGTTCGCATGATGCTCCATTTCTGTGATGAGCACCTCGTCGCCAGGCTCGAGGAATCGACCGCCCCAGGCTCTTGCCACCATGTTCAGGGACATGGTTGTGCCCGACGTGAAGATGATTTCGTCGGTATTCTCGACGCTCAGAAACCTGGCGACGCGCGACCGGGCCGATTCGAGTTCCTCGTCGACCCTCGCCCCGAAGTAGTAAACTCCGCGGTAGGCGTTGGCGAAGAACTGCTCTTCGATTTCCCGCTCGCGATCGATGACGCATTGTGGCTTCTGGGCGCTCGCTCCGCTGTCGAGAAACGCGGGTGGAGTGCCCTTTCGGTGTCGCCCGGTTTCCAGCGGCCGATTGAGAATCGGGAAATCGCGGCGAACGGTTTCGACGTCGAGTGGCGGAAGCTGCGACATTTCAACGACATCTTTCTGTGAACCGGAACCGTTGGCAATCAGTGCGGGTCAACAGGCGTCCGCTTCGGTGGCGATGCCGCGAACTCGTTTGACCATTCCCGCCAGACCATTTTTCCGTGCCGTGCTGAGGTGTCGATCGAGGCCCAGTCGGCGGAAAATTGCTTGGATGTCTGTCTCGACAATCTCCTTCGGCGACCGGTTCGAATAGACCATCAGGATGACAGTCAGCAGTCCTCGAACGATCATGGCATCGCTGTCGGCAGTCAACTCGATTGTGGCAGCATCTGGCTTCGCGTCTGCCACCATCCACACATTGCTCTGGCAACCGTGGACTTTCGTTTCTTCGGTTTTCAACTCATCCGGCATGTCTGGGAGGTCACGACCGATGTCGATCAGCAACTCGCACTGGTCGGCCCAATCGCCCAAGTCGTCGAATTCCTCGATCAGTTCCTCAATGGTCATGATACGTGCCCGGCCGGGCTGCTCGCACGCTTCGCGGGTGGGCCCAAATAAAAACAGAATCTGTTGTCAAAAATGTGGAAATGCATCACCTGAATTGTAGGCGGTGAGTAATCAATCTCAAGCTGTCGACGCGGAAAGCGGATATAGACGTGTTATTGTGCGATGTTAATTGTCGTTATTTGTCACAGTGTGGTTGCCGGCAAGTCTCGGTCATTGTTGCAACAGGAATTCGGTAGATTCTCTTTTGCCTTTGAGAGTCGAGGGGCCGGGGCTCCCTGAATTACCAGTCTCTGGCTGTTCCGTCCCTGGTCTCGTCGATAAAACTGATTCTCGCCGTTCCATCGAGAATCGCCAGAAACCGGGCCCTGAATGAGCTTTCATCAGCCAGAATTCCTATTTCTCTTAGTAGTGCCGGTTGCGATTCTTGCACACGTGGTTTACCGAAAGGGCAATCGCGTTGCTCTGCCTTTTGACCATGGCATGCAGTCCTCGGGGCGAGGCCTTGCGATTCTGATCACTGCCGCCGAAATGCTTGCGGCGTTGCTGCTGGCTGTGGTGATAGTCCTCCTTGCGGTTCCAACTCAATTCGGCGAGCCGAAAGACAAGCGGGTCATGACCAACATCGAATTCTGCGTCGATGTATCGGGTAGCATGACCGCTCAGTTTGGAGAAGGGTCACGATACGACGGCTCGATGGCCGCCATTGATAAGTTTCTCGACTACCGGGAAGGAGATGCCTTCGGCCTGACCTTTTTCGGCAATACGGTCTTTCAGTGGGTTCCGTTGACGAATGACGTGACTGCCATTCGTCATTCGCCGCCGTTTATGGATCCCAAACTGGCAAGGCGGCCGCCGGGACTTGGCGGAACATCGATTGGAAAAGCGCTGCTGGCCTGTCGCGAGCACCTGCTGGAGCGGGAAGAGGGGGATCGGATGATCATTCTCGTTTCGGACGGGCAAAGCAGTGACCTTGGCAGTGGTCTAGATGTGGAGATTGCCAGGAAGCTGAAGAATGACAACATCGTCGTCTACGGCATTCACATCTCGACCGGTGAGGTTCCCGGTCAGATTGTGAACATTACTTCGATCACTGGCGGCGAGGCATTCATGCCGGGGGACCCGACGATGCTCGAGGCGGTGTTTGAGCGGATTGACGGGATGCAGCAGACGAAGTTGGAGAAAGTCGCCGCCGAGACGATGGACAACTTTGTGCCGCCTGCCATCGTGGGACTGTCGATTCTGGGCCTCGCGTTTCTGTGCCTGTTCGGACTGAGGTACACGCCGTGGTAGCAGAATTGATCGCCGTTACGGTATTTCTCCTGGTGATCGGCGCCGAACTCATTCACTCGGCACGAGTCCGTCGGCTGGCTCAGATTGCGTTCGGACCAGAAGGTCGACCGTCGGCGTGGGTTCACGCCGTTCCGTTCCTCAGAGCGGCTGCGGTTGCTGCGCTGGCCTGGGGATTCGTGACGCTCCTGTACCTGAATCCGAAAGTCCACCGGGGTGAAGCACTGCAACTGGGAGAAAAGCCAGGGCACATTCTGATCATTCTGGATGTCTCACCAAGCATGCGCCTTGAGGATGCCGGGCCGGAGCTGAAACTGGGGCGGCGACGGCGGGCTCAGCACATCATGGACTCGTTTTTCAATCGAGTTCCCATGGAGCAGCATCGAGTCAGCGTGGTTGCTTTCTACAACGATGCCAAGCCTGTCGTAGTGGATACGGAAGACATCGAGGTCATCCGCAACATTCTGGATGGACTGCCGCTTGACCAGGCGTTCGTTGCGGGCGAAACGGATCTGTTTGCAGGCTTGGAAGAGGCGATTCGGATTGCGAAACCGTGGGAACCACGAAGCACGATGCTCCTTGTGATTACTGATGGCGACACAATCCCCGCGACCGGGATGCCACGGCTGCCCGCTTCGGTGAGAGACGTCCTCGTTGTCGGGCTGGGTGACCCGACCAAAGGCGCGTTCATTGACGGGCACCAGTCACGCCAGGACACAGCCACGCTCCGACAGATGGCGGTTCGACTGGGAGGCACCTATCACAACGGCAACGAGAGCCACATTTCGACAGCAACGCTCAAACGTATGACGGGTCGAACAAAGCCTGGTGTTTTTGAGAAGCTGACGAAGCGCGAATACGCCCTGATCGCGTGCGGGGTCGGCAGTCTGGTCTTTGCCGCGCTGCCAATTCTACTTCATTTCTTCGGCACGGCCTGGCGACCGGGGACTCAGGTCATTGAGCGTCGTGTGGGTACTCGCTAGAAGATGACTGCGTAGCGGTGTGGGTCTCAAGGTGGCCGATTTTCGGGATCAGCTGACTGGCTCGATGCGGCTTGCAAATCCGCTGTTGGGCGGGCGGATCTTGACCACTACGAGTGGATATGTCGAGCTACGCCGCGAAGCTGAGCAGTCTGACGAACAGAGCCGGGAAGAGTGTAAAGCGGCTGCCAACATTCAACGATTGCGCATTTCCGAAAAGGCTGGCCGGTCCGACTGCGTTAACTGCGGCTGCCACTTTCAGCCGTTCGAGTTCCTGGGCGGTACCGGGATGATGATCATCGCGATTGACGAAAACGGCATGCCGGTTCAAGTTGGAAAGAACAGTTTCGAGGGCGACTGTTCGCTCGTGCTGATCGAACTGCCTGGCCTGCAACGAGACGGGCTGCATCTTTGATCTGAATTCAGACGAGAACTTTGATGCTGAGGAGGCGACGATGATGATGTGACGCCGCCTGATTCGCGGTTCGTTTTCCGTTTGACTATTCTCTCGGGCTGTGCCTGCTCGCAATGATCAGGCAGTGGGAAGAGATGTCTGAACGGGAGACTTTGATGAACGTGAATCGAATTCGCGCGGCGCTCGTGCTTTCGGTTGTCGCCGCTTCTCTGGGCACGGCATCGGCGTTTCCGCCTCCGGTAACGTCCTTGCTGCTGAAGACGATCCAGTCGGTCAGTGCCGAAGGCAAGGGGAACGAAGCTGCCCGGAAGGCCGTCGAGCTTTTGTCTGCCTCGTCGGTGGAGAAACTTCCAGACATCCTCGCCGGTTTCGACCAGGCCTCGCCACTGGCCGCGAATTACCTGCGGGCAGTGGTGGAGACAATCGTCGACCGGCAACTGGCGGACCGAAAAAAACTGCCTGTGGGTCAGCTGGAGCAGGTCGTCAAAGATGCCCAACGGGATCCGCGAGCCCGTCGACTGGCGTACGAAGTCCTGCTGCGAGTCGATAAGTCCGCCGAGGATCGCATCATCCCGGGCATGCTGCTGGACTCGAGCCCCGAGTTCCGTCGAGATGCCGTCGCGCGGCTGATCAAACAGGCTGAGCAGAAAGGTCCGGCGAAGGACGAGGCGATCGCTCTCAACCGAAAGGCTCTCAGCGGCGCCACTGACGAAGATCAGGTCAAGAAGATTGCCAGGGCACTGAAAAATCTCGGCGAGACCGTCAATCTGGTCGAGCACTTTGGCTTCCTCACCAGTTGGAAGATTGTCGGCCCGTTCGACAACCGCGACTTCATCGGCTTCAAGAAGACTTACCCGCCGGAAGAGATGATCGACCTCTCAGCGAAGCTGGAAGGCCAGAAAGGGGATGTTACCTGGGGAGACATTTCGACTGAACACGAATTCGGGATCGTCGACATCGCGAAGTCGATCGCTCCTCACAAGGGAGCCGTCATGTACCTCACGACGGAATTCAACGCGAAGGCTGCTCGTGATGTTGAGTTCCGATTCGGCACGCCGAACGCCTGGAAGCTGTGGGTCAATGGCAAGCTGCTGTTCGGTCGCGACGAATATCACAGGGGGATGGCCATCGATCAGTACTCCGTGCCGGCGAAGCTGAAGGCAGGCAGGAATGTGATTCTGCTGAAGCTGTGTCAGAACCAACAGGAAGACTCGTGGGCTCAGCGGTACCAAATTCAACTTCGGATCTGTGACTCAACCGGCATCGCTGTAAAAGCCGTAGCCGCAAATGGCGAAGGACAATCGGGCCGTAAAGTGGCCGCGACGGGAGGGCAGGACTAATGAAAATCTCAAAACGAACAGTATACAGGATGTCCGTTGTGTTGAGCGGCCTTTGCTGCATCGCGCTTCTGACGGGAGCCGACTGGCGTCAGTTTCGAGGAAACGATGTCAGCGGAGTCGCTCAGAATGCGAGTGTGCCATCCTCATTTTCCGCCACGGAGAACGTTGCCTGGAAAGCCGATCTTCCGGGACGAGGACTCTCCGGTCCGATTGTTGTGGGCGGTCGAATTTATGTGACTGCGAGTAGTGGCTTCCGCCAGAACCGGCTGCATGTGCTGTGCTTTGAACGAAAGACCGGCGAGAAGATTTTTGAGCGGCAGTTTTGGGCGACCGGTCGCACGATGTGCCATCCGAAAATGTGTGTGGCGACACCAACTCCGGCGAGCGACGGGAAGCGGGTTTTCGCGTTCTACTCAAGCAACGATGTGGCGTGTCTGGATCTGGACGGCAACCTGCTGTGGTACCGCGGCCTGACGCACGACTATCCGAATGCCAGCAACAGCCTCGGTATGTCCTCTTCGCCAATCGTTGTGGACGACACGCTGATCGTTCAGGTGGAAAACGATGCCGAGTCGTTTGCCGTCGGTCTCGATGTGGAGACGGGGAAATCACGGTGGAAGAAAGAGCGACCCAAGCGAGCCAACTGGACATCTCCAACCTTCATCACAGATAAGACCGGAAAGAGTCTCGCTTTGCTGCAGTCTTCGCGGGGAGTGGAAGCGATCGATCCGAAAACCGGCAAACGAGTCTGGAATTTCGGTGATGGAGCATCAACGATTCCGTCGTCTGTGGTTATCGGCGAATCGATTCTTATTCCATCAAACGGTCTGACGGCTATTCGACCGGACGGTGGCGAACTGCAGCAGTTGTGGAATGACAGCCGACTGGGGCCAGCGACGGCCAGCCCTCTTGTTCTCGACGAGAAAGTCTTCGTTGTGAATCGAGTTGGCATCCTCCGTGCCGCGGACATCTCGACTGGCAGCATTCTCTGGCAGTTGCGACTCAAAGGGCCTTTCAGTTCGACGCCAGTGGCCGCCGGCACAAAGCTGGTGTTTTTCAATGAGAAAGGGACGGCTCAGATCGTCGATATTAGCGGAGAAGAGGGGGAACTGGTTGGAAGTGGTGATCTGGGCGAGACCATCCTCGCGACGCCCGCGATTTCTGGCAAAGACCTGTTCGTTCGCAGCGACGGACACCTTTGGAAGATTTCCGAGTGAGTCGAAAGAGTCCTGATCCGTTCCCCGGTCGCTTCACCGGCCGCTGACTGAGGAACCGCTATGTCGACCGAGGATCAACCGGCGAAGAAACCGAAGGGCCTTGCGCTGATCGGACCCGGTCTACTTGTCGCCGCCACCGGAGTCGGGGCCGGGGACCTGGCGACGGGAGCTCTGGCCGGCGAGAGACTCGGGACGGTAATCCTGTGGGCAGTCATCATCGGAGCGGGGATCAAGTTCGTTCTCAACGAGGGCCTGGCCCGTTGGCAGTTGGCGACCGATTCCACAGTGATCGAGGGAACTCGAAAGCACTTCGGCCGCGGCGCGGTGATCGCGTTTTTCGCGTACCTCTGCTTCTGGAGCTTCTTTGTCGGAGCGGCTCTGATGAGCGCATGCGGAATCGCGGCTCATGCCATTGTGCCACTCTCCGAAAACGCGTCGACAAGCAAGCAAAGTTACGGGCTGATTCACAGTGGTCTTGCCGTGGTGCTGGTGACGATCGGTGGCTATCGCCTGTTTGAGAAAGCGATGCGAATCTGTATTGGCGTCATGTTTGTGACGGTGATCGTCGCTGCCGTTTCCGTGAAGCCGGATTGGGCAGGCGTGTTTTCCGGGCTGCTGATTCCGCAGATTCCCGATGTCACGGGCGAGGGATTGAAGTGGACGATCGGTCTGATGGGTGGAGTCGGCGGCACGGTCACGGTCCTCTGCTACGGCTACTGGATTCGAGAAGAGGGCCGGCGAGGTCTCGGCGAAGTCAAAGCGTGCCGTGTAGACCTCATCACCGGGTATTCGGTCACAGCCATCTTCGGCGTTTGCATGGTGATTCTGGGCAGCAAATTGCGGCTTGACCAGGGAACCAAGGGAGCCACGCTGATCGCGGCCCTCGGCGATAACCTCCGCGACGCCATCGGCGGAGACCTCGGCACGGCCACGAAGATTGCTTTTCTTTTGGGTGCCTGGGGAGCGATCGCCAGCAGCATGCTGGGAGTCTGGCAGAGCGTGCCATATCTGTTTGTCGATTCCTGGCGGCTGATCCGAGGCGAGGCAAAACCGAAGGAGAACTCGGATTCAAATTCCGAAACCACCAGCCAGAATCCGGAACGGCATCCGATCTGTCGCGGATCACTGGTGATGATTGCGACCGTTCCGGCCATCGGTCTGTTCACAAAGTTCGAGACAATCCAACTCGCCTACGCAGTCGTTGGAGCGGCCTTCATGCCGCTTTTGGCTCTGGCGCTGGTTATCCTGAACGGCCGGGCGAAGATGATCGGTGAGGCCGCGAAGAATTCGAAACTCACAAACGGCGTGCTGATCGCGATCCTGCTGTTCTTCGCCTGGGCAAGCTTCTACGACATTCGCGATCGCATCAACAAAGCCAGTTCGCCTCCGCCGAGGCCCAACGTCACCACAGCGGATGCCCCGCAGCCGAAGTGAGCATCACTCCGCGTTCACGACATTCTGCGGTGAGCCTGCGAGGAATTCACGTATGTTCGCGGTCGTCGTCGCGGTCATTCGCTTTCTTGCCGAGAGTGAAGACCACGCCATGTGCGGGGTGAGGAGCATGTTCTTTGCGGTCAGCAGTGGGTTGTCCTCGTGGATCGGTTCCTTCGTGGCCACGTCGCTAGCCGCCCCGGCAATCTGATCAGAATTCAGTGCCGCGGCGAGTGCGGCTTCGTCGACAAGTGGGCCTCGCGAGGCATTGATCAGAAACGCAGACGGTTTCATCTTTGAAAGAAAGCTGGCGTTGATGATGTCTCGCGTCTCGTCAGTCAGGTTGCAGTGCAGGGAGATGACGTCGGATTCGGCAGCGATCTGCTCAGTGGTGGCCCATTCGAAGCCAGCGTAGTCAGGCGGGTCGTGCTGCCAGGTGTCGGCCGCGAGGACCCGCATGCCGAACGCGTCGGCCAACTGGCCGGTTCGGCGACCGATCCGGCCGAATCCGATGATCCCCATTGTCAGGCCGGCGAGTTCGATCTGCGGTGTCAGCCAGAACGAAAACGAGCCGAAAGACTGCCAGCGGCCTTTCCGTACCGCGTCATCGTGCATGGAGACGCGATGGCAGAGCTCAAGAAGCTGCGCGAAAGCGAACTGCGAAACGGAGTCGGTGCCGTAAGTCGGGACGTTGGAGACCGGGATGCCAAGCTCGCGAGCCGCAGCCACATCGACGCAGTCGTAGCCGGTGGCCGTAACGGCGACGAACTTGAGATCGGGCAGACATTGAAGCAACTCGCGTCTGAGGAAGACTTTATTCGTAATGGCGATTGTGGCTCCGGCGAGTCGCTCGGCGGTCTGCTCGGGAGTTGAATCGGCGAAGACTTCAACTTCACCGAGAGCTTCGATTTCCGTCCAAGGATTGTCGCCAGGATTCAGGGTGGCTCCATCAAGAATCACGATTTGCGGAGTCGTCATCGCGGCTGTCTCCCGAAGTCACTCCCGGTAGTTTCCGTCAGGAACACATCATTTCCCGGAGACAGGGACATCCAAACTGGCGGCGTCTCCCGTGGGATACGTGCCGACGCGGAAATAACCGAAGGAAATATCCGTGCCGTCGTCGTGCCCCTGCAGGCTCATCGGCCCGGCCGCCACCTTGCTGCCTCGCCGTGGATTGTCATCGGCCTTACGAGTGTCTTTCCAGTCGGTCATCTGAATGCCGTTGACCCACGTCGAAATCTGCGGCCCGTACGCGATGAGGGTCGTGTAAAAATCCTCGAGGTCATTGGGCATGACCCAGCGAGCTTGGCTGCGGCGGAAGATGCCTCCCGTCCCCGCGTCATCTTTCGGCTTCGTGCGGTCATCGTCGAGAAAAACGTGCTCAATCTGTAGTTCGTAGCCGTGCGACGGAGCCTCTTCAGTTCCCGGAATGAGGCGAAAGAAAACGCCACCGTTCAGTCCGGCACCATTCGTCCGGCCTTCAAACTGCAGCACGAAGTCGTCCCAGGTGTCATTTGTTTCAAGGAATCCGGAACCGCCCTTCACCTGTATCTGCTCCTGGTCGATGTCGAAGCTGCTTTGGGATCCGGCGACCGGATGCCAGTTGGCAAGGTTGGTTCCGTTGTTGAGGTTTGCTCCGCCGAGCGGCTTGAGGAAAACATTCCGGAACCGGATGAGTCCCTCGTTCTGCTGCAGTCCGATGAAGCCGGAGGTGCGGAGGTATTCCGTCTCGTCCTCAAAGTCGAGCACCGATTCGCCGTCGAGTGTGACCTCGATGCGCTGGCCTTCGACTTTGACGTGAAAGGTCTTCCAGGTCTCCTCGCCGGTTACCGCGGTGGACGGCTGTGCTCGACCGACGAGGCTGGCTGTTTTGAAGGTCGGGTGCGAATCGCAGATGTTGAGCTCGTAGCAGTCTTTCGTTGGGGCGGTGGGGATGGCGGGCGTACGCAGGAAGATGCCACTGTTTCCGCCTTTCGACATCCAGTAGTCGCAGCGGAGTTCGTAGTCGGCAAACGGCACGGTCGTCACAAGCAGGCCGGGCGAGCTGCCTTGGCTGGCTTCGATTTCGCCAGTCTCTGTCACGTGCCAGTTGGCGTCGTTGTTGGGCGCCCAGCCGAACAGCGTCTGCCCGTCGAACAGCTGAATCCACCCGTCACGCAGCTCATCGTTTGTCAGTTGAATTTTCGGCTCAGACGAGAACCGGAATTCTTCGGCGACCTGTAGAGACGGCTTCTTCGGTTTCGGTTTGGCCTTCTCCTTTTCTGGTTCTGGCTTCTCCGGTTTCGATTTCTCGGGACTTGTTTCATTTGAGGTTATTTCCGAACCCTCTGCCGTGGGGTTGGGATCAGGTCCCCCCGTCTTTCCCTCATCGTCAACTCCGCAGCCAGAGGTCATCAGGAACAGCGAGGTCAGCAGGCAGACAGTCAGAAGTGGCCGCATGAGAAGCTCCGGAATTGCAGACGGGTCGCGTCGAAGTGCAAACGGGTTACGCAGTTTACCGACAGGAACAGCCGCTTGACAAAGCAGGAGTCGATGCCAAAACTCCGTGCGCTTCGCACCTCCGAAGCGGACTGCGAATCAGCTGACAGAAATCGGGATCCGAGTCTCCTTGATTCCGAAGGCCAGCCTCGACACGTGACGGGTGGCCAATAGCGTTCACACTGAAACAACCCCAGGAGTGATTCTCGATGAGCGGACCAATCGTGCGGACCGGTACCACTCCCGAATTCTGGCGCAACTACGACCAGATCTTCGGTGAGAAGGGCGGCAAGAAGAAAGCGACTAAGAAGAAAACCGCCAAAAAGGCAGCAAAGAAGAAGGCCGTGAAAAAGAAAAAATCCAAAAAGAAGTAGCACTCAGTTCGATATCCTCACCCAGTCAGGGCTGTCCAGTGCTGACTGGGTTTTTAGTGCGCCGCGTCAAACGAATATGAGTCGTGAGTCATCTCTCGACGAAATCCTGAACGCTCTGTCTCCGCCGGTGATTGCGTTCACGGCGCTGCGCGACAACCGGGCAAAGATATGCTTGCGATTCTTCAGAGTCGTGTCTCGTAGATTGCTCCAGCGACAATGATCTCAGCGCTGAAACAGGTCGACAAAGAACCCGTCCCGTTGGTGCAGGTAGCGATCGAGTCCACCATCAGTCGGATGGAAGACGCGATGTGATCCTCAGTCGTCGAGCTCGCGAATAAAGATGTTCCGAAACTGCACGAGGGCCGGCGGGCTGCGCCATTCTCCATTCCGTTTTCCGCCGTGGTGCTGAAGGGCGATCGGGCCGGAGTCGGGAATGCCTGGCAGCTGGGCATTCCTCAGGACCTGCTTTCCGTTGAGCTTCACGGAGAGACGGTGTCCCTTCATCGTAATGAAGAAGGTGTTCCATTCACCGATGTTGTGGTCGGCGTTCGTCTTCGGAGTGACTCCCGCCCGTGTCACGCTCACAAACAGTCACCGTGAAGGCAGGACAGTCACTCACCCGGGCATATTGGTTTCGTTGTATCGAACAAGGCGTGTTCCGACGAGAAGCAGCACGCACGCCCATAGTCCGCCGAAAATGAGTGGTGCTACAGCCAGTTTGAGGAGAACCAATGGCGCCGCACAATAGAATGCCGCAGATATCGTATAGCACTGGCCCCAATAATTTGCCGCCAAGGATGAGAAAAATAGTCCACTGAGAACCAGAAGAAACAAATAGGTCAATACTTCGTCAGTTATATATCCACACCAGATCGCGGCCTTTACTGCGAGCATTGCTGACAATAGCGCGACAAAAAAACCAACGCACGTCGACAACAATTGACGTTCGGCAGTGCCGACCTTCAGAGACCAGTTCTTGCGATACTTCCAAACAACAAGCCCCATCACAACACACTGGACGATGCGTAGATATAGCTATCTTGCCATGTGGGTAACCGAGCCTGCCATCCAAGTGCGCTTGAGGTTGTGGGCCATTTCTGCAGAAGACATACATCCCGGTTTCCGCAGCCATGATTACCGGTGCAGCCTCACCTTGTGAGCCGGATGATCGAACCTGCGTCTGAGTATGGCTGCCACGGGTGCCCGCTGCCTTCGCACATAAAGACCGTCGGCCCGTCGCCGTTTCGGCTTCGCACCAGTTGAACAGCTCGCGACTTTCGACCGCTGGGCCATTCGACGGTGAGGAAGTTTCCCGACGCGGCTTCCCTCAGGATCGCCTTGTTCTGCTCCGCTTCCGCCAGCAGCTTCTTCAGACGGGCGTTCTCCCGATCCAGCTCCTTCAGGCGTTTCGCCTGATCCGTCCGAACCCCGCCGTATTCCTTCCGCCAGCGATAATACGTCTGATCGGTCACACCAATCTTCCGGCACGCCTCGGGAATCGGCTTCCCCTGAGACAGATGAAACTCAACCTCACGCAGCTTCTGAATAATCTCTTCAGGCTGAAAACGTTTACGCGGCATCGAAAACCTCCTCGACTGGGACCAGATCCTGAGTCAGATCCAACTCAAAATCCGGTCGCGATGAAAGGAGGCAGGTCACGCCGTCCTCACGACGCCTCCCAATGAACACTTAAAGCGTCCCATTCCGGGGAAGGGGAGGCTGGCTATTGGGGAGTTGCGATCTTTGGTGGCTTCAGGCGAAGGGATTGGACGAGTGATTCTTGCGAATCCCGGAATGCATTAGTAGATTTGGATACATGACAGGACATCTCACATGCCCGCACTGCTGGACGCGCAACAGTCCTCACGAAATCCGCTGGATTGCCACGCACCCTGAGGCAATTGGTGACGCGAAGCTTGGCCCAGATGCGCAGGTGCGGTTTCAGCCGTCGAGATTTGATCCAGTTGGGAATGCGCTTGATCCCAAAGGAGGAGTCTGCCACGACTTGGCCTGCAGTCACTGCCATCTTTCCATTCCCTGGCAGTTACTGGAGTCATCACCGCTGCTGTTTTCGATTTTGGGTGCACCGGGTTCCGGAAAATCGTACTTTCTGGCAGCCATGGTCTGGCAGTTGCGCCAGTTGCTCAGTCGGCGGTTCAGTCTAGATTTTACCGACGCCGACCCGGTAAACAATCGTATACTGGGCGAGTACGAAGAAACACTGTTCCTCAACTCCAGCCCTCACGTCCTCACGGCGCTGCCGAAAACGGAAATGGCAGGCGATCTGTATCAGTCTGTGGAAATCGAGGGCCGTGTTTCCTGGTTCCCCAAACCATTTGTGTTCGGCCTGCAGCCGCAGCCGCGACACCCTCAGTCTCAGCGCCAGCATGCGTCGCGGGCCCTGTGTCTGTATGACAATGCCGGTGAACATTTTCTGCCGGGGGTGCAGGGAGCCGGACGCGATGTGACCAAGCATCTGGCATTGTCTTCAGCTTTGTTTTTCCTGTTTGATCCCACACAGGACGTGCGGTTTCGAAAGCGATGCCTGGAGCACACCAACGACCCGCAGATGACCCGCGACGGAGTTGGACACCGTCAGGAACAGATCCTGCATGAGGCTGCCAGTCGTGTCCGGGCCATTCAGGGGATGCAGCCAGGTGCAAAGGACAGCCGGCCACTGATCGTTGTGGTTACAAAGTACGATTCCTGGCGCAATCTGTTTGGGGAAAGAGAGCTGCAAACGGACAGCATTCTGGTCGGGACTTCCAGCGGTATGGTGGGGCTGGACGTCGATAAATTGCAGGCCATCTCCGATACCACCCGCACGATGCTGGATCGCCTGACTCCGGAAGTCGTCTCGGCCGCAGAAGCGTTTTCCGAAAATACCATTTATATCCCGGCCAGCGCTCTGGGAAGAAACCCCGTCGTTGCCGAAGGTGGCATGCTGGGTATCCGCCCCGCGGATGTCAGTCCCGAGTTCGTCGAGGCTCCCATGCTATACGCGATTCATAAAGCAGCTCCACGTTTGATTGGTCGAGCTGTCAGGAACAAATAGTAACAGTCATGATGTGAACTTGAACAACTTGTTGATCTGTCAATGTCCTGTCGGCAGCAGGATTGGGATTCCCTGTTCGGGGCTCGACAATTCAGCTGCTCTGCAACGGCGCAGCAGGATGGCAACTGTTTTTTCCTGCCGTGGGGCACGAGAGCATGAGCCAGGAACTTCTTTACACGTCAGCCCAATCAGGCCTGAAGCCCGGCAGTCACGGGTTCTGCACTGTCGTCAGCTCCGCAGGGATGGCCAGGAATCTGGCCGAGCGACTGGAATCTCTGAGCGGTTACAGGCACGCGTTTCCACTGCACTCGCCGCATGCCGACCAGAACCCCATCGCCTTTTCGCATGTGCAGGTGAAGGTCGGTGGTAAGAACTTTCATGTTCTCTCCCGCATTGCCGATGCCGGACAGGACTACACCGGCCGGTCGAACAAAATCGCTCACCACGTTGCGCTGAGTGACAGCGAACTGATTCCCTGCGGGCCCGCTGTCATTCTTCAGCAACCGGAATTCTGCGAAACTCAATGGGACGGTCAGACGCGAACACTGCCCGCAGGGCGAGTGCCAAGGATGGCCGGAAGGTCCACCGGTGTCTGTCAGGCCTGGCAGCGCGTTGCGGGAGATGCCGGCTGGGCCGGATGGGTGGCGGAGAAACTTCAGCAATCGGGCGGCCGACCGGTGTTTGTGCTGTTTGAAACCGGGACCGATACACTGGCCCTGGCCGATGAAGTGTTACGCCTGCTGCCGCAGAAAGATCTCTGGAAAACCACCTTCAGTACCTATGTCACGGCCCTGCCGGCCGGCGTTGACTGCCAGTTGCGGTTCGTCTTCTCTGACAGTCAGGAAGCCGCGGGTATCAGACGTCATCCACACCAGATTGTGGTCGATCTGGCCGGCACACCAGGCCGGGCAGACGGTGGCGAACTGGTAACTGCTGCCCGCACCGGACAGTTGGCCAGCGAAGAAATCGTTGAGCCACTGCCGGCCGCTCAGCCACCTGCAGGGCGACCCGGCCGCAGAAATGCTGGCGATCGGCAACGTCCTGTCCCGCCACCCGCAAAGCCGTCACTTCCTGGTGGTCCCCCTGTGGTCCCGGAACGCCAGACGCATGCTCCCGACCTGCAACGGCACTCATACGCAGCAACTCGGCCGGCCCACGGGGAGTTTCAGCCTCAGGAACACAGACCAGAATGGCCGATCGGAAAAGTCGTCGTGTGCCTGCTGCTTCTCATGCTGACGGTGGGAGGTGCAGTGGGATTCGTGATTTATCGGGAAATCGAGGCAACGGTCGGCAAGAATCAAGCGGCGGCCGAGAAGGCCAAACAGGAGCGGCAGGCGGCCGAAGCAAAGCTGCTGGCGGCCGAGCAGGCCAAAGCTAAGCTGCAGGCGGCCAAGAAGGCCAAAGCTAAGCTGCAGGCGGCCACGAAGGCTGAAGCAGATCGGCAGGAGGCGGCCAAGAAGGCCAAAGCTAAGCTGCAGGCGGCCACGAAGGCTGAAGCAGATCGGCAGGAGGCGGCCAAGATGGCCGAAGCTAAGCGGCAGGCGGCCGAGAAGGCCGAAGCAGATCGGCAGGCGGCCAGGAAGGCCGAAGCTGAGCGGCTGGCGGGCGAGAAGGCCAAACAGGAACGCGCGCTCGCCGGCCGCGAGTACGTGAAGAAACTCATTATGGCCTGCGAGACAAGAAAGGAATACCATAAGGTAGGTCTTCTACCCCTGCCAGATAATAACAGGGAACCCTCAAAACCATACGAGTGTCCAAGACCAGCCAAAATTGTCGTGCTCGGATCGCGGTCTTTAATCAACAAGGAAAAACAAGGCGACCTAGAAAAAAAACAAATCGTCGTAAAGCAACAAGACGACAAAAAGAATCAGTGGGTGGTCGAACTAGACGGGGGTGGGGGAGCCAAGCCAATAGGGAAGTTCACTTGGAACGAGCAAAACCACGGGCTGACTTTCAAGTGGAGCTCTGAAGTGACTCCTGCAAAGGAGGCAATGAATCTCTGCCCAATGCGCCTGAGCTTTGGCGGCAGCAGCATTCCTCCTCAAATAGTGAATCTGTTTCCGGTGCAGATTGGCGAATTTGAACTGACGAAGCGGCATAAAGCTAAACAGCAATTGGGAGAACTGCTATTTGAGTTGCCTGTTGTTTCTCGTCTAAACACACGCATTGAAAAATTCGCCAGCATCCCGCAGGAGCGACAACGCCAACTGAAACTCAAGCATCGTTTCTATCTTCCTGGACTTCCAGCATTCGATGCCGGTGAAGATATCGCTGCGATTGAGAAGTTGTCAGGCATTCAGGCATCTGTCGGTTGGCGTTTTTTAAAGAGCTCTGGTGTGGATTACCAATTGCAATCGGTCTGCTGGACTGGCGATGCCGAGGAAAATTGGATGCTTGCCGGACAGGCCAAACGCTCGCTGCTGCGTCTCCGCTTCAAAAGAGAGTGTGCTCTAACCGCTAAACGATTGAACGATCAGGCTGTCAAGCTCTTGAGGCGAGTGGGTAACGTTCAACAGACCCAACAAAACATTCAGAAATACACTGATATGCGCGGGGCGGAATTGGATTCCTTGACGGAACTCGTAAACACAACAAACCAAGGAGTTAGCAAGTCAGCATCCCTGAAAGTGCCGCAGTTTCCTACTCTGATGCCATTGGGCCCGCCTGCAATAAACAACTGGCCCGCCGCCCAACAAGAATATGCTAAGGGGGTAATGGGCCTGCAAAAGGTGCTCAGCAACATTCGGCAGAGCAATGACAATGCACGGAAGGAACTCTATCAGAACAAACAGAAAAACGACTTGAAGTTTCTCGATGATACGTACTCACCAGGGGACCTGGGTTCGGCCGAGGACCAAGCTAATCACGAGAGGTTAACAAAACTACGCAAGGCGATCAGTGCCTATGCGGAAAAGTATGCATCATACGAAAATGACCAGGCTATCATTCTGACTTATGTCGAGCTCGATTTGTCTGGCACGCCAGACGGTCCCAAGGGGCATATGTTGCCGCTGGCCGTGACGTCATTGGTCAAATAATACCCGCCCGGTTAGAGATGCCGCCTGGCGGGCGATATGGAAATGTGATTCGCATAATAAGGTAACGCAAATCTGTGTAAGCATTGTTGGCAGTGAGTTCGGAACACAATGAGAGGAGCTCGTTCGTTTGCTGGTTGTTGACAGGGATAAGGATAAATCTAGGGCCAAGAGATGAATGTGGAACAATTAATCGAACGCCTTTATGCCATCCTGGACGGTCAGGTGGACTCCACGGCGGAGTCTGTGCGCGAAATCAACGACAAACTGCAGGAGGCGTGCGAACAGACGGCCGAAAGGTTGCGGAAATGCGGCGAACTGCTGGATCGAGGCATGCTGTCGGAAGCACTGGCCGAAGCCGATCGACAGCCGAATTTGCTGGAAATGGCAGCCGCGCTGTCGTTTCCCGAATGGGATGACTGGCGGGAGTTCGCGGCCGATCGTGGCTGTGATTCGCCGCTGCGGCCGCAGCAGGAACTTGTCGAACGTGTTCAGGATGCCTTTTTTGCAGAACAGTCTGTCGGCAAGGTGCTGCGGCGTTTTCGCGTGCTTTCCCTGCAGAAGGCGCCGCTGTCCGAACGTCTGAAATGTCTGCGCCGGCTCCATCAGTCGGAACCGTCGAATGCCGGTTGGGAATCTGACCTTCGCGAGTATGAACGGGAACGCTGCACACAAATCAGTCGCGAGGCGGCCGAGGCCGCTGCGGCCCGTGATGCCGAGCGGATCGGTTCGCTGTATCGTGAAATTGCCGGCAGTCAATGGCTGGTGCGTCCTCCGAAATCCCTGGCTCAGCAGATCAAAAAGAACCATCTGGCCCTGCAATCGGCGGCGGCCAGGGAGTCACTCGTCGTGATTGCCGATCAGCTGAACGAAGCGTTTGCGCAATTTGATGTGCAGGCCGGATACCGACTGGAAGAGCAATGGAACAGCCAGTTGGCTACGGCACGACTGGCCAGCGACGATGAGCTCCTGGACTTGACCGCGCCCGCGATGCAATGGCTGGCGACACAGCGGCAGGACGAACAGAATCAGGCCGAACATGAACGTGCAGTCGCTGCGCTTCGTACGGCGATTGTTGATCATGTTTCGCAAGAGAAGCTCGAGCGGCTCTGGCATCAGGTCGCGCAGTTTGAACTGGAAGTACCCGAGAGCGTGCTGAGTCGATATCAGGATCGCATGCAGCTGTTCGAGGATCAGAGGCGCCGCAAATCTCGACTGACGTTGAGTCTCGGCGTGCTGGCGCTGCTGCTGGTCGCCGGCGGCGTCGGCGGAGGGCTCTGGTATCTTAATCGCACCCGGATTGTAACGGCACACGCTGCGCACCTGGACCAGCTGATTCAGAATGGGGATCTCCAGGCTGCCAGTGTCTATCTCAAGGATAGTATTGAAGAGGATTGGGTACTGCAGCACCCGGACATTGCCGGTAGAGCTTCCAGCCTCGAAGGGCTGATAAGCAAGGATGGATCGCGTGCGGCGCTGCTGGCCGATGCCTTGGAAAGGATCCGTCACGATTCAGGTGATACTGCCACTTGGGAACGCCTCGAAACGGCAGAATCGGAGCTCGAAAAGGCGAAGAGCCTGGTCAGCACTGATGAAGAGCAGGTGGAATACGCGAGTGTCGCCAGCGCCGTTGCAGGGCGGCGGCGCGCCATGCAGTCAGCTGCGGATGATGAATTTCAGCAGGAAGTCAGCGCGCTGGAAATCCGCATCGAAGCAGCAACCGGCCTGAATGAATACGCACCGCTTTCATCGGCACGCAATGAACTGGCCGACCGGCCGCATATTTCGGGCAGCCTGAAAACGGCGTTGGACCAATTGAAGGTTGCACTCGACTCGAAACGCGCCATGTGGCAACTCGATGCGGATCGTGAATTCGCAATCAAACGCGTCACCAGAAACATCAATAGACTGGCAGAGTACAAAGCGGCACTGAAAGCTTATGCGGATGATAAACGATTCAATGACGGGACATCCGCGGACTTCAAGAGGGTTCTTGAATATGACGCGGCCGTGTGGTCGCATACCCCGGCACTCAACAGCCTGATCACAGAGTGCGCCAACACGCGAACGCTAACTCCGGAATCGACACAGGCAGCACTGAAGTCACTCCAGGAGTTTCAGGCGTCCGCTCCCCGCATGGTGCTCCCATCGGGGCTTCAGGAGTGGGCAACATGGTGCGAGCGGATTGCTGCGAGACACCCGGAAGCAGGACCGGATCTGCGCGATGAGCTGGAAGCGACCCTCAAACAACATGCCCGGGATGCCCCGTTGATGGTCTTTCTCAAATCAAAAGACAGGTTTTATACGGACAAACCGCCGACCCTCTTCAACGGCAAGGTTCTGTTTAAGCATTACATTTCTCCAGACTTTATCGACGAGTCAGTCGTTCATCGCGTGATGTTCGGTGTAATAGCCAACGCAAAAGTGGACGGAAAATATCAATGGCAGTCGCCACAGTCCCGTTTTTACGATGCCTGCTCGTCGAAACTGCCGGGGTGCGAGGGGGATGCATGGGAAACCGGCTTTCTTGATCTGTGCGTGAAACTGAAACGCGATAAGGACATGGAGCCTGTCCTCGCAATTGCGATTTACGAGGCACTGTTGAATGCTGGCTGCGAAGGCAGTCTTCCGCTGACCAGGCTGTTCAAGGCAGACCGGGAACTGTTGAAGTCTGCAAATGAAGACATCGATGTCAACTGGGTCGGGCAGGAAGATCACACAACAAGCCAGCGTCTGGTAGAAGCCCGCAAGCAGGCCCAACGTGTCCTCGAAAAGGTGGGCGACCCTGCGGCTTACGCTGCCCGTCTGGTGGAGCTGCAGAAGTCACGTCCAGTTCTGGATTCGCAGATGAGCCTCAAATGGATAGGCTGGCTACGCAGGCAGAAGGACGTGTCTGTTATTACACCGGACAATCTCCGTCAGCACCGCGGCAAGTCGGTCATGATGATCGATGTCCCCATTGATAGCGATCAGCAGGTCAAGGTCGTCAACATTGGGACTGTAACCGACGCCGGCATCGAACTTACTCATCAGCCGGCGGCCGAAGATTCTGGCAGTGATGTATACATCGAAGGTCGGGCGGTGTTTGTGGCAAGTGTTGATAAATGGTAAGCAAAGCAATCCGCATGACACGCCGCGCAAGGCCGAAAAGCAGCGTGAGAATCAGGGCACAATCGACACGTGTTAAGGTAGCGACGAGGGGGGGGGGTAAACAGTGGAGACATTCTATATCCGATTCCGGGGCAACACCCGTGGGCCGTACAATCGCGATGAACTCCTTCAGCTCGCCGAGCGAGGAAGATTTGCAAAGCATCACGAAGTTTCCGCTGACGGCTCTACATGGGAACGGGCCGGACAGCGGCCCGACCTGTTCAGTGAACAGGGTAGTGTGGAACCGGCATCTTCTTCATTTGATGGAGACGCATGGTACTATTCACTCTCTGAAGGGGAAGAAGAAGGGCCTGTATCGCTCCGAGAAGTAAAGTCGATGATTCGAAGCGAAATGCTGGACGGTGATGCACTGCTCTGGACGGAAGGCATGTCGGACTGGGAACCCGCCGATGAAGTGAGCGAACTTCAGCAATTGTTTAAGCAGAGAAGTCGCAGTTCCTCGTCATCCCAAAGGGCGCAGCAGCAGCCCGATTCTCAATCCGGCGGCATCGACCCTCTCTTGGGAATGGTCAAATATTGCACAGGCTGCGGAAAACAGATCCACCCCGAGGCAGTCAACTGTCCAGCATGTGGAGTCAGATGTCGTAAGACCGGCACTGGCGGAAGCGACAAGTCGCGTACAACAGCTGCAATCCTGGCATTATTTCTCGGTGGGCTGGGTGCTCACCACTTTTATCTGAATCAGCCGATTCGGGGAATTGTGTATTTGGTATTCTGTTTTACGTTCATTCCGGCAATCGTTGCATTCGTTGAGGCAATCATACTGCTCTGCATGTCCGACGAGCGGTTCGAACAGCAATACGTAAACTGACCGCATGTGCTGTTCGGTTTCGCCACTCCCGGGGTGCCAGTGTAAGCTGATTAAAGAATTGACATCTGGGTCCACCCAGTAGTGCCTTCTGGGTGGAGAACGTGAACATTCGATGAATGTTTACGTTTAAAAGGATAACCGGTACGGCGGTACGCCACTGTGGCTTATGGCGAATCCGTAATACCACACCAGTATAAAACAATGTATTACATACGGCGAGACTCAAGAGTTATCGGACCGGTCACTGGCCGGGAATTTGCATCGCGCCTGCAGAAGGAGCAGATTCGCTGGACCGATGAGGTTGCCACGGCCAGGCAGGGGCCGTTTGTCGTTATTGCTGAATATTCCGAACTGGATGATGTTCTGCGTGCAGTCGGTTTGCACAACGTCACTGAGGCAAGTGAATCGGCTGGTCTCCCGTCCGTTGCAGAAACCGGAGTTTCGCCCGGTCCGGTCCCTCCGCCGGTTTCAGAAAGAGAAAGAGGGAAGAAAGACTCTCGACCGGCAAGCGTGACGCTGGCGGTTCGGTTGCTGTGGGTCTGTCTCGGGCTGGGACTGCTGGAGTCCGTTCTGGCACTTTGTTTCTCGAATAGTTTTGCTGAAGGTGTCCAATCTTTGACAGAAATACCCGGTGTGACCACGGAGCAGGCACAGGGCCTGTTCTCTGCACTGATTGTAGCTTCTCTGCTTGTCTATAACGGACTGTTGGTGCTGGGTATCACACTGCTGAAAAGGCGGCGCAGATGGGTATGCTACGTACTGTGGGTACTGTCCGTTGTTATGATCATCGGAATGCCATTCAGAATTTACCAGTTGTGGGGTGCACGGGCAAATCCGTATTCGTTTGCCGCGTGTGTCTCGGTAGCAATCGCTGCCGGCGGAGTTCAGGTGGCAGCATCCATTGCATTACTGCAGCGGGCATCGTCGCGATGGTTCGAGAAGCTGTCGCGATGAGGTGGTTCGGCGCAAGAGTCTACAGTGCTGCTGTGTAGGCTGGTTGATGCAAAACAAACAAAGAAACGTGAAGAACACAACTGCAGCAGCGGATGCATCCCATCGCCGAGCCGCGTGCAGAGTCGGATGCTATATTAGCTGCATCGGTACAGAAAACGGGTAGAAGTGTGATGAGAGAATCCAAGAAGACCGGTACTGTTCTATCTTGGGCGAGGCAGGATATTGAGCAACGGTTCCTGTTTCGGGGCCGGCGGCACCTGCAGGTAAATAACATACTATGCTGCCTACTGGGCGCGATGCTGACGGTGGGTTTCTATGCCAGTCTGCTGCTCTGCGAAGGAACCATGCTGTCCGACATGTTCACGCAACGTGGCCCGACACCGTACGTGATCGCGTTTCTCGGTTTCTGGTCGATTGCGATTCTGTTTATCAAATCCAGAAAGCTTGCGCTGCAGCGCCGCAGCCTGTTATGCGAAGTGGCTCCCGCGGATTACGATTTTGTGCTGTCCAGTGCCACGGTCGACCAGGTCCTGGAACAGATCCACAGTACGGTCGATGATGCCCGGCATTTTGTGCTTTTTAACCGGATCGTGGTGGCACTTTCCAACTTGCGGAATCTAGGTCGCGTGACCGACGTGGGCGATATTTTGAGAAATCAGTCCGAAGCAGACGAGTCGGCGATCGAAACCAGCTATTCGGTGCTGGCCGGGTTTGTCTGGGCAATTCCGGTACTGGGATTTGTCGGAACAGTTCTGGGACTGTCTGCCGCCATGGGAGACTTCGGATCGGTTCTAGAGTCAACAGGTGACATGTCGCAGATCAAAGCCGCACTGTCCGATGTGACGGGTGGGCTGTCCACGGCGTTTGATACGACGCTGGTTGGCCTGGTCGCCGCCCTGGCCATTCAGTTAATCATCACATTCCAGAAAAAAGCCGAACAGGAGTTCGTCGATGAGTGTTCGGAGTACTGTTCTCGACACATCGTTAACAGGCTCCGGATCATGCCCTTTGAAGCGGGAACCACTTCGTCGGGTTCCAGTGGCATGCATTGATCAGGGTCAGGTATTGAACCTGTCAGATAGTGAACCGAACCTTGTCAGGAACAGACAGGACAGGCATGAGTGGACGCCAGTCTGAGTCCAGGAATCGACCGGACCGGTCGCCACCCCCATTGCCCCGTGCACCTGACTCCACTGCACCGCTTCACGATGGCAGCACACCGGAATGGTGGGAGTCGCCACAGTTTCTCGTCCCGGTGGCGTTCGTCGTTCTCGCCCTGCTGGGTTTGTTCCTCTGGCTGTTTCTGGCGACATTTTCACGCCAGACATCAGCACTGGGCACAGGAAACGAAACCGCAGCGACCGACAGCACGGAACAGTCAGCCGAGGAAGAAAGCGTGGTGCTGGGGCACCCTGAACACGAAACAAATCCAACGACTGACAGCGTGAAAACAGAAGAATCAGCAGCAGTAGAGTCGGAGTCAAAGAGCCAAACGGCGGAAACCGTTGATCAGGGAGGAGCGAACACTGATCAGGGAGGAGCGAACACGGCACGGCCCAGGGGAAAGGCGTTTTCCATTTCCCGAACGACGGGGGGCTTTCGAGAACTCAGCGGCCTGTTCAGAGTGGATCCCAGTGTTAAGAGTATTGTTTATGTACTTGACAAATCATCCAGTATGGAAGGCCCGCCGATCAACAGTGTGAAAGCAGAGTTGATTCACGCAATTCACGCCCTCAATGAAGATCAACAATTCGGTGTAATCTTCTTTAACAGTTCCGCGTGGCCGACGATGGCAAGACAGGGACAGATCGTGACCGGACTGCAGTCGGATGGTCGATTTTCCCTGGTTTGGGCAACGAACAGAAACAAGAAAGCCATGGAACGCTGGATTCGGGGCGTTGCGGCGGAAGGCGGGACAGATCCAATTCCCGCCATGTCACTTGCGATCGATGCTACTCCAGAAATGATCATGCTGCTTTCTGACGGAGAATTTGCCCCCAGCGCAGTGAACCTCATTACCCGCAAGAATCGGGACGGGGGGAAGACACCAGGAATAATCGACTGCGTGGGGCTTGCAGAAAGAATCCAGACTCTGCAGGAAATCGCCGCAAAGAATAATGGACGTTATTATGCGGCGACACTTGGGCCGTAGAAAACAATTGAAAAGCGCACTGCCTGCAAGGTGGCCGACAGACAACTGCAGAAACAACACCTGTACAGGCCGCAGCGTGCAATCACGGAAGTATTGACGAGGTAACAGAAGATGCGATTCCATGGGACAATCTCGTCAAGACAACGGCCGAAAATTGTGTACCGTTTTCGTTGATAATAGAAATTGCGGGCGCTTGCAGTCCCTGGTCCACGCTACTGCCAGGATGCACAGGCTCGCCGGAATCGGACTGTGCCAGAGAAACACTGCCACGAAAAACGTTGACACATATGAAAGCTGGAAATCCCAACACATCCGATTCGCCGCCTCCGTTATCGGAAAGAACGTCCACCGGCGCAACGGTGTTACCGGAAAGCGACGACTCCGCAGAATGGTGGGAGTCGCCGTGGGTTCTGGCCACCGCTGCCCTCGTGCTGTTTGTGTTCATAGGGCTGCTCTTGTTGTTTCTACTGGCAGTCGGGAGCAACGGATTTTTCGGGGATCGATCAGAAACGTCCGGCGCTGGCGTGGTCAGCTCAGAAGACACCGGCGCTGCCGGGAACAGCGAAACGGACACTGGTTCTCAACACTCTGCCGGAACTGTGCCACAGGAGACACTAGCTGAAGCAAATCCAGATGAGCAGACCGCATCTGCGCCGGCCGAAGTACTGCCTGCCGAATCCACCAGCGAAGAACATGCAGCACCAGCCGACGCTCAGGTGACTGACCGGGAGTCTCCGGATGCCCCCCCTGCCGCCCGGAACAGAGGTAAGGCATTCGTTCTGGCACCCCTCAGAGAGCCCTACGGGTTTGCCGATGTGACCGATCGCCTGGGCGGGCAGGACCAGCACAGCACTTTCAGTCATCGCAGCGGTGAGGGTAAAGTCGCGCTATTGAAACGCTACGGCGGCACTGAAGAAACCGAGCTGTCGGTCAGCGAAGGGCTGGATTGGCTGATCCGGAATCAGGAGACGGATGGCTTCTGGAACCTGGACGGGCCATATGACGATGGAGCCACTCCCAATAATCAGATTGCTGCTACCAGTTTGGCTGTGCTATGTCTGCTGGGTGCCGGCAATTCGACCCAATCCGGCATGTATCAGGACAACGTGACCAGAGGAATCCGCTGGCTCCGTAAAGCGACCGATCAGCATCGGTCTCGCTGGCCAGAACCAGGCGGATTTCAATTACTTGTCGGCGAGCAGAGCGCATCGTACACCCATGCACTGGCAACACTGGCATTGTGTGAAGCGTATGCCATGACTGGTGACAGAGAACTGCGATCCACTGCTGCTGCGCTTGTGCAGATCTGTCTTCACAGCCAGGCACCGCAGGGGGGCTGGAGATATCGTCCGAAATCGGGCTCTGATACGTCGGTCACCGGTTGGTTCACTCTGGCAATACTGAGCGGCAGGCTTGCGGGCCTTGTCAGTGAGGATGAGTTTTCCGGGTCAATGAAAGAAGTCGTCCGTTACCTGCACTCGGTGCGGGGGGCGGATGAATTTCGCTACGGTTACACCAGTTCGCAGGACCTCAGCCGGAGTATGACTGCGGAAGGAATGCTGATGGCTCAGATCACCGGAGAATCCCGCAGGTCGATTGCACAGGCCAAAGGCAGTGACTATCTGAATGAGCAACCGGTTTCGCGCCGCCACAACCTGCCGTACTACTATTATTATGCGTCGCAGGCCCTGCATCACTACGGTGGCAATGCCTGGTCGCAATGGAATGCAGCCATGTCTGTCGAGTTGCCCGCCATGCAGCAGCGTGACGGACAGGAAAAAGGGAGCTGGGATCCCGGCGGGGCACCGCATGCAGCCAGGGGGGGGCGTTTGTATGTGACGTGCCTGATGATCCTGTCACTGGAGGTCTATTATCGACATCTCCCTGTGTACCGTCGCGTCGACAATAGTTCCGACAGAGAGGCCAGAGAATGAGACGCCGCTCGATAGGCAGTCCTCGGTTTTCGCTGCTGGCATTTCAGGACATCATTACGGCGATTACTGGGATCATTTTGCTAATCACGCTGCTGATGGCATTGAGCGCTGCGGACATTCAGGTCGCAACTCCGTCAGAGTCCACAGAGCAACTGCTGGAAGAAATTCAGCAGCAGATCGATGCGACGGAGGCAAAAATATCGGAACTGCGACTGGCAGCTGACGCCACCAGTCATGACCCACTGGCTATGCAGAGTCCCGACCAGCTACGCGAGCGGCTGTCTGGGCTTGCTCAAGCGATTGCACGGGAACAAGAAAGAAGAGACGAACTGCAGGTGCAACTGGACCGAACGGCTGACCGTAAGGAACAGGTGGACCGGGAAGAACTTCGACGCAGCGATGAGTTAGCTCGCCTGCAGCAACTGAAAACAGAAATCGACGAGGATCGCAGGCGACTGGCAGCGATGCGGGAATCGAATCGTGTGATCTACAACCTGCAGCAGGAAGTGAGGGGTACGGCTTGGCTCGCTGAGCTGACCGCTGATTCGGTTCTGATTGCCAGGTTTGATGCACAATCCGCACCACGTCGGTTCCCGAGCTTGACGGCTTTCTATGCGTGGGTGGAAAGCCTGCCTATACGCGATCACTATCTGATGCTGTTGATCAAACCCCAGGCGGCTGAGGTGTACGAAGACGTTCTGAAGCGACTGGACCGGCGAGGAATCAACTACGGGTACGATATTATTCCTAAAAATCAATCCGCAATCGACGCGACCAGTGGTGCCGGCGGAAGGCGGGTGAACTGATGAAGTCCAGGCGATCCGATAACCAGAACGAAAGCATGGAACTGTTACTGGATACGGTCTGCAATACGTTTGGAGGACTGTTGTTTATCTGTATGCTGGTGGCATTGATCGCCGCCCCGAAATCACAGTCCCCTGCACTGGAGCCTCCATCACCAGCAGTCCGTGTTACGTTGATTGAGTGTCAGACACAACTGGCAGAAGCTGAACTGGAACTGGAGAGACTGGAAGCGGCTGCCAGTGCGAGCGAACGTATACAGGATCGCTTTTCATCGGAGGAGTCGGTCGAACTGGCTCGCCAGGCGTCCAGTCAGGCTGCGCGACTGTCCGACACCAGGACCAGCCAGAATAAAATTGTCGATCAGACGACGGATCTCCAGGAGGACATTAATCAGACAGCTGCCGATATGGCCGCTCAAAGGAAAGAGTTACAGGAATTAGCAGAAGCAAAAGCCATTAGTGCTGCCCGTCTGGCTGAGGAGATCGAAAAACGCAGTCGGACTACCGCCTCGCCGATTGTGTCGGACTGGAACGGAGATAAGGTGGGGTTTTTATTACAGCAGGGGGAGCTGTTTGAAATTGGCACGTCGGAAACGAACGAGATTCGCGATGGCGACGTCAAACGCGTTGAGCCTGCCCCGGGAAAAGGACTACGGGTCACAGGCGGACCCCGGTCGAAAGAAGCCATCAAGGCCAGGTTCTCCGGATATTCCCCGACTCGGATTGCCGTGCAGATTTTTGTCTCGGTTGACTCATTCCCGGAGTTCGATCTGGTCCGGGAAACACTGGTCGAGTTGAAGTTGCGGTATGTCCTGGAGATACTTGGGAAAGACACGTTTGTGTATCTCACCACAGGAGCAGGGGGAACAAGTCGCGTTCAGTAGTTCGAGCGTTTGGATCGGGACTGACAGCGGTCGTGGTTGTGTGGGTGTTGGCGACTGCTGATGTGAGTTTGGGCGCGGAAAGGCGAAGTTCAGGCGATGGCTGGGCACAACAGTTGGTTCATTAAATCCACGGGCGAGACAATCGGTCCCTTGACGGATGCGCGGGTTCGGGCACTGGTCAGTCAGGGACGCATCGACGGGACTGCCATGGCCGGACGCTCGCCCAGAGGGCCATGGAAGCCGCTGCATACACAGCTGTCGCTGGAAAAAGTTGTCGAAGTCTCGGCGGACACCGCAGGTCCAATACCGGTTGCCGAGCTTGTTGTCCCGGAGGAGATCGTCGTTGCTGAGGCCGAAGTTCACGCTCGAAACTTGTTTCCTGCGGGAAGCTATGCACTGATCGGCGCCGTGACCGCAGTCTGCATGCTGCTGACCTTTCTGATTGTCCTGTACGCGGCCAGCGTTTTTGAAGAACCATCCGCAGAGGCAATCGCTGGTAATTCATCAGGCGCTCGGCCCAATGACCAGGACGCACTGGATCAGTTTTCTGCAGCGACAGCCTCAGAAAACTCTTCTGATCCCGATGGCTATTCGACTGACACCGCAACCGCCGAGTTGTCCTCAACAGCAGCAGCAAGGCCACGCGCACCGACTCTGGCAGGCGTACCGATTGACCCGGTTGTGAGCGGGCGAGTTGAAGCGGGGTCGGGACGGGCGCTCACAACGCTGCAGGGGAAAGAGGCCCAGCGTCTCGCTGCGCAAGCGATTGGTAATGTGATCATTGGCTGGGACATTATTAATGAAGATGGTGACGAAATCGAACGAGCAAAGCCGCTGCCGCACTTTGTAAGTCAAGATGAGGCTCAGCGGCTGGAAGATTCCGGTGCGAACGTTTACTCATTCACCGATGACGACGGCGACGTTCGCCACTGCGAATTACTGCTCGGCGGATCGGGGACCTGCTTCCTGGTGACATCGGACGGCTATGCGTTGACAAACAACCACGTGGTCGAAGACTTCGATGAAGTCTCACACAATCGCAGGCAGGTGGAAACGGTACGAATGCGTTGTGGCTATCAGAAACTGAAACCGGCCCTGTGGGTCATTCTGAATGGGCACCCATACCGGGCAAAGTTGATTTACCGCAGTGATACCCGCGACTACGCAATACTCAAGATTCCAGTGACCGACGTACCGTTCTTTCGGCTGTCTACCGATGAAGAACCGGCTCGTCTGACGGAAGTCATGGCATTGGGTTTCCCGGGTGCCGCACGGAACGCACTGTCTGACGCCGATGCACGTGACATCGGCAGACGCGATCGGCAGGCACGTAAGATCGCGTCTTCCCCTTTGGTTGAACACGATTACGTCCTGACCGACGGTAAGGTCACTTCCATTGCTGCACGATCCGATGCCCGTTGGATTCAGCACAACGCCGCCATCAGTCCAGGGAACTCGGGCGGCCCCCTGGTCGACGCGAACTGCGTCGTTCTGGGCATCAATACGCAGTTAGCTGTCGATGCTCAGGGGACGTTCTTTGCTCTGCAGTTGAAACAGATCAGGAGCCGGATTGAACGGTACGTATCCAATACTACCTGGCGTTAATGTAAGTGCTGTGTCTGATCGCAATGGTACGGCCCTCGTGAGTCGGGCTGCTGGGGCTAAGTCAGGAAACGCCTGGTAGGCGTAATTCGCATTACCTAGGGGCATACGATGGTTAGTGAAGAAGCGTGGTTCATTAAGCATAATAACAGAACACTCGGTCCATTTACTATCGCGACACTTCGCGATCAGATCCTTCGAAAACGTATAGGCCGTACTACACTGGCAAGTCACACACCCAAAGGTCCATGGAAGTCTCTACATCTGCACCCGCCGCTTAAACACATTCTTGAGAGGCAGACGGGACAGGGACCACCCCCATCCAAGCAGGCGGACCGCATCGCTAGTTCCAAGTATACGGGTCGAAAAGCATCATCTAAGCCAATCTACATGCTGATCGGGATTGGTGCCGCTGCCTGTATGTTTTTGCTCTCCGTGGTAGTTCTGAGTTCGATCAGCGAATCTGGGCCACAGTTAGAAGGGCCCGCATCCAGTCGACATCCTGACGCTGTTTCCAGCAATCAGGATGGCGAATTGAAATCAAATGGCACGACTAGGCCTGGGCCAATTAATGATGCGTCGGCAGCTACGCCTGACGCACAACTGCCGGAAATTGCAACGGTAGACGGACCGAATGCAAGTCCACCCGGCACCAATCCAGAGCTGCCCGGCAGGAATCCAGAACTGCCCGGCACCGATCCAGAACCAGCGGACGCTAATGCGGAACAGCCATCCACCGATCCGCAAAGTGGCAACGCCAGCGCAGTTGCTGGTCCCGCGGGGTCAGCATTGCCTGAGACGCCGAATGTCGCTCAGGAGTTGTCATCGCAACAAGTTGAAGAGCTTGCTGCCATTGACGCGTTGGAGCAGATGCACAAACAGTTACTTGACGAGCGTGCAACCACTGCGGAAGCGCAAAAGGAGATCGAAACAGTACTCAAACTAAGCAGGCGCACTGTAAATAATTCACCTGAAGTATTCTCGTGCGCAGTCGCAGTGCAACTGGATTTCGGCATTAAGCCCGGTAAGCAGCCGCGCGTCCGATCGTCGCGGTCCGCGAACTACTGGATGGGCCACCGAGTAAAAGTCGTAGCGTCCATGATGTTTCATGGAAGCACGTACGCCCTCGGCCAATTAAAACAGTACCAAGATGCTTTATTAGCTGCTGCTCGAAGGATAGACGATCCAGGTGATCGTCAACGGCTCGCGGCTGAGTTTCGGTGGATATCGGACTCCGCGGAACTGCTGGGAGTATTGTCCTCACGCGACCGTGTGTTGATAGATCGAATTACCAGTAATGCTGTTGCTTTCACCTATTTAACAGACGTATCGGCGACTGACGAAGACGGCGAGGGTGCGTCCGCGAGTAGCAAGGCGGATGCGTGTGAGCGTCGGCTTAGAAATGTCCTATCCACAGCAAAAACAATTAGTGCTGCTGCGAAGAGGAAATTCGATGCGCGCAAAGTTGCCCAGATGGGGCCACTCGAAAGAGATGCTATTATGGCTGTGCGGGAGTACGTAGACGCATATAGCGACCTACGGCTGGCTGAAACGGTACTGGAGAGCGACGGCACTCTCGCAAAGATTCGGGGTATAACTGAGTTTAAGGTAGAACGGATGAGGCGGGATGTGAGAGCGCTTTATCAACTCTACTTATCTAAACGCGATAAATATGGTGAATTGTACGGCCAGTGCATGCAGGCGTACCTCGGGGCGATGCAGCTCATAAGGGGGAATCAAGCTGCCGTGTTGCGGATCAAATCCGGTGATGAGGATGTCTTGAAAAGAGAGCCGGACCTGGTCTCGCTCACTAAGTCCATAGACAGAGTATTGATCACTGAACAACAAAGCGTACAGCGGGCATTGTTGCCGGTCCTGCAGAACACACTCCTTAGCGTGCGATCTGCAAAGGCGGATAAAGAATTGATAGTGACCAGGCTGATCGCCAAACAATTGCAGATCAATGTCGTCAGCGTGTTCGCGGGTGCGAGAGAATCCATTCGTCGGGGTGGCGTATCTGATTAACTGTTGCCCTGACCCGCCCCCGTGACAGGAACACTACGTCGTCTGCGAACCCAACGGGACGCCACTGGCTCACGCCGCGATTGTTCGCGGCGATCTGTTCCGACTCACAAACGGCGTCTGTGAAGTCCACGCGAGCGGATTCAGCGTGGACGGAGACGTGCTCACGTTCATGAGCTGACGGTCACTTCGCTTTGTTGGCGTTGATCTGCTCGAGGAGTTCGGTGGCCCGTTTCTCGGCGGCAGTGAGTTGCTCAGGCGTGAGTCCTACCTTTACTTGCGGCAAAAACTCTTTCGCACCCTCGTGGCCATTTGTCGCGGCGATTGACAACCATGCGCAGGCTTCGACGTAGTCTTCGGGAACGCCTTTGCCGAAGGTGTACATGACGCCGAGATTCCACTGCGCGGGGGCTTCTCCCTGCTCAGCGGCCTTTCGAAACCACTTCACCGCTTCGACGTCATCTTTGGGAACGCCTGTGCCGCGACCGTACATGAGGCCGAGATTGTACTGCGCCTCGGCATCTCCCTGCTCAGCGTCGCTTCGAATTCGGGAACCGGCTCTTCCGCCGGTTCTGAACCGCATCCAGCAATAAAGACTACGGCGAAGCGGCGAAGTGGTACCGCAAGGCCGCCGAGCAGGGCAACACCAGCGATCAGCGTGAGTCTCATGGCAGGCCCTCGGATTCAAGACGCCCATCAGTCTATATCAGCAGCAAATGACTCACTACTCGACTGAGATCGCGAGCACGCGGTGACCGCGAGGAACACGCTGCGTGAAATGCTTTTACGTCTGCTGGCTGGCCGATCAGGAACACTACGTCGTCTGCGAAGCGAACGGGACGCCACTGGCTCACGCCGCGATTGTTCGCGGCAATCTGTTCCGACTCACAAACGGCGTCTGTGAAGTCCACGCGAGCGGCTTCAGCCTCGACGGAGACGTGCTCACGTTCATGGGCTGACGGCGTCAGTCTGCTTCGTCGGCTTCTGGTGCTCGCGTCAGACGTTTTGAGATTCCGGCGTGCAGGTCGATGTCATCGAAGTCAGGAGCGTCTTCACTGGGTTCTTTGGGGTGGTTGACAAAGAACACCATTGGCCCCTGCGAGTAGAAGGGGTGGTCAGCGGGGAGAGTCGGGTATGGAACTGGACTGTCAGCCTTGGGTTTGGCGGCATCCGACTCGTCCTTTGGCGTGGGGGTCTCTGCGTTCATATTTAATTTCTCAAACAGAAACGGCGTCTGTGAGGTCCACGCGAGCGGATTCAGCGTCGACGGAGACATTTATGGGGCAGTTACAATAATACGCCTTCACGGTGCGAGTTATGTTTGTCGTTGAGGCGGCTTAATCGGCGTACGGGTTGTTTATGCTATGTGCACTAAACTCGCTTCCGTATTTCCCGTACCGATTGTTGACGCTGACAGAGCTAAACTCATTCCCATACTTCCCGTATGGATTGCTTATGGACTCTAGATCGAACTCATTACTACTCAGCTTGCCAAGGTAGGTGCCATCGGAGGCAATCACTCGAGGCGCTCCACCTGTCGCTTGAGACGCTGCAAGAGCCGCATAAAGCCCATCGTTGTTCCTGCCGTATGTGCTCCCATACCCATCGGTGGCAGCGCCGAGTGCCGCGCCAGCTCCGACGCAAAGCGCAAGCACTGCAATCCCAGCGGCCACCTCAGTGGCTTTAGATCTTTTTGCAGAGGGTCTTGGGCTTGACGCACATCCAAGCGACAAAACAAGCAGCAGTGTTAAGGCGATTCGACTCATTACCCGTCCCTTTGGCTAGGGGCGTCCATGCGGCTCTTGCCGGCATCCATCCGGCACGGTGTGAAGTCTATATCTGCTGTGAATGCGGACCTATAGCAATGAGATCGCGAGCACGCTGAGCCGGGCGGCGGCTGACGCCTACCGGCCAAAGGACGAGGCTCAGATGGTCGGCCTCAACTGGCAGGCTGACGACGCCGAGTTCATCGAAGAAGACGACTCGACGGCACTGCTGATCGCTGACGGCAGTTCACTCATCGTTGCTCATCGCGGCACGCAGATCACCAGCGTCACCGACTGGCGAAACAACCTCGACCTCGAGACCGGCGAGACGCTCTGCGGCAAAGTCAGGCTCAAAGGTCACGCCGGATTCTTCGCGGCATGGCGGGCCGTCTTCCCATGGCTCTGGCTTCGTATCACGCATCACAGGCCGCAACCGGTCTACGTCACCGGGCACTCACTCGGAGCACCGCAAGCCGTTCTCACCGCGTTCGCGTTGAGTCGTGAAGGGCTGAATGTTCGCGGCGTCTACACGTTCGGCGCGCCGAGATGCTTCACACACGGATCAGCACGACGAATCAACCGGGAGCTGTCCTGCCACTACCGCCTCACCAACGGGAACGATCTGGTGCCGCGAGTGCGATTGCGGGACATCTCGGCGCATGGCGATCGGTGGCACGCTGGCGTCGCGTGGCCTGCTGGGCTTTGTCGCAGAGGCTGGCAAAACGGCTCGTCTCGCGAGACTGACGAAAAAGCATGAACGGGCCGAGCGGGAACTCGCCGACTGGCTCAGGGAGAACAGCGACAATGAGTGAGTGGGCGGTGAGTCTGGTTTGCGGGCTTCTTGGCGTTCAGACGACGATC
>JACLAC010008032.1_pt1 | contig 37706 bp, 29 predicted proteins | sample 8027881 | NCBI WGS metagenome assembly JACLAC01 (sample SAMN15725517, study PRJNA655200) | protist metagenome | isolation source: fluorescence activated cell sorting (FACS) single amplified genomes of... | place: Spain: Blaines Bay Microbial Observatory, Mediterranean Sea | collected 2016-01-19 | reverse complement strand
TTGTTAAATCTTAAAGTAAATTATTGAATTATCAAATTTCTTACGTGAAATTGATTCTGAATGAGCATGGAGGAGGTCAATTGTGGACGTACCGATGTCAGAAATAGAGATTCTGAAGAAGAAATTAAGACAACATCAAGAAGATCTTAAGCAAGCTAACAGGCAAATTAAAAGTCATAAATCGGAAATTAAGGATCTTAAGAGAGTCAAAAAACAACGTATAAGAACCATGAAGGAAGGACACAAAAGAAAAATAGATCAACGAGAAACAGCAATAGAGGATTTAAAGGCTAAACTGAAGGAATATCAACACATGAAAGGTTGAAAAAATGTTGGCAGTCCATCTTATAGAATTGTTTTTTTAATATGAATGCGTAAAGACCCCTCCTGCGGAGAGAAAAAGGGTAATTAAGGCGATCCTGACACACAAACCATAGCAATAAGTCGTAATATCCGGATGGTAGGAGGTAGGATTAGCCAGCCATAGGTACTAGGTATTATAGAACCAAGAACCACCCAGCAACACTTTTTGATCTTGACTACTATCACACCAATCTTGACACCACACCCCGACATTGCTCGCCATGTCGTATAACCCGTACCCATATTTGCTTTAAAACTACCTACTGGTGTCGTATACCACCATTTGCCATCAGTTCCTTGATAGTTGGCATAATCACGAGCTAACTCCTTATCGTCGCTCCAACTATACTTTTTGCCTACTAAGCCACCACGAGCGGCAAATTCCCATTCTTTTTCAGTTGGCAAACGTTTACCAGCCCATTGAGCGTAAGCTGTGGCATCATGCCAAGAGACATAAATCATCGGATGATCATCAGTCGGTGAAACCTCGTAAATATCCTTCCATAAATCACCACTAAATGGGTGATCTGATTCGGCTAAAAACTTCTTAAACTGGTTAACGGTAACTTCGGTAATATCCATCCAAACATACCTAACTAAGACTACCCCAAACCAAAATCCTCTTTTCACGTCTAACCGAAGTGTGGCTTTTTCTTATCAAGCCTTTAAGGATGGTGGAACGTTCAAGAGCATAGTCGATTTACGAACTCTGCTTGGCAGGCTACACATAAATATAAAGTTTATTTCTAGAGGGAATGTGGATATCGAATTTTGTTGATAGATTCTTTTTGTCAGATTTGTTTGAACATGGCGTTTTCTCTTTGGATAAAGTAGGAGAAAACGTACTTGAAAACCTTTTCACAACTCAATCTAATTGAGCCTCTTTTGCAAGCTGTATCGGCTCAGAATTACCAAACAACAACCCCAATTCAGGAAGCAACCATACCGCCACTTTTAGCTGGCAAAGATGTCTTAGGCTGTGCCCAGACCGGCACTGGAAAAACTGCAGCTTTTACCCTTCCTATATTACAAAAAATTGCACAACAGTCAAGTTTGACGAAGCATGCGAACATTCGAGCTCTTGTACTGGCACCTACCCGGGAATTGGCGTCCCAGATTGGAACTTCTTTCGAAGACTACGGTCAGTTTTTGGATATTCGTCACTCAGTCATTTTCGGCGGTGTCAACTCCAATAGACAAATCCAATCACTCAAACGTGGTATCCATGTTCTGATTGCTACTCCAGGCCGCTTACTTGACTTGCAACAACAAGGATTCATTGATTTAAGCCGCTTAGATTTTTTTGTTTTGGATGAAGCTGATCGCATGTTGGACATGGGATTCATTAAAGATATTCAACGCATCATTTCTTTATTACCGACGCGTCGTCAGAATTTACTGTTTTCTGCTACTATGCCAGATGCTATTACTAAATTGGCAGACTCTATTTTGGTGAAACCATTTCGATTCCAAATTTCGCCCCAAAAATCCGTGGTACAGGAAATTCAACAAGAAGTGATGTTCGTCCAACAATCTGACAAACGTCACTTGTTACTCCAAATTATTCAGCAGAGTTATATCCAGCAAGCTATAGTTTTCATGAGAACAAAGCATCGTGCTAATCGCCTGACACATCAACTTAACCGTGCCAAAGTAAATGCGGTAACTATTCACGGTGACAAGTCCCAGGCTGCGCGCCAACGTGCCCTGCGCAGTTTTCGAGAAGGGAAAAGTCATATTCTTGTTGCGACTGATCTAGCAGCCAGGGGCTTAGATATTGATGGTGTTAGCCACGTATTCAATTTCGATTTGCCAAATGAAACAGAAAGTTATGTGCATCGAATTGGTCGAACTGGTCGAGCCGGGCGGTCAGGAATGGCAATTGCCTTTTGTGCCCCCGAAGAGTACGACTATCTCACTAATATCGAAAAAACAATAGGGGTCCAAATCCCAGTTTCTAAGGGGGATCCCGGTTGGGATCGTCAACCGATCAGGATAGAAGGTGAGACTGAAAATGAAAGTAAGACGGAATTGAAAAAATTTGATGGTCGACGCCGAACTAAAAAGACCAAACAAAATAACTACAAGCGTAAGCAAACCCGATTTCGACGGAAACATCCATCAGCCGATCAATCCAAATCTCAAGTGTCGGGCCAGTAACCTATAAATAAAACCAATCTGTACCTGTAAAATGTAGCCTAGATGGTTAGGTGAAATCTTCCATCGGTCATCTGGGCTATAATAGATCCGTTGTTCAATTTAGACGGTACGTACTCATTTATACAGAGTATTAAAGATTTAGTTTTGTACACGATCGGCGAAATGATGACGGATTCAACTTTGAACAAATTCACAAAAACTCGCTAAGTACAGCTCGTCTCTATACGATGATTCGATCCCCCCATACCTTTAGTCTATATAGATAGACCTAGTATTGATAAAAACTAAGACGATTATTTGTTGTTAACATCGTATTTTCGCTTCCCATGGACTAGTCTGAGGATAATTCGTTAGCATAGTTATGTCCTAAGGTCATAATCATATGAATTCCATCGGTCTGGTTAAAACGCAAAGTGTGGCCATCGCAAAACAAACGGTATTACAACTATGGTTGTTCTGATAGATACCGGTTTGATTAGAATATTTCCTACGAGAGGAGCACGGATGGGCGATACAATTAGCAGATTTAAAAAGCTAAATAGTTCTTAGTAAAAATGATATTAGTTAAGGAGTAAAAAAATGAACAAAACTTGGTTTATTGACATAGATGGGACTTTGGTTAGACACCTTGAAGATGATGATATTGATAGAGGCGTAGAGGAAGAACTTCTACCTTTTACCTTAGAATTTCTGAGAGAAATCCGAGATCAAGGTGATTACATCGTAATTACAACAGCAAGGCTAGAAAGACACAGAAAAGTCACGGAGCAAATGTTAAGTGAATTTGGTATTATATACGATCACATAATCTTTGGTCTCGGATCACAAGAAAGAGTACTAATTAATGATATCAAACCCACAGGATCATATGATGGAGGAGCAGAAGAACATCCTTTGCCTACCGCATATGCAATTAATATGGATAGGAACGAGGGGTTTGGTAATTTACTAAGTAAAGAATTATGGCAGACACCCAGTAATGCCAAAAACAAGGCGAGGGACCTAATGCCTAATGCAACCCTTGAGACTACTAAAAATTAACCTTTATGAACGAATGTAAAAAAGAAACGGCTAACCAAAACAAGCTAAGCAGTTGAGTTTCTTTTTTACAGCTTCTAAATTTTGCTATTACATAGAGGCTGCTATGGGTAAGGTCAGCTTTCAGTTTTGAATGAGATATGAGCATTAAAAAATTAAATATTTACAAAATACAACAACAGAAGGAAGTTTAAAATGACAATTAGAAATCTATATCTGGTATTCATTATGCTGAATTTTCTTTGGCCCGGAATCTCATGGTCCGTGACAATTAAGGATGCCAAAAATGAGGTTAATATCTCTAGTGATCAATACAAATTAACTTGGAAGAAAGCTGAGACGATGGGTTACAGCACCGCTATTCCGTCAGGTTCTAAAAAAAGTCTTATCCAAAACCTTAAAGATCCTTTTTACCATGGTGGTGATTATGCGAATTGGGAGTTTTGGGGGGCAACAGGAAAAGTTGAAATTTTGGAGCAGAATGTGGGTAAATCTGTAGTCGAGTACCAATCTAAAGGTACAGAAATTATGGCTTACTCAATTACTGCAACTTATTGGGATGCTGTGCCTTATTTCATGCATGAAGTTAGAGGAACTAACTTACACAAAGAACCTCAAGCTTTTCCCGTTTCAGGCTATGACCCAATGTTTAATCCTGGGTATGAATTTAAAGAGGAAGAATTCAAAATTTGGAAAGAGCCGATCCCACATGTTGCTATCTGGCAACCCAACGGATATTTTATTGCACTTTACAGTAAAAATCCAAGAGCTCGAGCTCGTAAAGGCGACTGGCAAGGCAAGGGCAGTGTAGTTCAGTTAAACCACGATTGGCAACTAGATATGATTGACAGAAAGAAACAATCGGAGCCAGTTACTTATTGCGTTGCATTAGCCAAAGGTGGAGAGGGCGAAGCTCATCAACTGGCAGCTGAAATCAAAACTATGTTCGAGGGAAAAGAGCCAAAATCCGTCAACCATAATGGAAAAATTCCGGTATTTTGGGCTTCAATTAAAGATAAGCATTAAATAACTGTTTCGGAACTTACTTTTCAGTAGTTGTCCATTTTGATTTAGAGAGGTTTTTTTCAAAAGTTTTGCTTATGGGATCGGGAGCTACTTCAAGTACCTAAAATGCCAATGGATTTCGCACAACATTTGACTGAATTCGAACAAAAAGGACTGACTTGTTTCCCGAACCAATTAGACAAATCTACGATAGAACAATGGCAGTCAATTTTTCAAAATGAGGCTCTTGACCCAAAACCTGACCGTAAGCGTTATGATACCTACCAACTGATTGATAAATATCCACAGACAACGATTCCTTTTGTCTCAAACGCTGAAGTTCTTGATTTCCTCGAAATGTTAATGGGTCCTTTTGTCAGTTTAGAGGCTCTAGCTATGGCTGCTACTTTTCCCACTCAAACAGATCCGAATGAAGTCGATTATGGGATACACTGGCACCGAGATATGTGGGCAACAGTTGGTCGGACTAGCGATTATCTGCCACCTAACGCAGTCAACGTCTTAAACTACTTTCCCAACCTTAACCAAGATAATGGAGCGTTTCGATACATTCCTGGGTCGCATCGAAAGCACTTTTTCATCACAGGAAATCTGGCTCAGGAAGCTCACTCTGAGGAGAAGTTACTATATCCCAAAATGGGTGATACTCTTTTGATTCATAGCGGATTATTGCATTCTGGGTCAGGTAATTTCAGCTGCCAAATGCGTTACTTTGTTTCGCGCTTTTACGCTAAATGTTGGTATCCTCGCCGAGAACAAACCAATATTTCACCGATCCAATCCTTTATTGCCAATGCTGAATCAAAAAGAGATCGGCGACTCATGCGTCTGTTTGGCAAAGATGATCTCTTACTATCACGAGCTGGTCAAAGTGGAAGTTTACCTGAATCGGAAATTTGGCAACAGTGGATTTTAGAGGACCAACAGTATAAATTGGCGGAGAAAACGACATGAATGGTTTACTTTTACTAACAAGATAACTCCCAATAATCATATGTCCAACTTATCTGCTTTGCATAAGCCTGATTGTTGTAACATCCTTTTTCGCTCATTGTTAGATAAAATTCGGCTTCTTTTATTATTTATCTGTTATTAGCTCTTCAGGGTAATTTTCTAATCAGACGTACTTAAGATAGCTAATTTGTTGAATAATATTATATTTCAGCTCACATAATCTTTCGGCGAACTCAATGAAGTTAATTGAAAGAAATTACTTCAAAATCACCATTTTGCGAATTTGAGAGTAATCACCAGCCCGAACCCGATAGAAATAAACGCCACTAGCGACTGGCTCGCCTTGCTGGTTTTTTCCATTCCAATATATAGCCCGCGTCTTATCTCGATAGCTACCCGCAGGCTTTAGCCCTAAATTTATATCTCGGATTAACAAGCCTTCGCTATTGTAGATATTCAAACTTACATCAGCCTCTTGAGCCAAATCAAATGGTATCCAAGTTTCTGGGTTAAAGGGATTAGGATAGTTTTGGCGCAAAGTAGTAGTGATTGGCAAATCTCGCTTTAGACTCAAGGACACACGCCTATCAGCCAAGTGAAACTGCTGACCTACAGTAAAAGCTTTTCCTTGTAACAAAAATTTATATCCGGTAGGGATACGGCCCGCTTCTATGGTCAAATATGATTCAGAACTAGTGATTAACTGCCAGCGAGCATCTTCTAAATTTGGCCGAATATCATTTTGTAACCTGATGCGACTGTTAGGTTGTAGTAGGTAAGCACTTGGCTGATTGGCGATTGGTGAATTTGGTGGTATTACCCGATCATATACATCTAAATCTGGGCTAGCTAGCTCGCCCCATCCTATAGCCAACTGAGTTGGTTGACCTTCTACTGTCACAGTTAGCGGCAATTGAAAATTTGGCTGCGGTGTGGAAATGGAGAATAAAGGCGCAGCTGAAGACGATTTTTCGATTGTATTAGCATTAACCTGAAGTTGACATTCGCCCATACTCAACACCCAGTAACCTTTCCCAGGTTTCAGCCAGCTAGAAAGGTCGTAGGCGTACACATCAGGTTGCCAGTTATAAAGCGAATTGCGCAGAATTGATGGAATCGTAGAATCAGCGACGCTACTTCCATCGGATACATTGGTCATATCTGTGAAATCAACTGATTGGTTAGGTGCTCCAACCAGATTCCAACCGGTGGAAATGCTTCGCTGGTAGGACTCGGTTTCGATCAATGGTATTTCTAGCTGGATTGTATTGGGGTCAGTCGATAGAACCCAGTAGCCTTGCCCAACCACTAGCTCTGTCGTTGGTCGGTAATTGTATTGAGCACTATCCCAACCGTAGAATGGAGGTACTAAGCTAGAATGCTGAGCGAAAACAGCCGAAATCTCAGCAGTTTTGGGAATGCCTGGAATTGAAATTAGATTCCAACCCGACAATAGATCTAAGGTGAAAATATGGTAAGTACCAACAGTTATTTCGAATACATAATCTTGGTCAGTTTCTGGCTTGAAGGTGAATTCTTGTCTTTGACGCATATCGTACACAATAGATGAGGATGGTGAAATGACCTGTATTGACACACAATCAAATTCAGCTGGAATAGCCGAAATATTCCATTTTATCCGAAGGCTCTGCCCATAGTTCTGTACCCTGATTCTGTAGGTAGTTGTGTCAAAAGGTGATCGAAAATCAGCCACCAATGGATCTACATCGGCTTGGTTACCAATTAAATAGCTATTCCAGAGCGATTGTGTCTTTGGTCGAATTTCCAGTTGATCGATACCTGAGTCGAAACCATCGGTAGCTTCCTCAGAAACACCAAAAAATAATTGCCTAGAGTTCATGGGGGCAGACAAACTTTCAACTGTGATCTCCGCTTGCCAGATCGGTATTTTTTTTGGGTTCTGAACCAAATCTTTTAGCTTTTGTGTGGTCATACCAGATTTGATTTGATTGTCATATAAGACTGATATTACCTGCTGATCAATTGGAGTTAGCTCCGCGACACTATTTTCACCCTGGTAGAAGATGCTATCGGGGTAACTTTGGCCATCCATTATCAAGCCCAATCCTTGCACTACCCGCTTTCGAATCAAATAGTTACGTTGTGTTTGACTGTTACCAAAACTGTCGATTAGGACTTTACTTTCGATGATTTGATCTTTTTGCCAACGGATACTTAGAAAGCTAGGACTACCGATTTTATAGCTCGACTCCAGAAAGCCAAGCATTATAGATGGGTAAAAATAGATATTAAAGTTTGGTGCTTGATCTGTAATCCGAATTTGTACTGTATCCATTAGAGAATTAAGTAAGTCAATAGTCTCGTTCAAAACAGACAGGTCACTGTTTCTAATAAATCCATGAGGTTGGATACGAATTTCTGATGACCACTTTTTCAATCTATTTTCAGTTGATTCTGATAAAGTGAGCTCAATCAAGTAATCAATTACCGAAGAGTTAAGGCTTTCTTGATCATTCGATGGAAAAATTATGAAGGTAAAATGCTTCGTCTGACTCCAGTAACCAAGTGGATCATAAGCCCTAACATGTAACCACCATTTCCCAGGTTCCAACCCATAGAATCTGAGTTGATGGTTAGATACTTGTAGATCAGCTTCTGTGTCAGGGATAGTATTGGGTTGTCGGTCAAGCAAATAGCTATACACACTTTTTGAGTCATTGGTCGGATCAATCGGCAAAATGGAAAGGTTAAATATCGGCGAGTTATTAGCTACCCCAATTTGAGACTCTGGATGAGTAGGAGAAGTTACTTCCGGTAGTAGCATAGGCGTTTGATCAATAATTACTACTGACTGAGAGGAAACTTCAACCGATTCACCTTTGCTATCAGTAACAATAGCCAGTAAGTAGTATCTTCCACTAGTAATATCTGCTATATTCCACAAATAATTATTATCTTTTACTTGCTTTGAAATGAGTTTTGGTTGCCTAGAGTAATTTTGACCACTGGGATAATAGTATAGGTCGATTTGGTAATCGTCCCCGTCTGGGTCATTGGCGGTCCAATTAATTTGGTAAGTTTTATCAGTCACAACATCGGCTTCTACTGGGTTAGTAAAAATGAAGGTTGGCGCTTGATTTAATTGGGATAGAGTCCGGTGACTAGCATAGATATCTTGTAGTGCCTCCCAGTCAGGATACTCCTCCTCACGCCATACTTGGGCTATTTCCACAATCGTCTTTGGGCGTTGATCTCGAAGAATCGACCACAATAGGTCAAACCTGTTTTCGATCTGGTCGTCATCGATATTGGGAGTCAAATCGATAGAATTGGCAGTATCGAAAATATCCCATAAAATACTGGCTACTGCGCCTTCAACTAATGCTCCGTTAGAATTAGACCCACTTCCATCGTGTGCACCAGACCACCATCGGTTATTTTCTAGATTAGGGTCTCGCCCATTCAGAAATCCGGTCACATTGAGAGCTCGGTCATCAACGGCGGCTTCTAGAAATTCGGCCCAACCTTCGCTGAGAGCAAACTCGGGATCAGTTACCATTTCTAGGCGGTGAAATTCTCGGGACTCACCACGTGGTATATCGCTGAAATCGTAGTTATAAACTGCTGACATTAGAGCGTGCCCATACTCATGGTACATCACATTTTTCCTCCATTGGTCTGCTCCAGCCGCAATATGAATTGATTCGCTACTGATACGACCGAAAAATTGTGTTGTGTAGTAGTAGGATCCATCAGAGGATTCCGGCCAAATTACAGGAATAGATTTTGTGCGTCTAGTATCAACTTGATCTAGTAGAAAGTCATGTGCTTTCTGGATAGTTTCGAAAATATATCCCACTCCACGGTTGGAATTAGTTTCATCCAAAATTAGATCTCGTTGAATATGTCCAGCTTCAACATTCTGAATCAGGTCGGATTTAAAAGAGTAGACTTCTCGGCTCGGACTAGCAACAATCAAAATATCATTTTCCATTTCGATTGAGACTTGAAGAATATTGATTACCTGTGGTTGAAGACTTACTTCCTCAAATAGATATCGGCCATCTAAGTCAGAGAACGTCTGGTCGAGTAATACATTTGATTGAAATAACTTCACTTTAGCTCGAACAAGTGGTCGTATTTGACGGAAGTTATCGTTGTAATAGTTAATGGTTCCGCCTAGACTGAGGCCACCAAATGCCGCCAAGTTCACACGCCCACCTACTTGTAGTTGTTGATTCTGCTGTTGATTTACTAAAGGATGCCTTGCTGTCTCGGCTTGGCTAGGTGTGGTTTGAAGATATAAATAAAAATGTTCAGACTTCTGGCCATCAGTTTCGGTGAAGTGGAAGGAAGCTTGAATTGGATAGTGGCCAACATGGCCAACACGGATGGCAATCTGATATTGTTGTTGCCCGTAGGCAGGAAGATAAGCCTGGTCAAAATTCGCCTGTGACAGAGCCTCAATTCCCTTTGGTAATCGAAACTTGATTTGTCCTCGTAATGCTACGTTGGATCTAGAAAAACAGTACAATGTCAAAGTGCCACTTTGACCGACACGCAGAGATGAGCTCAATTTCAACTGTCCTTCTACCAAGGATTGGACAGACCTATTTCCGTGTGAATCCGCAGGCATTACCCATGTAAGCAAACAAAAAAGTGATAGCCAATACCCAGACAGACCACCTAAAATTAGCTTAGGCTTTTTACTAAATTGGGTTGATTGTCGATGAGGTTTCGTAAAATAAGCATGGCTAATAGATTCCATCTTTTTACTTCCTAGCCTCTTTTCATAATTTGATCAACGGAATCAAACGAATTAGTTTTACCTTTGGCTAGAATCCGGTTAGCTCGCTGAATTCGGTTATGAGATAACAGCGGACAGTGTATAATCAATTTAGTCTTAAGTATTAATGGCATGGCAGTTGAAACTTTAGAGTTAGCCCTACTATGCTGGGCACGCACAACGACCCCCGTTAGTTAACTGTTTCTCAGTAGATAGTATTACCGTTACCTAATAGTTACAAGTTTACTGATATGATTCGAATTGACAAATTACTTTTGTTATCGATTTGTTGATTGGGCGTTGTTATAAATCGAGGAAGAGTTGCCTTTTCAATGTTCATTATAGAGTATGTTCTGAAGGTTGGACCCAAAAACCATTTGAGTTAGTCTGAATTATCAATTAGAATGAACAGGCTTACTCTTTTTGAATCAACCTGATTGCCACTTTGTTTTTCAGAAATCAAGATTTTTTGATCTGAAAAATTAGTTAGAGCTAACCTAGATCAAAAATAGGAATTGATTGGTGTCTCAGTCAGAAAGTATTAAATCAATTATTAACTTAGGCGTTGAGCAGTATAATTCTGGGGATTTTCCTACAGCTATTGAAACTTACCAAAGTGGGTTAGTTCTGGAAGAGAATAATCCTTTATTGTACTATAATTTAGGCCTTGTTTTTCAAAAGATAGGACGGTCGAAGCAAGCCATATCCGCCTATCAAAAAAGCTTGGAATTAAAAGCTGATAACGCCCAAGCTTACAATAATATTGGTGTTATTTGGGTACAAGAAGGAAAGTTTGATCTAGCCTTATCAGCCTTTAGGCAAGCGGTACTGATCGATAACAATTACATTGAAGTCTATAGCAGTATAGGTCAGGTTCTCGAGAAGACAGCACGTATAGAACAGGCTATTATCATATATAAAAGAGCTTTGGACATCAATATAGGACATGCTCCTACTCATAACCATCTTGGTCTAGCTTATCACAAGACAGGTCAGTTTGATTTTGCCATTGATAGTTTTCGTCAAGCCATAATTATTTGGCCCGAATATGCCGGGGCATATTCGAATTTGGGCGTTTCTCTGAAGGAACAAGAAAATTTGGAAGAAGCTCTCGAATGTTATGAAAAAGCACTTCAACTTGAGCCGAATCAACCAGAAGCAAATAGCAATAAAGGTAAGTTATTACTAGAAATCGGGGAAACAGATTCTGCTTTATACTTTTATGATAAGGCTACCCATTTTGCGCCGAATGATCATACTATTCGCAGTAATATGCTATTTGCTAGTCTTCATTCATCAGAAATTACTCCCCAAACCTTAGCTGAACGCCACCAAAAATGGGGGGAAACCTACCCGCCAAGTTCTACGGAAGATAGGACTCGACTTATGGACCGAGACACATTGAATATCGGTTATGTCTCACCCGATTTCCGTCAGCATGCCTGGGCTTGTTTCATTGAGCCTATACTCGCTAACCATAACCTGGATAATCGTAACAACTTCGATGTTTTTTGTTATTCACAAGTCAACGATAAAGACAATATTACAAGTCGTTTCAGGTCTATGGCTGATCATTGGAGGGATATCTCGCATTTATCAGATCAACAAGCTGCAGATATGATCGTGGAAGACAAAATTGATATTCTGGTTGACTTAAGCGGACATACTGCTGACAATCGACTGCGAATGTTCAATTTGAAACCCGCGCCTATTCAGGCGATCTTGGGACACTACCAGTCTACCACGGGCCTAAAAACTATGGACTATAGACTTACTGATTGTTGGGTTGACCCGCCAGATACTGCAAATTTATACAATGAGAAACTTATATATCTAGATTATGGTACACTTTGTTACGACCCACCCAATTTGGCTCCTCCTATCCAACCTCCACCATCAGAACAGAATGGATATATCACCTTCTGCTCTTTCAATCGATTGACCAAGGTCAATTGTCAAGTGATTGCATTGTGGGCTCAAGTCCTAAAAGCTGTACCTGATTCGATACTTATGATGAAAGATCGCTGGTTTTCCCAGAAATTTGTACGAAATAAATTTTATGATTCTTTTTTATCACATGGAATTGAACCTAATAGGCTTAATTTAATCTCGACCGTCGAAAGCTATCAGGATCATCTTAATTTATACAATCAGGCTGATATTGCACTCGATCCATTTCCTTGCAACGGTCAGACAACTAGCTGTGAAGGGCTTTGGATGGGATTACCAGTTTTAACCTGGTCGGGTAATCGATGTTCGCAGAGGTTTGGCAATTCTTTATTATCTCGACTAGAACTTAGGGAACTAATCGCCACGGATAAAAGTGAATACGTCGTCAAGGCCATAAATGTCGCTAACAATCGAGAGATGCGAAAATTTTTAAGGGCTGATCTAAGACAACAAATGAGGCAAAAGATTTGTGATGGATCAACTTTTGTTCAACAACTGGAAAATAGCTACCGGAAGATGGTCTCTGTCCATCTCCAAAGCAATTAAATCTTGAAACATCAAAACGAGGTCAAAATGAAAGCGGCGCTTTTTTATGGTGGTAATGATATTCGTTTAAAGACCGTGCCAATCCCTGAGCCCGAAAGAGGCCATGTTCAAGTTCGTGTTCAAGCAACCGGTATCTGCGGCGGTGACATTTCTGGTTATAAGGCCCAGCCAGTGCGACCTCATTCTGCACGTATGGCAGGACATGAACCAACTGGTATCATTTCTGCATTGGGGGAAGGAGTTAGTAAATTTGAGATAGGTGACCGAGTTGCAATTGAACCAACGGTACCCTGTAATGAGTGCCCGCAATGCATGAATGGTAATTACAACATATGTCCAAAATTGCAACATGTTGGTGGAATGAAAAGAGGAGGAGGTTTTGCGGAGTATATGACCACACCAGTAGATAACGCTTACTTTCTCCCTCCCAACGTTTCGTTTGAAGCCGGTGCACTAGTTGAGGTATATGCAGTTGCAGTCCACGCTCTGGCCCGAACTCCTGTTCAACCTGGAGACAAAGTCGTGGTGATCGGTAGTGGACCAGTTGGTATGACCATCGCGCAGATGGCGGACGTAGCTGGGGCTCAGTCAGTAATTATACTAGGCAAGCCAGATCAACCGCTCAAAATTGCCCAAGAGATGATGTCTTGTCACACAATTAATGTTGACCAAGAAGATCCTGCGGGAACTGTTAAAAAAATAACTGGTGGAACTGGAGCAACCGTCGTATTTGAGGCTGTTGGTGGGCGAGCGAATACCCTCGAGCAAGCGACAGAAATTGCAGCTAAACGGGGGCGTATTTGCATGGTAGGAGGGCATTCAGCACCGCTGTCATTCCACGAAGGTTACGCCCGCAGTAAAGAACTAACTATTTCTTGGTCGTTCTGCTATGGTCGTCGTGATGGAGAAAAAGAGTTCCAATTGGCTATTGACTTACTAGCGACTGGAAAGTTGAACCCAGATCCTCTTATTACCCATCAATACCCATTGGATAATGTTCTACAGGCATTCGAAGCTGCTGCTGGTCGAGAAGTCTATGGCTCTATTAAGGTATTAGTATTACCTTAGTACATCAAAAATGACAGCTGGATAAAAATATTGATGTAAAATTTTAACGACACTTAGCATCAACTTGAATTAGATGTATTGGAAGGATTTTAATCACCTTATTTCTACAAATAGTTGTATGGCAACACTTTCACTTATTCACGAGCTTTGATGGAAATGGAAATTGCTTCCTCGGTTTATGAGAATTTGGATAGGATTCTAACCTTTGTCTGGTTGGAAGCTCACTATATCCCCTTCCAATATGTGTTTAACTTAATGTACTATTCTTGTGGTAGATATTGTATTGTCGCCCGCTAGTTCGTTTGAATCTCACTAATTAAAGTATTATCGATCTGATAATAAAAAAACTTAATCAAAATCAAAACAATGTCAGAAAAGCTAAGCAACCAAATCTCTATAGATGACCGATTAGTCGAATTCACAGAAGGCGAGACACTTTATCAAATCGCCCAAAGATGTCCAACGAATGACCCATGTAGTCATCCAATTCCGACATTGTGTTACGACGATCGCTTAGATCCAGTCGGTAGTTGTCGGCTGTGTGTGGTGGAAGTCGATGGTTTTCGAAACCCAGTTGCTTCCTGCACAACAAAAGCCTCACCAGGCATGGTGGTTCAAACTCAGACTGATCAGATAGAAAAATATCGCCAAACTCTTCTGGAAATGGTGGCTTCTGAAAATCGACAGATTGAAGTTGACCCCCTACGAGGCTACGCTTCACAGGAATTGAGCTCACTTATAGAGCAATATGAAGTGAGAACCGATCGATTTTCTGGGCACCAATCAGGAAGTAGTCATCAGACTGATGACAACCCATTCATTCTACGAGATTATGACCTGTGTATTTCTTGTTATCGATGTGTCCGTGTCTGCGCTGAACAAGAAGGTGATTATGCCATTAACATTATGAATCGCGGGTTTGAGTCACAAATCACTACTGAATTTAATACAATTCTAAAAGACTCAGCATGCACCTTCTGCGGTCAATGTGTACAAACTTGTCCGACCGGTGCTTTAGCCGACAAAAAAGCATTGAGAGCTGTCAACGATGATAGTGAATTGGAAAAGACCCGGTCTGTTTGTTCATATTGTGGAGTTGGTTGTTCAGTAGACTTAGTCACCAAATCGGATAGAGTTGTTGCTATCCAACCAGCTATGGACGGTCCAGCTAATCAGGGGGCTTTGTGTGTTAAGGGACAATTTGCGTTTGATTTCGTTCATCACCCAGACCGACTTAAGGTGCCACTGGTTCGTAATAAAAATGGTCGTTTAGAAGAGAGTAGTTGGGAGTTGGCTTTGGATCGAGCAGCAGAAGGTTTCCAAAAAGCCAAAGACACTTACGGACGACATAGTGTCTATGGTGTAGCTTCGGGTCGAGCACCAATAGAAGCCGCTTATATGATGCAAAAATTTATTCGCGCTGGCTTCGGAACGAACTACATTGATAATTGTAGCCGTGCCTGACATGCACCTACTGTCGCCGGTCTGGCGGCAACAATTGGTCGTGGTGCCATGTCAAACCCTCTGGCTGACATGCAAAAACCAGAAGTCATTTTTTGTATCGGAACCAACATGACTGAATGTCATCCAGTTGCAGCCACAGGGATTAAAAAAGCTATTGCAAAAGGTAGTAAAATGATCGTCGCAGATCCACGGCGAATCGGGTTAGCCGATTTATCACATCTGTATTTGCCGCTTCGTGTTGGTTCAGATGTCGCACTATTACTGGCGATGGCACATGTTATTCAAAGGGAAGGTTTAGCTAATAATGACTTTATTGAAACACGGACCAAGGGAATCCAAGATTTTTTAAATCATATCGAGGCTTTCACACCAGAATGGGCTGCGACTATTACAGGTTTGAATCCAAAAGATATCGAGGCTGCCGCCATTTTATATGCTTCTGCTAATCGATCTGCAATTTACTATACACTCGGTATTACTGAGCATATCTGTGGAGTTGATAATGTCCAGAGTTTGTCAAATTTGGCTCTGATGACTGGACATATAGGAAAGGAAGGGACTGGACTTAACCCAATGCGTGGCCAAAACAATATTCAGGGTGCTGGTGATAGTGGTGCTTTACCCAATAATTATCCCGGTTTTCAATCTGTTTTGGTTCCCGAACATCAAGCTAAATTCGAAAAACAGTATGGACGCAAGGTAGATCTGGAAAAAGGCATCACAAAGGTGGCTGCCTTGAATCAGTGCGGAAACCAAATTCGAGCCATGCTAATCAACGGCGAAAACACACTGATATCGGATCCTGATCGGCATCATTGCCAACAGGCTTTAGAAAGTTTGGACCATTTGGTAGTCATCGATATATTTTTGACTGAGACGGCTGAATTAGCAGATGTGGTTCTTCCCGCTACTGCTTTCGCTGAAACTGATGGGACAGCTACCAACACGGAACGTCGTGTCCAACGTTTGCGCGCGGCGGTTTCTCCACCTGGTAAGGCAAAACCAGATTGGTGGATTATAGCCCAGATGGCCCAAAGGCTGGGTTTGTCTAATTTCGACTATCAGCACCCGAAAGCTATTTTCAACGAACTGTGTCGTTTGTCGCCAGTCTACGCTGGGCTGAATTGGGAGCGTATTGAGGATGGCCAATATCAATGGCCAGTTCCTGAGGTCGGCCATCCAGGGACACCGGTTTTGCATCAAGACGAGTTCGTAAATGGACGTGGTGTTTTTAAAATCACCAGTTATCGGGATCCTCACGAGATTATCAGCAATGAATATCCTATTTGGCTAACAACTGGTCGTCGCCTGACCTCCTATCACACACGTACTCAAACTGGCCGTTCTGCCGGAATTGATTATTTGTTAGCCGAAGAGGCTCTCGAAGTCAATCCCAATGATATGCAAGAGTGGGGGTTAACCGAAGGCGAATGGTATTACCTTTCCAGCTCAAAAGGTAGGGTCAAAATCCGAGTTCGTGCAACGAAAAAATCACCACCAGGTACTGTATTTGCGAGTTTTAGTTTTAGTGATGTGCCAATTAATGTCCTGACCGGGGGAGGCTACGACCCAATTACCGAAACAGCAGAGCTGAAAGTTTGCCCAGTTAAAATTGAACCTGTTTATAATAGGTAAGTCGAGAATTGCTGAGATCTAAATTCGAAAAATATCTATCTTTATTAGTTTTAGATATTGTTTGTGGGTTTAGAAGCTCGATCTCGGTAAATTTGTGGCTTACTGTTACATGAAGTAAACCATTGAAATACTAAAGCTCTAGATCGTGGCGTATTTTTGCGTGGTCAGCTAATACAATCTTTTTTGATTCTAATTTTGGGTTTTGGTTCAACCTTGAACCGTATACTGCCTTTTCGATATTATACTCGCATCTTTTTAAGGTTAAGGTTATAGGCAATGCGTCAGGCCAATCAAATCAAGCGAAAAATCTGGTCAATTAGATCTGAAGGTGAATTTTATAAATCAGAAACTAGACTAGATTCGATTGCCATTGAAGAACCATTAGAAATTCGATTAAAATCGGGAAATGAAGTCCGAACTGTTGCGATTACGATGCGGACACCAGGCCATGACTACGAACTGACAACGGGTTTTTTACTGAGTGAAGGTATTCTTCGGCATCGCCAAGACTTTTCCGATATGCGCTATTGCTTGGATCAATCTGATACTGTTACGCAGGAATACAACCAACTAATGATTACCCTCCGTAATGGTGACCTTAGCAAACTACCACAATTGGAAAGGCATTTTTTTACTAATAGTGCCTGTGGCGTTTGTGGTCGTACAATGATCGAAGATTTACAACATCGGGCTGAGCCCTTGCCCAATGATGTTGCATCCACATTAGCCATTTCATCTGATACTATACGATCCCTACCGGTTTCATTACGATCATCTCAAAAAATCTTCGACCGTACGGGAGGACTGCATGCTGCAGCCCTGTTTTCTGCCAATGGTGAAGTCTTAACTGTTCGGGAAGACATAGGCAGGCACAATGCTCTAGATAAATTACTTGGTTGGGGGCTTCTGAACGATCAACTTCCTTTCAATAATCATATCTTGTTAGTTAGCGGTCGAGCTAGCTTTGAATTATTACAAAAATGTGCCGTTGCTAAAATCCCGATTTTTTGTGCTATTTCTGCTCCCAGCAGTTTAGCTGTTTCACTGGCTCAACAATTTGGGATTACCTTGATTGGTTTTCTGAGAAACGAAAGATATAACATTTATACCTATCCTGAACGCATCACCAATACTAAGTCATAAAATCAGAGGAAAAATATGGCAACAACAACCAAACCAGTGCGAGTGCGTTTCGCTCCTTCTCCGACTGGCTATCTACACATTGGAGGTGCACGTACTGCACTATTTAATTGGCTTTTTGCTAAGCGCCACAATGGCACCTTCATTTTACGCATTGATGATACTGATCAACAAAGATCAACCGAATCATCGATGAAACAGATTTATGAATCTTTAAATTGGCTTGGATTCAACTGGGATGAGGGAGAAAAAGTCGGTGGTCCCTATGGTCCTTATATTCAATCTGAACGCCGTTCTATTTATCAAGAGTATATTGGAAAATTAATCGAAAGTGGTCATGCCTATTATTGTTATTGCAGTTCCGATGAGTTAGCCCAAATGCGTCAACTAGCGAAAGATGAGGGTCGGCCAGCTCACTATAACCGAAAATGCCTTCATCTAACAAAAAAGAGCCAAAAGCTAATGGTTGAACAAGGTCGTAAGCCAGTAATTCGATTTAAAGTGCCAGATCAAACTGTGTCTTTCGACGATCTCATTTTAGGGTGTATCTCTACTGAATCTGACACATTGCAAGATGAAGTAATCGTCAAATCTAACGGTTCTCCGCTCTATAACTTGACCTCGATCATAGACGATCACGAAATGAAAATCAGCCACGTTATCCGTGGTGCGGATCACCTCTCTAATACACCTAAACAGGTTTTACTTGCACAGGCCCTAGGATTGGATATACCCCAATTTGCCCATTTACCAATGGTTTTGGGTAGTAGTAAAGGTGAAAAATTGAGTAAACGACACGGCGCTACATCGATCGAACAATATCGTAATGAAGGTTACCTTCCACAGGCCATGATCAATTTTTTGGTTAGGCTGGGTTGGTCTCTCGATGATACCACAGAAATTTTTTCAGTGAGCGAATTGACTCAAAATTTCGACATTGGACGAGTCGGAAAAAGTGGTAGCGTGTTTGACATTAAAAAACTACGATGGCTAAATGGGTACTATATAAATCAATTAAATCTTCCTGAACGGACATCAGCAGTTATTCCCTTCTTACAACCTTTGTGGTCGACTGATTCAACGGGGTTGGAAGTAAATCGATTAGAAGCAATTGTTTCAGTCATCGATGACCGATTAATTACTCTGGCTGATATAAAAGAACATGCTTACCATTTTTTCAAGGACGATTTTGCCTATGACCCAAAGGGAATTAAAAAGTGGTTGAGCAAAGATGGATCGATTAGCTTATTACAAATGCTTCACGATGCAATGGAAAAAATCAATACTTTTGATGAAAAGTCAGTTGAAACCGCAATTTGGACAATAGTAGACAGTTTGGGTATTAAAAAAGTTGAGGGCCTACAACCAATAAGAATAGCAATTTCAGGTATGACAAGTGGCCCTAGTTTGTTTGAAATGGTGATCTTAGTTGGTCAAGCTGAAACACTTAAACGAATTAAGCGGCTAATGACTTATTTGAGCAAAGGAGAAAATTAATTTGGAGACTACACTCAGCTTAATTCTTTCACTTTTCGCATCAGCAGGACACGGTGAACTATCTTGGCTCCATCAACTTTTTGGAGAGTGGCCGACGCTTCTACTCTTGTCTATTATTGCTGTTACGCTCTATATCTTAGGGACAGGTGCAGATATTCTGGTTGAGGAAGCAGTTAGTCTATCTACTCGCTGGGGCGTCCCAAAAGTAATGATTGGAGCTACCATTGTTAGTCTAGGTACAACTACACCGGAAGCCGCAGTCTCAGTTTTAGCGGCTTTTAAAGGTAGCCCTGACTTAGCCCTAGGTAATGCCGTGGGATCTATCATATGCGATACAGGTTTAATTTTAGGATTAGCAACATTAATTTCACCTTTGCCTTTAGACCGCAAAATCGTCAACCGCCAAGGCTGGATTCAAATTGGTGCTGGTTTTGTTCTGATTTTGGGTTGTGTACCTTATAGCAATATTAGCGGTTTACTAGAAAGTGGAGGTAGATTTCCACAGTGGGTAGGGTTTGTGTTTTTACTTTTGTTGGTAATCTATCTTTGGTTATCAGTTAAGTGGTCGACGGGTAGTGAAAGTCAATCAGAAGACGAAGCTACTGGTACTGAAAGTACTTTTGTCGCATTGCTAAAACTCATTGGTGGTATAGTAATGGTGGTTGGCTCGGCTCATTTTCTAATTCCAGCAGTCGAAATTATTGCCCTTCGTTTACATATCCCACAGAGTATAATTGCCGCGACACTAGTTGCATTTGGTACTTCCCTTCCAGAGTTGGTTACTGCAATAACTGCAGCCCGGAAAGGACAAGGAGAGTTAGCAGTTGGCAACATCATCGGTGCAGACATTCTGAATGTATTGTTTGTCGCTGGTGCAGCAGCGGCTGTTACGCCCGAAGGCTTACCAGCCGACAAACAGTTTTTTATTCTACAGTTTCCGGCGATGATACTAGTTTTGGTCGTTTTCCGTTTGGGTATTAGTTTATCCAAAGACAAATTAAAACGGCCTTTTGGTTTGGTTCTATTGGCAACCTATCTTGTTGTTACCATTCTAAGCTACATCTTTGGCTCACAGGGTTAAAATTTGGAACTGACCTCTTCATCTCAGCGTATTATGAGACCGAAGTAGATGAAAAAGGAAAGTACAAATGCGTGGGAAATATACCTTTACAGTTTCTTCCTTAAAAGTAGCTGATGATCTCTGGGGTCTGGAATTTTTATCTTTAGGTGGTCAGATACCAAGTGATGTTGTTCAATTTGATGACCTTGTTGAACCTTTAGCCGATAAGCCTGTTTTTTTTCAAGATGTTGATCCGATTTCCTATTTTCGACGTTTGACACAAGACGTTCCAACGTTTCTGCATGGTTATCATGCTCGTCTTTTAAATCAGATACGATCACGTCTAGCTAGTCTAGAGGTTGGAAGTTGTCTTCATGCAAAAGTCAGTTACCTAAATAGTAATGCAGGAATTAATTCCTATAACTACGAAATTGTCTTAGCAAAACAGATAGAAAATCAAAAATTACCTGGTGTTGCGCCTAGTATTGTGGAGTCCCCCCAGATCTTCCCTCCAGTCAATACTGAAAAAGAAATAAGTGTATCCGCTGAGTCAATTGATCAAATGGAGGATAGCCAAGCATTGCAACAGGTAGCACAACTAAGGCTTGAGATAAACAGTTTGCATGCTGAATTGCACCGATTTAAAAAACAGATACGGGAAATGGAAAACAAGCAACACTTACCTGTATCAAAATCGGACTGGTCAACCTATAGCCTACCGTTTCGATCCCAAAAAACTACCAATCCAGACTCTATAAACCAGAAAGTTATCGTTAAAAATGAAAAGCTCAATCTTAATGACGATAATTTAGTTAAACTATCGTCACATGAAAATGAAGCACTCGGTTTAGTTATGGATCGTGGGATAGTCACTGAATCTCAATTGCGCGGGCTTTTTGATAACCCTGTAGCAATAATGGAAAGCCTAATTTCTAAAATGATCGATACCAATACTCACTGGATTCACTCGGAACGTAGCGAAAATGGAGAGTGGGTTTATGTTTGGCAAAACCAGTAGTACAAAAGAGTAAACACAATATGAAAAATATAATCGCTTGTAATTTAGGCAGTTACCGTGGTCATTTTACCCAAGAGGAAATGTATAGTCATTTGGGCAAGATTGGATTAACCAATGTCGAGATTTCCACCCCTAAACCAGAAGAAATTCAAAGAGTAAAAAAAGAGTTGTCTGAGTATGGCTTAACAGCCACAACGCTTTTGGCAAATCACGATGTGAAGAGCGACAGCTTTGTATCTGAATTTGAAACGACCCTGAAAACAGCTCAAATGATGGGGGTTAGCCGGATTTTCTTGAGCGCTCATTCGGGAGATGTAGAAAAAAACGTTATTTATGATCGACTTAGAGAACTTGGACAAAAAGCGCAGGCTATGTCGGTGACTATCTGCTTAGAAACGCATCCTGATTTAGCTAACAATGGCGATGTAGCCTTAAGCACAATGAAAGCAATTAACCACCCAAACATTGGAATTAACTTCGATACTGCTAATGTCCATTACCATACTGATAGGTCGGTTGATACCGTCGAAGAAGCCAAAAAGATTCTGAATTATGTTAAGGCTGTCCATCTAAAAGATACAGTTGGGGGTTACCATAACTGGAATTTCCCAATTCTAGGTCAGGGTTTAGTTGATTTCAAAGGTATTTTTGACCTGTTTAGTAGTATTGGTTTTAGTGGTCCTTATACCATGGAATTGGAAGGTGTCGAAGGAGAAACCTTAGACCGAGATGGTATTTTGGCTCATGTTGAAGACTCCTATAAATATTTGAAAGATATTGGAGTTGCCAAATAAAATGGGACTCTTAACCCGTAAACTAGGCCGGACTAATTTGGAAGTCACAGCTTTGGGAATGGGAGGAGCTGGAATTGGTCGATCGAATGTCACCGACGCAGAAGCAATATCAGCTATTCATAAAGCTATTGATCTTGGTATTAACTATCTGGATACGGCACCACTGTATGGCGAAAGCGAAAGGCGCGTTGGGCTAGCTTTACAGGGTAGTAAAAGACATCAACTCCATTTAGCAACAAAAACTGGGACTCATCCCAAATGGAAAGGTGATTATTCATCCCAAGGTACGCGCCGATCAGTTGAAAATAGTCTAAAATTGTTGAAGACCGACTACTTAGACATTTGTTTGGTACATGATCCTGATGATATGGGCACTGTTGTCTCTAAAGAGGGAGCTTTTGACGAACTAAAAAGAATGCGAGAGGAAGGGCTAATTCGTTACATCGGACTCGGTGTTCGAGAACATCAATTTCATCGCTTAGCCATCCAACGAAACGATGTAGATGTAATCCTAACTTACTTGGATTATACATTAATTCAACAGACAGCCACCTCGCTGATTAAAGTGGCCACAGAGAAAAATGTGGGTGTTATCAATGGCAGTCCTATTGCTATGGGATTGTTGTCCGGAATCAAACCTAGTAGAACCAATACGTTAACTGATCATATAAAGCAAGCCGAAAACGAAAAGGCTTTCCAACTATGGCGATTAGCGGATGATTTGGGAGTGAAACTGCTTGATGTTGCGATACAGTTCTCAGTGCGCCAACCGATGATAGGCTGCACACTTACTGGTGCTAAAAACGCAACAGAAGTAGAACAAAATTACAAGTCGGCTATAACCAATTTGCCTGATTCAGTGTGGCAGAAATTTTCCGATCTTATCTATACTCAACCATCAAACTAAGATTCCTAATCCTCGACTTCCCACTCGTTTAGTCCGATAGGGAGAGGGGCCGGTCGCTCAACGGAACTTTCGATGTTCACATGTCGGCCGGTTTGGGATGATTGGTCAAATGCTAACATAACTTCTAGGGCGTGGTAAGCTAGTTCTCCACTAACTCTGTGAGGTCGATTATTTCGAATAGCACGGACCATATCAATGACCCCGATAATCCGAGCATTATTAGGAAAGCCCAATGGGATAGTTTCCCAATCGCTTGTTGGCTTACTAACTTTTACGGATCCACCAAATCCGTTTGGGTCAGGGACCTGCATTGATCCATCTGTTCCATAAATCTCGATGCAAGGTAAGCTGTGACGCCACATATCAAAACTCATTATCATCGTAACAACAGCACCGTTACAAAATTCGATACTACCTGTCAAGTGAGTACTAGTTTTGACCGGGATTTTGAGTCCTCGAATAGTCTCGCTGGAAGCAATACGTTCTTCAAAGGTCTTGGCCGTTACGCCAGCTACCCGCTTAACTGGTCCCAAAATGTTAATGAGAGCCGTAATATAATAGGGGCCCATATCCAACATAGGACCACCACCAATATCATAGTAAAACGCAGGGTTCGGGTGCCAGCTTTCGTGCCCATGTCCACACATGAAGGCTGTGCCCGCAACAGCTGTCCCGATAGCACCAGCATCCATCTGTTGTCGAGCGGTCTGGGTCCCGGCACCCAAAAAGGTATCAGGAGCGCAACCTACTCGCAAACCGCTTTCGTGTTCAATTTTTCTTAATTGCTTGGCACTTTGCAGATCAATAGCAAACGGCTTTTCACTATAAACATGTTTACCTGCGGAGACCACTTGTAAACCGACGTCAGCATGTGCTCGAGGAATCGTTAAGTTAATAACTAACTCAATCTCAGGTGTTGCCAATAATTCTTTAACCGACATAGCACGACAATCGAATTCGTCGGCCCGCTTTTTGGCAACTTCTTGTTGCAAGTCCGCGCAGGCCAAGATTTTCAGAACATCTGTGTTCTTCGCCCCATTAAAGTATGCCCCACTAATGTTGCCACAACCGATAATACCGATTTTCATTTTGTCAGTCACAGTTGAAGCCATACAGTATTTAGAATTCCATTATACGGTTGTATATAACGTCTAGAGAAAAAGCTTTCTGTGTAGATCTTCGTTCTAAATGCTCAGCCGCAGTCTGAATCCGCCTAGGCAGTTCCATAATCGTGTCTTGTGCTTTATGGCCAAGATCGTTTAAATTCTTCATGACTTCGATTTGCCAGTACGAGATTGCTTCCTCCACAATGTCTTTATACTCCCATAACCCGTAAATTCTTGTACGTCGAATCAACTCTGCCATCGGTCGAAAACCAGGCATCCGAATACCTGGCATATTGAGTGAAGGCATTACTTTTAAGATGGCTTCCAAGGCAAGATTTGGATCACAGGCCAAAACCTCTCTGAATGCCCTACGATAGAAGTTATAGTGCAATGCTTCTTCAGAGGCAATTCGGGCTAGGATTTTATTGAGCAAAGGTTCTCGATCTCCCACTTGTTTACCAGTATTTCGGTGAGCAACTTGAGTAGCTCGTTCTTGCAAGGAAGTATAAACTAAGGTCTGATAAGGAGAACGTGTATCAAAGGGGTCAAATCCCGCTTCAATGAACTCGTATTGTAATTGCTCGACTTTTCGAAAATCGAACAAACGTGTGTCCCGAATGTAGTCCCGTAAAACATTTCCGTGTCGATCTTCCTCTGCCGTCCACATAAAATTCCAGCGTCGCCACACTGGCTCATCTCCAAGGTGAAAGGCAATAAACCGATGGAAGTGTGGTAATCCTTCTTCTGTAATTGTATTCATGACTAATGATGCCCTCACAGAATCTGGGATTGTTTGGGCATGTTTCCGTGCTTCAGTCAGAATACGGTCGTCTTCTGGGCTTGACTTTTCGTTTGATGGCAAGAAATCAGAAGAAAACCAGAGTTTTCTCTTTTCCACGTGCCTATTCATCATTTTTTCAACGGTCGGTGTTATAAGACGTAAAACTTCTACCTGCCGTTCTAATTTGTGGTCGGTTCCTTTCATGTTCACTTTTATAATTCCTACTTTTGCAAGAAAAGGGCAGTCCTAGCCCCCCATTATACCATGCCCGGTGCGATTATATCATGATCAGTAAAAAAGGTGTAGGAACTTTACCCAAAAACAGCACCAGATACGGCTAACTTGTTTAGTAAAAGTATTGACTGTTCGGACAGATAGAATTCCGTCAAACATCATAAATAAATGATTTATTACCTATTTTTCAGTTTATTAAAATGAGGAAGAATACAACATTAATTTACAAGCTCAGATTCATATAGAAAGCGCCGACTACTTGTGTTGACACTACTGATTGGGTTTGCTAAACTACTCCCGTTATTTTGAGCCATAAACGAAAACCCAGCCAGTAAATTCGAGCGCGAATAGGAAAAAGCTTTGTCGAAAAAGTTAGCTACAGTCGGAATTATTCCGGCTCGTTATGCCTCTAGTAGGTTTGAGGGTAAAGCCTTGGTGGACATATTAGGAAAACCAATGATTCAACATGTCTACGAGAGGGCTTGCCAATCTAACCTGTTGGATAGAGTCATTGTGGCTACTGATGATCAAAGGATCTCTGATGCTGTATCCGGATTCGGTGGAGAGGCTATGCTTACGGGGCCCGCTGAAACTGGCACCGACCGGGTAGCAAAAGTCGCTGAGTCTCTTTCTGATGATATAATCGCCAATATTCAGGGTGATGAGCCATTACTTGATCCTAAGGCAGTAGATCAACTGTTACAACCGTTTCTTGATGACTCGACTACTCAAGTAACCACTTTAATGCAGCAGATTGAAAATCCTGATGACTATTATGACTCTAATGTTGTCAAGGTCGTGGTTACTCAGTCAGGCCAGGCAATGTATTTTTCACGTTCTTGCTTGCCTGGCAATTTGGAACAAGAATGGTCGGCCTCAGCACCGAATTTCCGTCATGTTGGCTTGTACGCCTTCAAAAGATCCCATTTACTAGATTTTACCCGTTGGAAACGTACTCCGTACGAAACATCCGAGGGACTAGAGCAGCTGCGCTTTTTAGAAAACGGCGTTTCCATTCGTGTGTTGGAGACTAAATCTAGCTCCATTGGTATTGACACTCCAGATGATCTAAAACGTTTAATGCAATTTCTGAAGGCTTAACCAAATAAAAGATAATAATAGATGACCAAATATATTTTTGTGACTGGTGGTGTAATTTCTGGAATTGGTAAAGGGATCACCTCCGCGGCTCTAGGTCGCCTACTGATTGATCGAGGATTTGGGGTTATGATAGTCAAAATCGATCCCTACCTCAATTCTGATGCTGGTACGATGGATCCCTTTCAGCATGGTGAGGTGTTTGTGACGGGTGATGGGGCTGAGACCGATCTCGACTTGGGTAACTATGAACGCTTTCTAGGTATTGATCTAGACTCCCGATCTAATTTTACCACTGGTTCAATTTATGGAGAAGTGTTAGCAAAAGAGCGAAGGGGTGATTATTTGGGAGAAACCGTTCAGCTTATCCCACATATTACCGATGCCATAAAACAGAGAATTTATCAACTTGGAGACGAGCCCGATGTAGATATTGTAATCATAGAATTAGGTGGTACCATCGGTGATTTTGAAATGTTTCCATTTGCTGAAGCGGTTCGTCAAATGGCAATGGAACAAAATCGGCAAAATACTATGTTTATTCATGTAGCTTTGATTTACACATTACCCAGTGGTGAAAATAAAAGTAAGCCGATCCAGCATAGCATCCGAAAATTGCAAGAACTAGGTATTCAACCTGATTTATTGATTTGCCGTGCCAATCGTGCTATTTCGGATGGATTTCGCCGAAAAATCGGCTTGCTCTGTGGTATCTCTTCGGATTGCATAATTGAAGGGAGAGACACGAAATTGGTAGATGAAATCCCACTTCGTTTTGAAAAACAGGGATTTGCCAGTCAGGTAGTACAAAGACTTGAGTTGCCAGATCAGCCTCCTGGAAATAGCCAGTGGACAGAAATGGTGCAGGTCCTTCGCAAACCAGAAGGTCAAGTCGAAATTGCTATTGTTGGTAAGTATGTCAAAGGAACAGATGCATACTTGAGTGTTGTGGAAGCATTAAAGCACGGAGGTATTGCCAATCGTGTCGCTGTAAAAATTCATTGGGTTGATTCGGGTAGCCTGGAAACTAGTAACCCTGAGATGTTATCTGACAGAGACGGCTATCTAGAGCATATTTTTAATGATATTGATGGAATTCTGGTACCAGGAGGGTTTGGGGTAAGAGGTATTGAAGGAATGGTAGCAGCAGTTAGCCATGCTCGTCGGAATAAAATTCCCTATTTAGGGTTGTGTCTAGGTATGCAGTGCTTGGTGATTGAGTTTGCGCGCCACGTGTGTGGTTTAATGGAAGCTAACAGTTCTGAATTTGACCCCCATACGCCTGATCCAGTTGTTGCCCTAATGGAGGAGCAGAAAGGTATAGAAGACAAAGGTGGAACAATGCGACTGGGTCATTATCCGTGTCAAATCCGAACTGGTACAAAAACCCATCAATCTTATCAAACATCCGAAGTGTTGGAAAGGCATCGCCATCGATACGAGTTTAATAATTGTTATCGCGACTTGTTTGAAAGAAATGGCTTAATCTTAAGTGGCCTGTCGCCTGATAACAATCTGGTTGAAATCACCGAAGTTGATGATCATCCTTGGATGGTTGGTTCCCAATTCCATCCAGAATTCCAATCTAAACCATTGGATCCTCACCCATTATTCCGAACCTTCATACAGAAGGCTTGGGTGCAATAAAATTTTTTAGGTTCATCAGAAATGATTACAGCTAGGCCAGAAATCGAAACCATTTCACCTTATCAAGGTGGAAAACCGATCGAGGAAGTCCAACGAGAATTCAAATTAGACGACATTATTAAGCTTGCTTCCAACGAAAACCCCCTTGGCCCTTCCCCCAAAGCCGTGGCGGCCATGAAAAAAGTAGTTGGTCAGGTGAACCTCTATCCTGATGGGAATGCATACCATCTGAGAAGAGATTTAGCTGAACATCTAGGGGTTGGTACAGATCAAATAATTTTGGGCAATGGTTCTAATGAGATTCTACACATTATTGGAGAAACTTTCGTTAAACCGAATGATGAAATTATCTATTCAGAAAGTGCCTTTGTTGTCTATAAGCTAGTCGCGGCTATTTGCGGCGCTAAATCGGTGGTGACACCAATGGATGGGTATCACCAAGATATCTCAGCAATTATCTCTGCGATTACTAGTAAAACTAAGATAATTTTTATCGCAAATCCTAACAATCCAACTGGTACTATGGTCAATGTAGAACAAACGGAAAAGTTATTAGCAAGTGTTCCGGAACACGTGTTGGTGGTTTTCGATGAAGCATACGGTGAATACATCGACCGAGAAGATTACCCGAGAACTCTACCTTACATACAACAGGGACACAATGTGCTTGTTAGTCGAACATTTTCTAAAATTCATGGCTTAGCTGGTTTGCGGATCGGTTATGGTGTTGCTGATAACCGATTAATTGGGTTAATGAATCGAGTGAGACAACCTTTCAACTGTAACCTGCTAGCGCAGGTATCGGCTCGCGCAGCTTTAGCTGATACAGATTATGTTCTAAGAAGCAAACAAACCAATAATGAAGAAAAGCACTATCTATACAAATCTTTAGCTAAATTGAAAGTTGATTACGTACCATCCGAAGGTAACTTTATCATGTTGAATTTAAGCTGCTCAGGCGAGGTGATCGCTCAAAAACTACTTGAAAGAGGCATTATTGTTCGACCGATCACAGGTTACGGATTTCCTAATTCAGTCCGACTTACAATTGGAACTAACGAGCAGAACAGACGTTTTATCGAGACTTTATCCGACATTTTAGAAATCTCTTAAAAAGGAAATCTGAGGAGAAAATTAATGAAAACCCGACGATTGACAATGGGCCAAGCCATTGTTGAATACCTAAAACAACAATACGTTGAGCGAGATGGTATAGAACAATCCTTCTTTGCAGGCATGTTTGGTGTTTTTGGACATGGTAATGTCGCTGGAATCGGACAAGCGTTACACCAGTATGCTGATTCATTTCGATATTATCAGACTCGAAATGAACAAGCTATGGTACACACAGCTGCCGCTTTTGCTAAGATGAATAATCGAATGCGTACACTAGCTTGTACTACATCGATTGGGCCTGGAGCTACTAATATGTTGACGGCAGCGGCTGGAGCTACAATTAATCGTTTACCAGTCTTACTTCTACCTGGTGATATTTTTGCAAGTCGACTGGTGTCTCCAGTTTTACAACAACTAGAATCTCAAACCTCACAAGACCTTTCCGTTAACGACTGTTTTAAGCCGATTTCGAAATATTGGGATCGAATCAATCGGCCAGAACAGATCATTACCTCACTGCCTGAAGCCATGCGGGTATTGACTTCACAGGCAGAAACTGGCACCGTGACGCTGTCCTTGCCACAGGATGTTCAATCAGAAGCCTACGACTACCCGGTTAGCTTGTTCGAAAAGCGTACCCACGTGATTGCACGATCTCAAGCTGACGCTGGGTTGCTTAAAAAAGCTGTCCAGTGGATTCAGTCCAGTCGGAAGCCTTTGATAATCTCGGGTGGTGGTACTATCTATGCCGAGGCAATAACTGAATTACAATCTTTAGTCGAAAAAACTTGGATCCCAGTGGCTGAAACATTTGCGGGGAAAGGCTCCCTCAATTATAATCACCCCCAGTGCTTAGGTGCTATGGGTGTCACTGGCACACCTGGGGCAAATATAATCGCACGCGATGCGGACTTAGTAATCGTGATTGGCTCACGCTTGAGCGATTTTACAACAGCCTCTAAAACAGCTTTCCAAAATCCGAATGTTAGGTTTATCAATATAAACGTCGCTGAGTTCGATGCAGCTAAACACGCAGCGCTACCCTTGGTAGGAGACGCAAGAACTACTCTGTCCTTCTTAGTTGAGGCCCTGAATGGTTTTCAGATTGATACTGATTACGCTCAGGAAATTGAAAATCACAATAAATTCTGGCTTGATGAGGTCAATCGAATTTACGACTTAGGACATTCTCCACAACCAAGTCAAGGTGAAGTGATCGGAGCCGTTAACCGTTTTTCCGATGACAAGGATGTGGTTGTTTGTGCCGCTGGAAGTATGCCTGGGGATTTACATAAGCTATGGCAAACTAGTGATCCTAAAGGCTTCCACCTCGAATATGGTTATTCATGTATGGGGTACGAGATCGCGGGAGGATTAGGCTGTAAAATGGCTTCTCCCGATCGTGAAATTTACGTTTTGGTTGGTGATGGTTCCTACCTAATGATGGCACAAGAAATTGTCACATCAATTCAGGAGGGATACAAGTTGACTATTATCTTAATTAACAATAATGGCTATGCTTCGATAAATGGCTTGTCCAATAGTGTGGGAGTACAAGGGTACGGTACCAAGTATAGGTACAGAGGAAACGAGTCTGGCCAGTTGGATGGACAAAATCTACCAGTTGACTTAGCCAAAAATGCGGAAAGTTTAGGTGCGAATGTAATTCCGGCGGAATCGCTGGATGACTTCAGATTGGCTCTAGAAAAAGCTAAGCAGTCTGATATTACCACAGTCGTTTCAATTAATATCGAATTTGAGCCTCGTGTGCCGGGATATGAGTCATGGTGGGATGTTCCAGTAGCGGAAGTTTCTGAAGTCAAAACAGCTCAATCTGCTTATCGTGAATATGAAGACCAAAAAGTGAAGGAAAGATACTTTTTGACATGAAAGCTATCGAAATTTTCGACATCAATAAAGTATGAGAAGCCTGTTACTTGTGATACCTGCCAAGGGAAAATTCCAGTTAAAGACGTCTTAGAATTCAATTTTAAATTAGGTGAGCTAGCACCTCATATTGAGAAAGTTTGTATAGGTTCGGTCGTTTGTGTGGAATGTCAGAAACGAGATGGACTAATACAGATCGAACCACGAGGTCCTGATATCAAGTTTGTTCGGGGATAGAACAACTAATCGTGAGTTTCTATACTACGGATTAGTTATCGCTTTTTTGAGTTTTGTTTTGGTTGGTTGTGAGACTTGGGTGCACCCTATCGCCGAACATTTGGGTTCTTACTCCGAAGGGTTAGCTCGAGTCGAAATTAAGGGGAAATGGGGTTATGTCGACTTACAAGGTCGCTTGGTCATTGCACCTAAATTTGACTATGCGTGGGATTTTAGCGAAGGGTTTGCCGCGGTTCGACTTGGTAATCACTGGGGTTATATTACCCCTGGCGGAAAACTTGTTATTCAACCAAAATTTGATTGGGCCTACGAGTTTTCAGAAGGGTTAGCTGCTGTTCGCTCTGAATGGAAATGGGGATATATTGATTCCCGTGGCGAATACATAATTCCGCCACAGTTTGAGGTTGCACATCCTTTCGTCAATGGAATTGCTGAAGTGAAGCAAGATGGTCTTTGGGAACTGATAAATAGAGAAGGTCAACTAAAGCCAACCAGTACTAACTAAACTAGTACTGATAGGAAGGATTTTCTGAGTTTTTCATCAGCTTAAAGCATAACCAACTACGTTCATTCCTTGCTCAAAAGCCCACTGGCGTTGTTCTTCTCCACCGGGAGAACATGGCCGACCTTCCCAAGCACAGTTAAGATCGCTAGGGCAAAAATAAATACCGATACGATCGTCAAAGATTACAGCTTCGTCATAGTACCCATAGGGTTTGACTAGTTTATCTCCGCCCAGATACTCGTTGTGGTCATAAATCGAATGGTAGATTGGGTGAGATAGGTCAAGGCGTTCAACCTTTTTTTCAGGAAATAGTTCTTTGATCAATAAGCGAACAGCTTCACGCATAAAGCCGCGTCCACCATTTAACCGAACGTCACAATCCTCAATGTGCAAGAATCCACCCCTTTCTAAATACTCTTTCAATCGCCATTTTTGCTCTTGGGAAAATCTGAAACCGACGTGCCCCGTAACGAATAAGTAAGGGTAAGCAAACAAGTAATCATCATCAATTGACACAAACTGTGGATTACTATAAAGTGCCACATCAATATTTGTCTGTCGGTCAAGTATCTGAGTAAACCTTAGATCAGATGGCCAACGGTAGTAATCCACAAGATTAGTGTACCAATCTCCACCGGGGTACTTAAGCCGAATAAAAACAAACTTTTCACCTGTTGGCTCTTTATCTGGCCAATGTTGATCAATAGTACCGTACCGAGAACCCTGATAGGTATTTGTTTCATTTTCAGAAGGAATTTCAGTAAGGTTGTTATCGTCAGCAAAGATTGGAAGTTGGGGAAGTAGCAAACCTGTTGTAGCTAATTTTACGGATTTTTTGAGAAAAGTCCGACGGTGAGTCGTCATTCCTATCAGCTGTCCAAAATTTCGATTTAGGTTTTAGGTATAAGTGAGCCTGTGTATAGCTAGCTATGGATCTGAACTTAGATTTAGTACAGACAAAATTGATAGTCAGGTTGAAGATGTACTTTCCCACAGGCGTTTGCGCATCCTCGAATACCATCGTAACACATTTTTTGGGTAGTCTCAAGTTGAACCTGAACCCTAGATGTGGTGTAAATTATAGAAAGTTGACTTAGGGTATCGGCAGTATCGGGCTAATTTCAGTTATCAGTTAAGCTGAAAGGTACGCACAGTTGAACACCAGTCGGAGATGTGATAGCTTATAGAAAAGCAGGTGATACATGTCAGAATGGACATCTTGTGGTTACTCGTTTGAGTTGAGTCCGTCCAAATTTGGTGAATTACGTTCTTCTAATGAGATCTTAGGTAATCGGTACAAGTTGCAAAAGCGGATGGACGAAGATGGGTATCTATTACTCAGGCAAATTTTGGATCTGGATCTGGTAGAAAATTGCCGACTAGAGTTAGCCGAGAAATTAGATTCTATTGGTGATATTGACCAACGTTACCCATTGATTGATGCTATACAGAACTCAGAGACTCAGAACGCTCAAATGTCAGCTACAGGATTTGCTAAAAAGCTAGGAGCAGGGCCAGCAGTTCGCAAATTAGTACATGAAGGTAAAATGATCGATTTTTACACACACTTTTTTGGTCAGTCAGTTCGTCCTTTGGACTTTGTTTGGGTAAGATCCATGAGAGTAGGACATTCTGCACCTTGCCATTATGACTGGGTCTACATGGGGCGTGGTTCTAACCGACTATTAACTAGCTGGACGCCAATTGGAAGTGTACCAAAAATCGAGGGAGCGCTAGCAGTTTTGGAAGGCTCGAACCACTTCGATGAACTAATTCAAGGTTATGGCTCAATCGATGTTGATGATCAAAGCTCAAACCCACATAAATTCAAAGGTTCCTACACAAAAAACCCAGTCGAGGTACAAAGACAGTTTGGAGGGCGTTGGTTAACAACAGATTTTCAGGCAGGTGATTTACTAATCTTTACCATGCATACTATGCATTGTTCATTGGATAATCAGTCTCCCGATAACAGAATTCGACTAAGCATTGATACTCGTTACCAACCGGCTATCGATCAGGTTGACGAACGTTGGATCGGGGACGATCCGATTGCTCATTCTGATGCGGCTAAGCGTTAAAGTAAGAAATTAGATTGGCTCCAAAGAGTTTTGCTCTCTGCTATTCTCAAAAATTACTCTTGTGATCTGATAGAGCTAAATGTTACGTTTAATGATACGAGTGTTACTAAACCAGCAGAACAAACAGGTTCAGATTAAAGATTAGTAAGGGATATGAGGATGTCAATTGCTGAACTCATTAAACGCCGCAGATTAGAACTTAAGATGACACAGACCCGACTAGCTAGCAATGCTAACCTCACACCAGCTGCTATCTCCCAATTTGAATCTGGAACACGGAAGCCTTCGTTTAACACACTCTCCAGTTTGGCTGATGCCCTAAAAGTGACTACCGATTATTTGCTGGGTAAGCGAAAGCAAAATTATGATGACCTGTTGGCTGATCCGCAGGTTGCCCTAATGTTCAGAGGTTTGATAGAATTACCGGAGCGTGACAAAGAAACGATGTTGGAATTTTATCAATTTTTGAAGGATAAAAACGAGAAAAATAAGTAGATACTATTCCAGTAAGCAACGTCATCAAAGCGCTAGCTTGTGATTTTTTTAGCAGGGTTTAGGTCATTTGCATAATAATTCAGTCTGGCCTTTCGTTTCCCAGTCAACCATAGTAAGAGTACAAAACTGGCATCGAAGATCTGACTCAACCTCTGTTGTTTTATAAACTATATACCATCTTTTTTCATTCAGTCTCTATCTGTTGTTCAATCAATCAAATATAGGATCTTTCAGGAAGGCTGGAGCTAGTACTCTATTGCCCGTTTACCTAGATCAGATTGTGCTAAATTAGTAACATCTGATGTTGAAAAGAACTCGAGTTGAATTGGTACACAAAGAAATATTACACTAAAAAGTCCTAAGGACGATCTGTATTTTAGGCATTCTTGTTAGCGCAGTATTCACTCATTTGGTAATTATCCTCCAACAGGAACGCTGCCGGGATCAATATTTGGGGTACGAAGTTGGATTGGAGATAACATTTGTTCTTCTACGCACCAAGGGAAATCGTATTGCGGTGAATTAACAAATCGCTCAGTTTTAATCTCGAGTGTGATACCACAACGAGGCTGCAAGTCAACTTGTAGCCATTTAGAGTCAATAGAGATAGTCCTCTTACCAGCGGTGACACTTTTGAACTGATGCTCACCGAAAGCTCCTGCAAGGCTGACTACAGAACGAGAAGAAATAGGATTCAAATTAATTAGCTGAAGGCGAAATCGGCACTCGGAAATTTGATCAACTAATGCTGATACGTCCTCAGGCAAACCCGCTCTCTTCTTCATTAAGTCGAAGTGTCGAATTCGACAATTCAACATTCCACCATGGTAAATGGCGGTTGGGCCGCCGGTGGTCAATTGTAATAGGCCCTGTGGCCAAACAGGATTACGTGTTTGCCAGTGGTGAACATCCCAAGTTTCTGGTTCAGTATCATCGTTTTCGATCATCTCTAGGCGTTGATTCATATAATCAATATTTGCTGCTAAAACATGTTCTGGGAATTCCGGAAATTCACCACGAACGAAGCGAAACCAACCACCATTATCATCCCGACCGCCAATCTGTTTTGACCATTTTTCAGAATCGGTTAAGCGATTAACTCGTTCCAAGTCGACCTTCGATTCGGAGACATTCCATAGTTGAATGGGAAAATTGGAAGGCATGAATCTGTAGCTATCCCAACCGTTATCCGTATGCTTGAACGGGACAACCCTATGCCCATCTTGCTTTTTGCCTAAAGACCATAGTAGATCTTGCTGAGAACGGGCTAAGTTTAGACAGTCAGTATTGCCTGTTAGCATCAGGGCATTACAGCCTGAAATTAATGTTGATTCCAACAAATTGGTAGCTCCATGGGGCCAGTACCAACCATAATAACCTCCCCACCACTTACCATTTATATTTTCACCAATTTTCCCATTTAGACCGATATTATCCGGAATGATACCATGGTTCTCTTCTGCACGCTTTTGCCAAGCCGTCAAGTAATCCAAAATCCATTTTTTATACTTGTTGTCATTATCGTAGGCAAATGCGTGTAAGATCAGGCTAGTCGCAGTCAGATTGAGAGGGACGTCCCCTTTTGCCATACGCTGATTGAGTAATTTTAGAATGACAGTAAAAGTTTCATCGTCGTTCCAGTTTGCCTTTTCAGTTTCGACACCAGGAATGTCTTCGTAAGGCGCAGGGTAGTTGGATAGAACATCCCTATGAGTAGACCAGTCTTCTCGGGACATTTCCAGTCTGGGACCCCGACTACCATTTAGTGGTGAACGGATTAACTTTCGGTCCGGATCGTAATTTTTTGCCTCCGGGTCCTCATCAATGTAAAAACTAGCAAACTTTCTTGCTCGTTGTCTATCCTTGAAGACAAAAGGATCACAAAGACCAAGGTAGTAAAGGTAGCTGTAACTTTCGCCATGATGCATCCAATCATAATATGCATCAAACTCTCGATAAATCTGACCATATTCGGTAAACTGCCAAGTGATACTATCCCACAATTGCCTTGACATTTGGTGAATTTGCTCGCTTCCACCAACCAAATAGAATAAAGGAAAGGTCCAAAAACTTTCGTAGGCATCATCAGAGCCATCCATACCCGGCCAACTATCTTTCCAGATCAGGGTATTATCGGAACGAACGTACTTACTAGCATAGAAGACGCCGGCCTGATTCATCAGGTCGATTAGACGCCTCTGTTGAATCGCCCAATTCGGTGGAGTAACATATTGGTCAGCACAAATAGACGGAATTCGGTCGGGCATATTATTCAATCCTTCTGAATGCGTAAAAAATTGAGAACAGAAACAACACAAGCTATCATAAATCGTCCGCTAGATCAATAAGGTAATACAAATGGGAAGTTGAGAACTTCGGGCTTCTACCTTGACATTCCTTGACAATTTCATATAATGAAACAGCTATAGACTCAAGTAGGATTGAACAGTTTTGGCTTGAGACCATGCCTGGTTAGTCAATCTGATTTTATGGTTAAGACCTGAACCAAATGCAACATCGATATACTGTACCATTAGTAGAAAAAACACGTGGGGAATTGGTGGAAACAGTTCATCGTGGTGTGATTACTATTGTTTCGTCAGATGGTGAAATTCGGTATTCAGTTGGTAATCCTGACTTTAAAACATTCTTGCGCTCTTCGGCCAAACCATTCCAGTTGTTGCCAACTATCGAATCTGGAGCTATAAAAGCCTACGACTTACAAGATAACGAAATTGCAGTTATGTGTTCCTCTCACGGTGGCGAAGAGTATCATTTGCGTTCTGTACGTCAGATTTTGTCCAAAATTGGCCTAGACGAATCGGCGTTAGATTCAGGGATACACCCACCGAGCGACCTATCTAGCCACGAGGCTATGATAAGGAAAAGCCAAAAGCCAACTGCTATCCATTCGAATTGTTCTGGCAAGCATGCTGGTATTTTAGCTTTATGCCAGCTGAAAGGTTTTTCAACCATAGGCTATACGGATCAGTCTCATCCAGCACAACAGTTAATCAAGCAAACATTGTCAGAATTAGCAGAAGCCGAGTTATCTGATGCTGATATTGCAATTGATGGTTGTGGAGTACCAACATTTGCTCTTCCCGTTTGGCGAATTGGGCTACTATTTG
>JACLAC010000884.1_pt1 | contig 37832 bp, 27 predicted proteins | sample 8027881 | NCBI WGS metagenome assembly JACLAC01 (sample SAMN15725517, study PRJNA655200) | protist metagenome | isolation source: fluorescence activated cell sorting (FACS) single amplified genomes of... | place: Spain: Blaines Bay Microbial Observatory, Mediterranean Sea | collected 2016-01-19 | reverse complement strand
TGCTCACTGTGATCGTGGCCTCTGTATCAGCAGTAAAACTGTCAGAAGTGGTGAGGGTAAAAGTGCCGAGAGCTGCATCACCATCTACGGCCGCACCAAAACTCGCTGCGCCACTTTTCACTTGCCCGTCGGCGGGAAACTCAACGCCTGGAGAAATTGTGAAAGCAGCAGCATTCTGGGCAAAGGTGGAAGCTGAAAGGTCAAACGCATCAGCAGGAGATACAGTTAGAGTAACATTAAACTGTTTTACCCCAACCAATCCCGTACCCGAAAGTGCGACCTCAATAGTAGCACCAGCTCCTACGCCAGATATTACAGCATCGCTATCTAGTGAAACGTCTACGTTGGCGTTATCACCGGCAATAGCAGCGCCACAGAGTGCGAGCAACATGGCGATGGCAAGAGGATAAATCTTGCGCACGCTATTCTGCATGGTTGCTTCTCCTATCTCTTTGGTATTCACTCAAACCATCAAGTATATAGTGAGATGGGACCTCAGATGAGGTCCCATCTCACTAACGTTACTGAACTCTGCTTATTTGAGTAGCAGCATTTTCTTGACTTCGAGGAATTCTCCACCCGCCTGGAGGCGGTAGAAGTAGATTCCAGAAGACAAGCTATGACCACTCTCGTTGGTTGCATCCCACTGGACTACATAGCGACCAGCATTCTGGTGGTCCGCAACGAGCGTGCGAACAACCTGGCCAACCACATTGTAGATTTCCAGCGTAACACTAGACGCTTCCGGCAGAGCATACTTAATGGTCGTCGCCGGGTTGAACGGGTTCGGATAGTTGTTCGCCAGCGCGAAAGCTTCCGGACGCGTTTGGATCTCTACCGGAGCCGGTAGCGAAATGCCGTTGACAGCAAAGTTGCCGTCGCGGACCTCGCTCGCCGTCACCTCAACGAAGGTATTCTCAATCTCCGTCTTGGTACGGAAGACCAGGCTCAGACCCAAGTCACCCTCGGAAACCATCTCATCACCATAGGCCGCGATGGCAACGTTGCCATCGGTCTTGGTGATGACACGCGGGGCGGCTAAGTCACCCTCACCCAGGAGGTTGTTCTCGGCCACAGCTTTGACAAACTCAAGCTTCTCAGCGTCATAGTGAACGTTGAGACCATACGCTTGGAGCTCGACGAAGTCTGCCACGCTGACGTCGATAACCACTTCTTCACCAATACGCGGCAATTCAGCACCAGCGTCGAGGTAGAGACGGGCATCGGCGTTCAGACCGGCCATCATCGGAACAACCTTACCGGCAGCTTCGATACCACGGCCAAAGTTGTCAGCAAAGACGAAGAAATCATCGAAATCGATCTTCGGCGAGGCGCTATGCGCCAAGTCGAAAGCCGGCTCGAAAGCTTCGTCCGCGACGCTCAGACCGAAGTTGTCAGCGAAGATGAAGAAATCATCAAAGCCAACGCGATTATCCATGCCAAAGAGGCCATAGACGACTTTACCGTTTTTGTCGACCACGTGGTTGCGAATAGCCATGGCTGTCCGCTCCAACTCAGAGGTCGTCTCATTATCATCGTCGTACGGGGTCACCTGATAGGTGTAACGCACGCCGTTAAGAGCTGCTTGATCAACGAAGGACGTTTCGCCCGAGTTGGCCTTAGCAATCAAGGCATACTCGCTGTTGGCACCGACTTTCCGGTAGATATTGTAACCCTTGACACCGGCTACCATATCAGTTGCTACCGGACCGACTGCACCAGCGCTACGGGCCACGAACTGATCCGATGGCGACTTGGTCCAGACCAGAGAGATGCTGCTACCAGCATCACCCGGTGTATCGCTGGCGCGGACAAAGGGCACCGCGTCAGGAGCAATATTGTCGATCGCACGGACAGGCTCAATGGTCTGCGTGATCGCCGACTGCAGAACGCTGCCGTCAACGCTCTTCGAACGCGGAGCCAGACCCTGCTCAACGAAAGACAAGGCACCAGGCAGAAGCTCAGCAAAAACCGGAGCGTCTACATCGATAACAGCAGCCTCTTTACTCTCCATTAATGTCTGAGCCATCAAAGCATACGGATTAGCGATGGCTTCAGCGTTAACGAAAGCTTCTTTAGCAACTGCAGTGGTCGCGCCATTACGCTCAGCGGCAATGCCCCAGTTGGTGGCAACATTGTCAAGCGTAGCAACGATCGCACGACCAATGGTCGAACCTGGAACCGCATCAACCTTGGCCCAAGCGACATACTCATTTGCCGGCTCACTGAGCGCGACGAGAGCAGTAGTCACCGAATCAGCTGCCGTAGCTAGACGCGAATGCACCTGGATCTCGCGGTAAATGCGATAAGCATCAACCGTCGAATGATCCGACGACAGGTCCCAAGTCAGCATAATAAAGCCACCTTGGTCACCGGCGCCATCAGCACCCATGTAGTCGCCTGCACCCAATTCGTTCGGACCGTCTAACGCAGCAACAGCTGTTGCCGTGACAGTGAGCGAATCGGAGGCGCCATTCTGCACCGCATCGTTGGTTGCTTGAAGAGTCACATCACCAAGCGCGTGCACGACATCAAAGATCAAACCAGTGCCAACATAACTAGATTTGGCCCAGAAGCCGCCTGCACCCTTGGCGATTCGAATGGATCCCTGTGGCAACTCGACACCCAACTTATTCGCCGAGACAGAAACAAAACGAGTGTCAAGCACTCTTGTGTTTCCGTATGTATCACTCAACGCGACGTCAACCCAGAAAGCCTCACCCTGCACGACCGAAGCCGGAGGAGTGACTATGATTTTGTTGAACGCGGCTGGATTGTAGACGACCGTCGAATCCAAGGCGCCCGTAAAAGGACCACCAGTACTCGTCGAATCAACCACAGTAATCGTCAACGAATCGATACCAGCGGTATCTTTCAAGGTTACTGTACGCGAACCAGTCACCCAGTCGTCGGCATTCAGCGTCGCCCGACCACCACCAGCGTCTGTAACACCAGTACCGGTCAGGGTTAGACCCTTACCACCTACAACCTTGAGAATGGTCGCGCTCTTGTAGGTCACCGCGGCACGAGTACCATCAGTACTGGCATCCGCTCCGACCGTCAAGGTAACCTCGTCACCCGCCGTATTGGGAGAGCCGAAACCCGCACTGGAAGCAGTAATAGTAAAACGCTTAATTACTGGCACAACATAACTGGTATCGTAGAGGAAACTATCTGGCTGGCTACGCGTGAAGTTACCAGCCAAGTCGCGGGCCAATACAGTCAACTCATATTTCGAGCCGTTAACGAGCCCATCAATGGGCAACGTCTGCTCGGTCGAGGTATTCGTCAACTGAGAACCCGACAGACGACGCGTGCGATTCTGAGTGTCGGGGCCTTCAAGATAGGTATAAGAGATCAACACGCTATCAGCAGGCTCACTCAACTTGAAGATAACCTTCGCGGTTTCTTCTTCAATCGTGTCAACCCGAACTGCCGCGATGTCGCCGAAAGCCGCTTTCGTCGGAAACAGACGGACAAGTTCAATTTCATCCACGTCAAGATACACGTTGGTGCGGCTTAACGCCGGGCCAACATTACCAGCAAGATCCTGCGCGGTGAAAGTAATCGTGTGAATACCCGTCTTAAGCAGTGTATCAGCGCCAGTCGGGTTATTATCGTCCTGGGTACCCTTAAGTGTGGCATCCGTCGCGTATATGTGGATAGCATCCGGGGACGCGGCCTCCGTCGTCTGCCCCATGTCAGTAAAATCTATGACGCGGTTTGCATTAGCCGCCAACACGTCAGATGCAGTCGAAGGCGTTGCCGAATTAGCCACCTTGAGCGTCAGCGCGGAAGCACCCGAAAAACTGACAAAGAGCGTATCGAGTGCTTCAGCCAGCTTATACTCGAGCTGGTTGATATCATTTGCGAACGCGGCGTTAACCGTACCATCAGTGATGGTATCAGTGCTCACCGGCAAGATGGTATCGCCAGGGCTCACATTTAGGCCATCTAGGACAGGCTTCGTCGTGTCAAACAAGAAACTGACACTGGAAGTAACGCCCCATGCCGCACCGTCAAGACGGGCAACAGTCTGACCACTGCGGTTACCTGCAGCGTCTACGACAAACACACCCAACGTATCCGTGGGGTTGGCGGAAAACGATGTATTCAGATCAGAAAACTGGCTTTCCGCTGCCGTCACCTTAATGTTAAGGGTATCAACATCGCGGGCAGACTTACTGAAGGTAAAGTTCTGCGCATGCACATCTAGCACAACAGTCAGCGAATCGCCAAGGACAACATCGTTAGCGATATCCGTGCCCAATTTAGATCTGACCTTGAGCGAATCGCCAATACCTAGGACAGGTCGTTCAGTATTGCCGACGACGGCGTCGCGACCACCAAATAGCTCAAGTGATATATGACCCAACCCACCGGCCTTGCCTGTCGATTGGAGCTCGGGCCCAGCAGGACGATCGGCATCGACTTTGAACTGCTTGCTCGTGGCAGACAGCGAAATCGCCGAGGTATCTACGAAGGAACCAGAAGTGGCATCAATAACGAAAACCGCCGCGCGAACACCGCTCATAGTACCCGAACTCGCGTCGATCTTGCCATGCCACACAAAGGTCGTGGTATCGCCAGAGATCGCTACGTTAACGGAGTCCGCATCACCTAAGGCGCTAGTGTTAGCACGCTTGCGCTTCTGCTGCACCGCGATCAAGCTGGTATACCCGGTATTGGTAGACCGGATACCTTGGGTTACTTGTTCCCCATCCTTCAACGTCGTGGCACCGACTCTACGCATGTTGAGGTCACGAGCAATCGTAATCACGGTTTGCTGTTGCAAGCCACCCCACTCTACTGCAGCGTTGTTGGTATCACCCACAACGACTGAATCACTCGTGGTCGCCAAGTACATGACAACTTCGAGACTATCTTCAGCGCTAAGATCAATAACTTTAGCGGTAACCACGAAGGTCGAATCAATACCCTTAATGGCGCCACTATCTGGTGAGGTAACTGCAATGGAGTTGACCACCGCCGCATCAGCGACACCGACCAAACCAAAACCCACCATAAATGAAGCTAGGAGCAATAAGTATTTGCTACCCTTCATCATTTCCTCCTCGGGGAAGGTGCCCCGTAGTTTAAAGAAAGATAAAGCAACGAATGTGAATGTAATGTGATCCGACTCCCAAGTGCTCTCCGGAGTCGGAATTGAATGCTAGGAAGCCTAGTTTCTAGTTCCACGACCCTCCTTTCTCGGAAGAAACTCCCGTTTCTCCTTTGCGAACTTTCCAACTGCCAGTCCATTTGTAATGTATGTCTCTATTAATAAGCATGACGCGGAGAGTAATTATAGAGATAAAGATGTGGAGTGTCAAGCATTATTTGGCTACTTTTAGTCAAGCAAATTCAGTAGATACGATCAGCCATTTTGAGTTCTGAACCAAGCCTATAGCTATGAACTAGCCGAAAAGATAGCTTATATGCCAGCATGCTAACGAGAGCCCTTATCACAGGTCTAAACCTAAGTGCAAACAAAGGCTTTATCAGTAGACAAATTACCCTATTTGAAGCTACGTATTAATGATACTAAAATTAATACATAAAAAATTCAAAGCATTAAAAAACAACATCTTATATCAAAAACAATCAAGTCGATGAGAAAAATAAGTGATCAAACGTGTCATACCGTGATATCCCCAAGTATAGTGGTTGAGCGCAAACTGATGCAAACCTTGGCGCATCAAGCGCTTGCGATGCCTGTCTTCAATTGGTGTTTTGTTGCGATAATGAATAATTGAGGCTCCTGGGAAGAAACAAACCTGCGATCCTGTCTGCCGCAAACGATAACACAAATCGACATCTTCGTAATACATAAGGATAGCGCGGTCAAATCCCTCTATTCGGTCAAATAAATCGCGGCGAATCCAGAGATATGCTCCTGTGACCCACTCGACTTCTCTTAATTCATCGTAATTCCAGTAATGATGAGATAGATGCTCTAATCGCTCACGGCCTTGCGGCCATAACACAAGTAACCGATCCAATATTAGACTAACAATCGTCGGCCACGTTCCTGCCGAACGCTCCAACTCGCCATCCCCATCATAAATTTTCCCTCCAGCTGCCCCGTATTGAGGATTATACTCCATGAAACTCAAAAGCTCGGCTAACGCGCCCGTAGTCACCTCGGTATCAGGATTGAGAAAAAGCAACATGGGTGCTTCACACTGTGCTGCACCCATGTTGTTCCCTCGACCAAAACCGAGGTTTTCTTTTGATGCGATAAGCTTACAGAGAGGATATTCACGCTGCACCATTTTCACCGAATCATCCGTCGAGGCGCTGTCAACTACAACAACTTCAAGGTCTTCGACAATATCCTGTTCATATATCGAGCACAGACACCCTTGCAGCCAATCTCGTGCATTGAAGTTGACAATAATAATGGCTAATCGGGGATTCACTTGCCATCCTCTTCGCGTAACACGTGACGCAACTGCGTCCAATTAGCCGCGATGGCTTCTCGCTCCAAAAGCCATAGGGTTCCAACATATATGACCGATAAAATACCGCTGCGCAGAATCAAATCCACCCACCATGGGAAATTGCAAATATGGTTGTAAACGCCATTGACAAATATCGCCAACACCAACGCGAAAAGTGGCCCGACAAAGACACGCCGCCAAACTATGTGCACATAGCGCTTTAACCCAATAAAGACACCACCGACACCGATCGCCGCCACAACGCCCATGCTATAGGCCAACCCTTCGACCCCTTTCCACAGTACCGCTACGGGCACTATTAGGAGTGCGAAGAGAGCCTGCGCTCCCATAATACCCGCGGTTCGGCGCGTATCCCCCACCGCCCACAACAAACCGATGCCATCATCAAACAGCGGCCTGAGAAAAGTATATCCTGCCAACCAAACCATCATCGGTGCCGCGGCAGCCCACTCGGTTTTGAGCAAAGCCATCACTTCATAGGCGTTCACCAACAGCAATAAGGCGACGAACGACGAACCACGAAAAATAATACCCATCATAATGGAAAAGAGTTCGCTGAGTCGATCTCTGTCTGCCTGATAACGCGAGTAAAGTGTATTGGTATATGCAAAAACGATATGGGCAATAATCGCCGTCGGAAACTGCATCAACCACCAAGCATGATCATAGAGGGCGAGACCGGCTTCATAGCGCTCGTCACCAATAAAGGCGAGCACCAACTTATCGTAGTACCAGATAAAATTCAGCAACACGCCCCAAGCCAACCAGAACCATTTACCATAATCCAAGAGGCGACGCGCCCAAACCCAATCCAGATGCAGTGGCCATAGACGAATCGGCCGACTATACCACACCGCCGAGGCATAAACCAACGTATAAACCCCACTAAAAACAGAGAAAGTGCCCCATCCTCCGAGCAGCAAACTCCACCGCCCCCATCCATACCATGCCGCCGACAACGCGCTCGCCAAAGCCACTACTGTTGCCAAACCATGGAAAAGCCCGAGACGGCCAAACTCGAAGTCCATGCGCAAGAGCGCCTCGGAGGTTTGCGTCAGACTGCGTATAAAATAGAATAGAGAGAATGCTCCGATTACGACGGCCGGCCAGGTATACGTCTCGGGCTGGTAACAATACAGCGCGAAACCAACCGCACAGGTCAACAAGCAACCCGCTAGTGAAAACGCAAAATTGAGCGCAAAGTGCGTCTGGACGAATTCATCTACCCGGTCTTGAAAATGCAACAACGAATGTAGCCAACCGAAATCGCGCAGACTCGAAAGTAAAATAAATATGACTTGCCCTTTGACCGTGAGTTCAAACACCTCCGGCCCCAATTCGTCCTTGAGCAAAAACGTGATGACCAGACTACACAAACGGGCCGTATAGCCGCTGCCAATGGTATAGAAAAAACTGCGAACTATCTTGTGCTGGGTAGTCATGCGGCCGTCGCCACAGACCTCCGCCTTAATGCGCGGCCTACAATCCCCAAAACACACAGCAAGCTCAAGAACGTAGCAGCGCGCGACCAGGCCAATGTTGAAGAAAAATAACGAAACTCGATCTCGTGCTCTCCCGCAGGCACGATAACACCCTTCCACACATAATTAGCTCGCAGCATCTGGGCTTGCTCGCCATCGACAAAGACGGACCAATTCGTATGATAATTCTCCGAAACAACCAAAACACGCGGCCCATCGTTATGCGTCCGCAACCGAATCAGCCCCGCTGGAAGGTCATAGGTCAACTGTTCAATCCGGTCTCGACCGGGATCACCCGCGCCGTCGAGGACAAGGGGCGGTTCCTCTTCCAAGAGGACGACACGTTGCGGATCAACCCGCCCACTGCGCAACCACTCAAGAGCCTGCTCTCCGTCTTTCACGACCTGTGCTTCGGGGGCCAAATAAAACCAAGGCAGGACTTGGGTATTTTCGTATAAGCGAAAACGTTCGGACTCAAAACGCAGCGGATAATCGGTCAAGGCTAATTCAAGCGGTTTGGGTACCGCCAGATATTTGCCGTTGAGCAGATTCAAGAGCGGCTGGATCGCCGCCAATAGTTCCTTATCACCATAGGGCACTTCAGCGCCTTGCAGGTATTTGGCCGAAAGCATCTGCACTACCGGCTCAAGCTCTTGTAAGATGCGATCGTAACGACCGATCGTCAGGTCGTGAAATCCTGTAATGATCGGCACACCGTGCAAGTGGTAACCCGGCTGGCCAAGAATTTTAAAGCTCGGCAGGGGAAAAATCCGAAAATGCTCCGAATCACCTTTGAGGAATTGCACGGCACGGGGATTTTCCTCGCGGATATCCGCATATCGATCCGGATCGATATAGTGCAGATAGACCTTATCCACGCGCCAGGTATCGAAGAGGGTTAAAAGGCACAACCCGGTAATCAACGCCGTCGCAGCGATCTTTTGCTGCAATCGCAAATAGAGTAACACCGTACCGGCACCGGCGACCAATGCCACATAGAGCCCACCTTTGGCGATCCAGTTATAACCTGCGGCCAGGATTTGTTGCTTTTTAGGCGTTATATCTGAGTATAGCGCAGCAATCCACCCCCCAGTTATCGCCTTGGGGAAAAGCGCCAACAACAACGCGAAACCGGTCAAGGCCCCGCCCGCAATCAACAGACGCCGGCGCAATATTGCCCGTTCCTCTTCGTCGGCTTCCAATACCCGATGCAAACCCAAACCGGCCAGAACGCACCCCGCAAAGGCGAAGACATACGAACCCATGGCAATCGCGCGCTGGACTTTCGCGCCGGGCAAAAGATGATACGCCACCCAATGGATAGGCGTGTGTTGACCCAGCATGTAGGATAAAGCCAACGCAAAAATCCCCGCCCACATCGCGACTTGTGGTCGGCGGCGGAACTCCGGCAGGACCATCAGCGCCAACAACACGGCCAATACGCCGAAATACTCGGAGTTGATCTTGAACGGATTGCGCCCCCAATAATTGGAGCGCCCTTCCAACGGGGCGTCATACCCCCCGAACTCGGGAACGACTAGCGAGGCCACCTCCTCCGGATGCAACGACCAACTGCGCGCATAGGCTAACTGTTGCTCTACCGTCTTACCGCCGGCCTCTTCGCCCGTCGCGCGTTTTGACTCGGTACGGGTATAAAAGAAAAGGGGAAAAGCCCCCTCGGCACCCAACCCCAAACCCAAAACCACCGAGAACGCAAAAAAACCACTGCGCTGTACCAGCAGCTTAAGATCCGCTTTTTCGCGATAGATGTGATAGACCTTGAACAAAAAGTAGACGCCCAAACCCAATAACGCGTAAAACATGTTCGGCGGATGTGAATAAACACCGATACCGATCATTCCGCCCAAACCCACCAAGTGAATCAACCGCCCCCGCTCCATGCCCCGCTCCAAGAAGAGGCACATCCAGGGGAAAATGGCGATCACCCCCATCTTTGCGTACTGACCGGCCATCGGGAAAGCCAGAAAGGTCGGAGCGGACATAAAGGCAACCCCGGCCCACAACGCCGCCCAGTGCCCGATGTTAACCTGGCGCAGATAGGTGTACATACCTAGACCAGCGAAAAACATCGTCAGGATATAACGCCAGCCGATATACCGTTGGAATGCAGTAAAAAAGTAAATGGGATACGTAGGGAAATACTGGGGGCGAATCTCCTCGGATTGGGGGAAACCGCCCATTTTGGGATTCCACATCGGCTGGGACACCGTCTGGATCTTTTCCCAGACACTTAAATTAGCCCCTTCGTGATAATCAGTGCCGACATCAGTGCCGTAAATAATCTGGTCGGAGAGTGGAAACTCGTAGAAGTAAATCAGACTCAACAACAAGAAAAATACCGGCGGAAAAAAACGACGATCCCACAGTGGAAACGCCGCTTGCACAGCAGGTGCCGGAACCGCCTCATGGACGGCGCGCTTGTTCTTCTTCGCCATAGGACTCCTTAGTTCAGGTCGAGGCCTTTTCAATCTCCCCTATCGCCTTAAGGTAGACGGCTTCCTGCTCCTTGGCCAGTAGATTCCAATCGAAATTTCGCGCCCATTTCCGACCTTGTTCACCGAAGCGCCGACGCCACTGGCTATCGGCCAACAAAGAACGCATGCCCGCCGCAAGAGCGGCGACATCCGCCGCGGGGACCAACAACCCCGTCTCGCCATCGCGCACGGCATCGCACAAGCCACTGATATCCGTAGCCAAAACGGCCTTACCTGCCGCCGCCGCCTCAACCGCCACCATACCCCATCCCTCGTAGCGAGACGGCATACAAACCAACAGCGCACGACGCAATAATTCGCCCTGTCGCTCGTCGTCTACCGCTCCGACCAACTCCACACGGCCTTCCACTCTTTCGCGTTGGATCAAGACGCGCATTTTAGCCAATTGCTCATCGCTACCGCGACCGGCAACCTTGAGTTGGATATCGGGATATTCCGCGGCAATTCGAGCAAAGGCGGCCAACAATATGTCGAGCCCTTTGGTGTGGATATCAATACGGCCAAAATACAGCAGATAGGGCTCTTCGACCGGTTCCAAGGAGAAATAGCGCTCGGCCACCCCATTGCAAACGCAATCGACCGGAATATCACGGCCCCGTAATTTCTGCTGCAGCAGCGTTTGCACACTCGGAGAAACTGTCAGGATACGATCGTAGGCGCGCAACGCCCGCTCTTCGGCCAACCAGGAGATTCCGCCGATCAACGGGCGCTTGACCAACGCATGATACCCCATTATATGCTGGAAGAAAAGTAGCCCTTGGCAGCGGAGCGTCGCCGGAACACGCAAGGGCGCATAAGCTGAGAATTCGTTGACCCAAAGATCCCAGTCGAGTCCTTGCAGTTGTTTCACGGCCTGCAGACAATAACCCAACCGGCTCGCGGCATAATTGCGCGCCGAGCCGACGCGTAATATGCGGATACCATCGATATCCGCCTCAGGTTCAGCACCGGGATAAAGCCCGCTGATCAAGGTGATCTCGTGCCGATCGGTTAGACGGCGGTAGATTTCCAACGCCCGAACCGCACCACCACCGCCCAACCAGGGGTTGGCGACATCGTCGTAGGTTAGATGGCAGATCTTCAGACTGGAAACTCCTGCGCTAAGGTGCGTTTGGACGCTTAAAGCGCGCCCTTGGTTGAGGGAATGCCCTGCACCCGGTCGCTTTTACCCGAGGCCATGTCCAGCGCCCGAGCAAAGGCCTTGAAAAGCGCCTCGATACCGTGGTGATCGTTCTGGCCACGCAACAAGTCGAGGTGCAGGTTCATCCGACCCTGGTCGGCTACCGCGTAGAAAAACTCGCGCACCAATGCGACCGGCAGTTCACCAACGCACTCGTCGTTAAAGCCCGCTTCCAACACCAGATATGCCCGGCCCGACAAATCGACCGCAGCCCGCGCCAAGGCCTCGTCCATCGGCACATAGCTATGCCCGTAGCGGACAATCCCAGCCTTGTCGCCGAGGGCCTGTGCAAGCGCCTGGCCCAGACAAATGCCGATATCCTCCACTGTGTGATGGGCGTCAACATGCAAATCACCCTGGCATTTGACCGCTAGGTCGAAGAGACCATGTCGGGCAAAGGCATTGAGCATATGGTCAAAAAAACCGATCCCGGTCTCCGCGCGGCACTCGCCACTGCCATCGAGGCACAACTCCAACTCGATCTGGGTCTCTGTCGTCCGGCGCTCAATCCGGGCCGATCGTCCGTTTCCACTCATTCAGCTCTCCTGTCCTGGCGTACGCTCACCGCGCGTGCATGGGCTTCGAGACCCTCAGCCCGCGCCATGCGGATAATATGCTCACCGGTACTCTGCAAACGCTCATCGGTGTAGGCGATAATACTGGTCGTTTTAACAAAATCCGCCAACCCCAGCGACGACGCATAGCGAGCCGCCCCATTGGTCGGCAGCACGTGGTTAGTACCGGCAAAATAATCACCGACCGGTTCGGTCGAAGCCGAGCCGAGAAACAACGCCCCGCAATGGCGAATCTTATCGACCCAACTCCACGGATCGGCCACCAGCAATTCGGCGTGCTCGGGCGCCATCTGATTCAACAATTCGACCCCGGCCTCGAGATCAGCTACGACGACGATCGCGCCATATTCGTCCAACGCCTGGGCCATGATCTCGTTGCGCGGCAACGCCGCCAGTTGTGTTACCACCTGCGCCTGGACCCGCGCTGCCAAATCTGCGCAATTTGTAATACATACCGAGGCGACACCCCAACCGTGCTCCGCCTGGGACAACAAGTCAGCCGCAACAAAACACGGATCGGCCCCCTCGTCGGCGAGTACCACAATCTCCGAGGGACCCGGCAACATCGCGATGCCCACCACGCCAAAGACCTGTTGTTGCGCTGCCACCGTATAGGGGGATCCCGGCCCGAGGATCTTGTGCACCTGGCAAATGCTTTGCGTGCCATACGCCATAGCCGCCACCGCCTGTGCTCCACCCACCGCATAAACCTCATCAATACCCAAAAGATGGGCTGTCGCCGCGATCGTCGGATCGACACTGCCATCCGCCACCGGCGGCGAAACCACACAGATCTCGTCTACACCGGCCACTTGCGCAGGTATCGCCGTCATCAACAGACTCGAAAATAACGGCACCTCCCCCGCCGGCACACAGAGACCGACGCGCTCGATCGGCGTCACTTTCTTGCCTAGTATGACCCCATCGCCGTCTTCCATAAACCACGAGTTGAGCTTCTGTCGCTCGTGGAAAGCGCGGATATTGGCCGCCGCCGCCTCAATCGAGGCGCGCAACTGCGGATCGAGCCTGTCTGCCGCACTCGACAACGCCTCAGCCGACATTCGCAAATGTTCCGGCTGTATCTCCACCTTATCGAACTTCCGCGTTAACGCACACAGCGCCTCATCACCCCCCTCGCGCACTTGCGCCAGGATATCTCGAGCCGCCGCTTCAATCTCGGGCGCGACACCTGCACTGCGCCCGACAATCGCTGCGAGCTTGACCGAACGCGGATCGGAGGGATACGAGACGATTTCGATCATTAATACACGACCTTGTTGAGCGGATATTCGATAATGCCCTCAGCTCCCACCCGCTTTAGTTGAGGAATCAGGTCGCGCACGACCCGCTCGTCGGCAATAATCTCCAACGCGACCCAGTCGTCGTCGAGCTGGTTGGAAACCGTTGGCGTGTGCAAGGCCGGCAGTTTGGCGATGACTTCGTCCAATTTAACCCGCGCCACATTCATCTTGAGTCCAACTTTGGGCTCGGCTTCGAGTGCGCCCTTAAGCAACATCAGCAGATTTTCGGCCTTTTCCCGCTTCCAGCTGTCTTGCCAAGCCGCCTTATTGACGATAAAGCGCGTTGTCGACTCGCAGATCGTATCGACGATCCGCAAGCGGTTCGCCCTGAGCGACGAACCTGTCTCGGTCAATTCGACGATCGCGTCGACTAAGCCGGGAATACCCGCCTTGACCTCTGTAGTACCCCAGGAAAATTCGACTTCGGCTTCAATGCCGCGTTCCTGTAAAAAGCGACGGGTCGCCCCCACTAGTTCGCTGGCGATGCGGCAACCCTGCAAATCCTCGACGCGCTGGATCGGCGAAGCCTCAGGCACCGCGATCACCCACCGAACCGGGCGCGAGGAGACCTTGCTATAAACCAACTCGTCGACCTCCACCACGTCCGCCTCACTCTCCAGTATCCAATCCTTGCCCGTCAATCCGATATCGACGACGCCGCGGTCGACGTATTGCGCGATCTCCTGGGCGCGAAACATCAGGCCTTCCAGCTCGGGATCATTAATGCTGGGCACACAAGAACGGGACGAAAGCCGCACCTTATACCCAGCGCGTTCGAAGAGATTAAACGTGGAATCCTTCAAGCTACCCGTCGGGAAGCCGATTTTCAATAGCGTCATGCCAACTCCATATATAGGTTATCGCAAAGATGCCAACCAGAGCTAAAATCGAGCAGGTTACCGCCTGCACGAGTCGATGAAATGGTTGCGAGAGTTAAATTAAACCGCGCTTAACCACCAGTGCTGGCCGATGGAATAATTGCGATAGTTCTAAAATTACACCGTGCCCAACCTCATTTTTGCGCGACCTGGAGATGCAACTTATCAATCGCGCGCTGCGCCTCGATCTTGTCCTTGTCGGTCCCTTCGCGCAGCAGTTTTTGTAATTGCGGCACGACCCGCGCATCCCCAACCTGGAGCAAGGCCCGCACGGCCTTAATGCGGATACTCTGCAATTCGTCGGCGTCGAGAGCCACCAACAACGCCTCGTAAATATTGTTTTGCATCCGCTCACCGACCGGAGCGATGGGATCGATAGCCTCCGGTCGCGCGTGCTGCCCGGAGCCGATCTGCCCCAGCGCCTGCACCGCCACGTGGCGCACTTCGGGCGAGGGATCGCGCGACAGGCGGATCACATGCTCGGCCGCATCGCGATAACCGTATTCGCGCAGGCTTTGCAAGGCAGAAATCCGCCACTTCGGCTTCGTAGCCTTCAGCGCGCGGATAATCACGGCGAAAGCCGAGTCGCTCAACGCCGAATCGACCTCATACGAATGACAAGGACCCAAGGCTCCGAGCACGTATTGACGCACTTCCAAGGTCGGATCGCGCGTATATTCCATCAGAAAAGTGAGCGCGTCGGGCGAACGAATCTGCCCCAAAGCCCACGCCGCCATCGCCGCGACCCGCGGTGACTTGTCCTGCAACATCATAACTAGAGCAGGTACGGCCCGCGCATCCTTAAAACGGCCCAGCAGATTGGCGACCTCGAAACGCACGCGTATATACCCGGAACCCGACTCCTCCATCAAAAGCGGCACGACTTCATCAGCGTCAAAACGGATCAGTTCATTCGCCGCCTTGGTCCGCTCGACTTTTTGCATGCTTTTGAGCTGATGAATGTGTTTTTCGGGCGAGCGAACCGCGCAAGAGCCCATTCCTAGGGCAACCATAGCGAAAACGAAGCCTAAAACTAGCCCTCGGTGCGTGATCCAACTGCGCGGAATTTCAGATTTCATTCGATTGAAACCTTTCTATTACATGCATTTAAGATAAGGCTTGCCCACCGCTGCGTCCATATCACGGCTGGTCTAGCCTCCCTTCACTGCAGCGTGTCAAAGCTGATTCGGCAACCGAAGCCCACCCGGTGCGACTATACTCTTCGCGCAGACGTTGGTAGAAGGGCAGTGCCGCCTCGCACCCCCCTTCTTGCTGTGCCCTTTCGGCCAATTCGCCAAGGGCATCGTCGGCCAATTCGCCGTCGGGAAAATCGCGTAGCAACCGTTCGAGATAACGGCGCGACTCGTCTGGCTGATCGCGCGCGTCGGCCAACCGCGACCAGTAAAACAAACCATCCTCCATGCGATCGTCCCCTTCTTGGCGCAGCAGACACCGCAACGCCCATTCGACATCGTCGAGATCACCATGCTGTAAACGATAGCGAGCGATATGGACTAAGGCCTGCGCGCTACGATGGTTCCAAGGCAGAAGAACGATCTGGTGATACAATTCTTGCGCGCGCACATCGACAAAGCGCTTTTCTGCCTGAAAACCTGCGACAAAAAGCCGCTCGGCTGCGCTCGAAAAACGCTGATCATCTGCCGTGTATTCTACCAATTCCAGCGTATCCACACGCGCCAACCACTGCATCAAAGACCCATTGAGCCGGCGCTGGCCGACAGCCGTCAGCAAACCTTGACCCGTTTTGATATGGGCAGCGTCGACCGTCTCCGCCGCCCAAGAGGGATCGAGATCAATCCACTCGCCCACATATACCTGGGTCCAGATATGCAAAACCAATTCACCCGTATGCGAGGCTAAAAATCCCACCGCCGCACGCGCGGGCAAGCCCACCGCCCGGCACAACGCCAAATAAAGCGCCGCGTACTCGCTGCACGTGCCTTCCATATCCTCAAGTACTTCGAGGGTGGACTTAAAACTCACATTAGTATCACGGGGGACCATATGGTCGTAGACCCATTGGCGCAACCGCAGCGCCACTTTCCAGGCATTGCGTTCATCGCCACGCAATGCCCGCGCCAATTCCTGGATGCGCCGATCTTCGACCTGTATATAAAGCGATGACCGCAGGTAGGGAGCCAAGTTAATATCGCGAATCGGCAACTCGAGTGCATCACGACCGTCATAGGGGGTAGCCCGTACGAGCAACCGCAAGTTACCGTCCGCTGCCTTTTTTATCGCCTGACGCCGATCCTCGACAAAGTGCAAATCAGCCAATGAATCGGGCAGTGCAACGAGCAACTCCTCGACAGCGGATGGATTGGCCAACGCATGACTTATCCAGGCGCTGCGCCCGCGCCCCGGCGGCACCCAAGCCCGCGCCGTCGCTTCGTCTACCTGCAGTTGCTCCGCGCCGGTCTCTGGATCCAACATACGCAGCGGACGCCCCGCGCCATCAGCCCAAACCAACAATTCCGCCCCCGTAGAATCACCCAGCGAATGCACGCGAACCGCCAAGCCCTTGCCAGCCGGCGTCTCTTCCTCGACGCCAAAATCAAAGCCCAGCCATTGACTTTCGAGATAATCGTAATCGATAACGCGCAACGAATCGCGGCACTCCGACCTCGCTCGCCCTTCCCGCCACAACTTGAGTAAGGCCATCTCAATCGGCACTGCATCCTGATCGACCCGCGCCGATGCCCTGAGCCGATGACCAGCCAAGCGCCGTTCCACGCGCAGTGAATCCCCGTGCCAATGCGCCGAGAATTCGACGGCCTGGCTGCCTTCAATAACGCGTTCTTCTGCAGCAATGGGTTGAAACTCCGCCCCGATCAACACTTGCCCCTCACCGCGGCGGAAACTACCGCGCCACTGTACCATCTCTTCAGCTAAGCGAAAAAATGGCTGGCCCCCATCATCGCCACGCGACAATTGCTGCCGACGATATCCCGTCTTACGCCCCCGGTCTAACACCTGCCACCAACGCTCCCATAATACATCGCCTTCCACCCCGAGCGGTTCGACCTCCGCGAAAGCATAGAGATAATCGTCCCCTCCGCGCACAAAGAACCCACCTTCGCCCTGCGCTACATACGCCCCGCGGCCTTCGAGTAATTGCACGTCCCAAGCCAACGCGCCGCTGATCGGGTCGATCGCCAGAACGCGCCCGGTCGCCGTACCGATAACCGCCTCGCCCCGCGGCCCCTTCACCGCAGCCCCCAAGGGCGCCGCACCGAGGTCTTGTCTCCACAGTATACGTCCATCGCGCGGATGCAAACCGTAAAGCCACCCATTGTCCGCCGCGCAGAGGATCGCGTTTGCAAAGACAGCTAATGAAATCTTAGCCCCTATCCGCCATTGCCATTTTAGATCGAGCAGGTCTTTTTCGAAGGCCCGCACATAGCCGTCACCAAAAGCCGCCAATAAAAAACCAGCGCCGACATGCACCCCGTCCGGGGCTAATGCCCCGATATCCACCGAATGCAATAGCGCCCCGTCCACCTCGTCGACCACTAACAAACGCCCATCGGTTGTCGGCACATAAAGTCGATCTGATTGCAATAGCGGCCTGGCTGCCAAGCGCGCCCCGACCCGCACGCGCCAATGCTCTCGCCCATCCACACGCCCCAACGCATACAGCCACCCGTCGGCGCCGGACCCGTAGAGCAAATCGGATCCGACAACCAACGCCGCGTCCCCCCTACTCTGGCGGCGAAAACTCCAAACCTCAGCCCCATCGGCACTGGCGAGGATCCGCACGCCCCCCCAGGCGTCGGCAAAGGCAGGCGCTCCGTCCACCAGAACCAGTCCCTTGTGCACTGGACCGTAGCCGCGGCGTTGCCATCGGCGGACCCCATCAGCGCGATCGACCGCCAAGACTCGCCCATCGGTCGTGCCGATGAAGACCAACGAATCGCGTTGCACCAGCGCACCGCCAAAAACTCCGGGCACCAGACGTTTCCATTGTAATGTATAGGGGAAGGGCGCGGCGCGAAGCGGCCACGGGAGACACAACGCAAGGACAAAGAGCAAAAGAGCCATAGGGGCAACGCCGGTGTGCATAATGTGAAAAGTCGAAAGTAGGTAGTACGTAGCGTACCTGAAACATCGCCTCTGATCTGTATGCCATTTGCAATGCGCTGCGTCAACGGGATTATCTATTAAAAATAAGGTCTAACCGAGTTAAATCTCCGAGACACCGCTTAAAGGAGGCTAGGTAGATATTTCAAACGCGTCCTAATTTATGGGGGCCAGTTATCTTTGACAACGATATTCGCGCCCATTATACTACCCTTAATCCACCCACTACAACAGGAGGTTTCGCATGCGATTGGAACTGATCTACTGCTCTGCCTGAGGCTATGAGGACAAAGCCGTCAGTTTGGCGGAACAAATTCTCATCGAATACAAGAAGGACATCGCCAGCTTCACGTTGGTTCCCTCCGACAAAGGACGCTTTGAGCTCAGTGCCAACGGAAAACTGGTCTTCTCCAAAGAACAGGAGGGCCGCTTTCCTGAATACAGCGAAATCAAACCCAAGATAGAAGCCTGCAAATAACGCGCAGACCATTTTGCGGAAGGGACTTACCGGATTCCCTTCTTTTATTTATTGCACCCGGTTGCAACATTCGCATTTTAGCTTAAAAGCCCACTTGAAAAAATGCTCCGTGCCGCAAGCTCGGATTCGACCATCAGACACATCTAGCCCTTTTAGACGATATCCCATTCAGGAGATTTGCCTTGAAGCACTTCCGCCACCTCAGCTTCGCGCTGGCGCTTATCAGCGTCCCTGCCCTGGCCCAGGACCCGGAAGCCGTCAATCACTTCCGCACCGGCTACGATCTGATGCAAAAGCGCTCCTACCGCAACGCTGCCATCGCGCTCGAAAAGGCCGTCGCCGCCGACTCCACCTACGGCAATGCTCACTATGTGCTAGCTCAGGCCTACAAAGTGCTCAACGAGTACAACAAAGCCATCAGCGGCTTTACCGCCGCCCGCGCATTGGGCACCAAACCCGATCGCGCCGCCAAAGAATTGGCGCAGCTCTACCACAAAGCCGCAGTCAAAAGCTTCGGCCAGAAGAAATATAGCGAGGCCATCGCCTATTTCGAAAACGCGCTCGAATTTAACCCCGAAAACACCAAGGCCCTCTACGCCATGGGCCTTTCCTACAATGGCTTGCGCGAAAGCACCAAGGCCAAAGCGGCCTTCAAGAAAGCCATCAACGCCGACGCCAAATACGCTAAAGCCCACAAGGCCCTAGGCGATCTACAGCGCCGCGATCGCGACTATGGCCCCGCCGCCACATCTTACCAAGCCGCCATCGACGCCGACACCAAATATACCGACGCCTATGGCGGACTTGCGCGGGTGAAATTTGAGACCGCAGATGTCGAAGGCATCATCCCGCTGATGGAAAAGGCCCTAACCATCGACGCCAAATACGCCGAAGGACACCTCTTTCTCGGCAACGCGCTCAGCCAGTTGGGGCGCCAACAGGACGCCGTTGATCCCCTGCGTCGGGCCGCCGAGCTCGACGGCAAAAACTGCGAAGCCCGCTTCCGCCTCGGCGAAGCCTATTACGGCATCGGCAATTACCGCCAGACCATCGAGGCCGCACAGCAGGCCACGCGCTGCCAACGCAACTACCGGGCCGCCGAAGTGCTATTAGGCGACGGCTACTTTAAGCTCAGCCAGTTTGAGGAGGCGCGCTCCTGGTACGGGCGGGCCATCGCCGACAGCCGCTTCAAGGACTACGCCACCCACCAGCTCAAAGAAATCGAGCGACTGTCCAAGGGCCCTTAATGGCACTGCTACTCGCTTCGAACAACACCGGCAAACTGCGCGAGGTCCGCCTATTGCTGGCAGACCTCAGAGTCACCTCGCCCGCCGATCTCGGCATCGACCTGGATGTCGAAGAGACCGGTCAAACCTTCGCCGCCAACGCCGAACTCAAAGCCCGCGCCTTTGCCGCGGCCAGCGGATATATAGCCATAGCCGACGATTCGGGCCTCGAAGTCGATGCGCTCAATGGTGCGCCCGGCGTGCGTTCCGCCCGTTACGGCGCACCCGATCTCGATGACGAAGGCCGCTACCTGCACCTGCTCTCCGAACTACAGTCCTACCCGGAGCCGAGCCAGCGCATCGCCCGCTTCCGTTGCGCCATAAGCGCCATCAGCCCCGACGGCCGCCAATGCCGAGCCGAAGGCACCTGCGAGGGCCAGATCGCGCAGAGCCCAGCCGGATCAAACGGCTTCGGCTATGACCCGGTGTTCTCGATACCTGACCACAACGCGACAATGGCCCAACTCGACACCGCAATCAAAAACAGCCTCAGCCACCGCGCGCAAGCTCTGGCCGCCATAATCCCCCTGCTCAAAAGCACCTTCCCAGAATTGAACATCTCGCCATAGACAACATCTCGCTCCTTAAAAATGCTGTCCGGTCCTCAAGATTCGGCACCATTCACCGCAATTACACAGCTTAAATCTCCTTGCGAAAACCGCTAAAGTTTCCAAGATCCTGGCGCGGGGTGCGACGCAGGGTGTCTTTCGGGGTGGTAGCCAGGTAAGAGCGTCTAAAAGGAAGGGGCAGGGGAGTGGTCGTGACGACGGCCCGGGGGACTAAAACACCCGGATACGCGCCCGGGGTCCACAAATATCTGCAACCGTAACCATTAACGCTAAGGGCCTTAAAACGGCAATCCCCATTGCTCCTGCTTGACCTCTCGTCGCCTTTGCCAGTTTTTATTTATTTAATGATCTTCGGTCCATTTGAAAAATACGTCCGCCCCTACCGGAGCCGGATATTGTTCGGCACCCTCTGCATCGGCCTCGGTCAGGCAGCCGCTGCGAGAATCCCCCTGCTCATCGGCGAAGCCGTCGATGTAGTGTCCGCTAGTGACACCGCCTCCGGCCAGCAGCTAGCCAGCATCGAGACCCAGGTCGTCTACATTTTGGCGTTGGCCCTAACGGTAGCCTTGAGCGGCTACGCGATGCGCAAATTCCTCGGCTACGCCTCCAATCTCATCGAATACGATATCCGCACTTCCTATTTCGCCCATCTGCTCAAGCTGCCGCTGTCCTACTACCAGCGCCATCACACCGGCGATCTGATGGCCCGGGCGACCAACGACCTCAACTCCGTGCACGTTTTCTTTACCTACGGGATCCGCGGCATCGCCGACACCGCCCTGGGGCTGAGCTTCACCATCGGCTATATGTGCCTGCTCGACTGGGAACTGGCCCTGCTGGTTCTCATACCAATGCCGTTTTTCAGCATTATCATGATCCGCATCGCCGCGGTCATCAACACCCGTTACAAAGCCATCCAGGAATACTTCGGCCTGATCAGCAACTTCATCCAGGAAAACCTCTCGGGTATCCGCGTGGTCAAAGCTTATGTACAAGGCCCACCACAAAACGCCGCCTTCGACAAGCTAAACCTGACCTACCTGGATAAAAACCGGTCCTATATCTCGACCCGCGCCAACTACCGCCCGCTCTCCTATGTAATCGCCTCACTCTGTCTCGGGCTCAATCTATGGTTCGGCGGCAAAGCAGTCATCGACGGCGAAATGAGCTTGGGTATCTTTGTCGCCTTCAATGCCTACCTAACCCAGTTGATCCGCCCGATCATGTTTATGGGCTGGGTTATCGACCGTACCCAGCGGGCCCTGGTATCGATGCGGCGCATCAACGAGATCCTCGACGACGAACCCGAGATCCAGGACCGCGGCCTGCCACCGGCCGGCGAGCGTCAGATCGAAGGCCGGATCGCCTTTCGCGGTCTCAGCTTCAACTATGGCAACGAGCAGGTCTTGTACAATATCGACCTCGAAATCCCCCAGGGCATGACCCTCGGCATCATCGGTCGGGTCGGCGCGGGCAAAACCACCCTGGCCCGTGCGATACCGCGGCTGATCCAGACCAACCCGGGCCAGTTGTTTATCGATGACGTGCCCATAGAGAAATGGCATTTGGAGACCTTGCGCGACGCCATCGGCTATGTCTCGCAGAATCCCTTTCTCTTTTCCAATACGCTCAACGCCAATATCGCCTACGGTGCCACCGATGCCGAACAAGAGGCCATCCACCACGCCGCCGAGCAAGCCCAGTTGCGAAAAGATATCGAGGACTTCCCGGAGGGTTTCGCCACCATAATCGGCGAGCGCGGCGTGACGCTCTCCGGCGGACAGAAACAGCGTTCGACCCTGGCCAGGGCCCTGATCCGCCTGCCAAAGATTCTCATCCTCGACGACGCGCTCTCGGCGGTCGATACCCATACCGAAGAGGCCATTCTCGGTCATTTGCGGGAAATCATGCGAGACCGCACGACGATCATCATCGCCCACCGCGTCTCGACCCTGCGCGACGCCGACCACATCATCGTGCTCGACGAAGGCCGCATAGTCGAACGCGGCAGCCACGACGAACTGCGTAAAAATGGCGGCTTTTACGCCGAGCTGTGCCAGCGCCAGGAACTGAGCGCCGAATTGGAAACGCTATGAGTTCGGAACTCAATAAAGAAGAAGAGGTCCAGCAGCGGCCTTTCCACCTCGGGCTGACGATGCAATTGCTGAGCTACCTCAAGCCCCACCGCGGCCGTGTCATCCTCGCCTTCGCCACCATCGTGCTCGCCGCCGTATCGAGCCAGGCCGGCCCTTGGTTGACACAAGTCGCCGTCGACGAACATATCGTCAACGGCGATTGGGAAGGGCTCAAGTGGATGATTTTCGCCTTTTTTGTCAGCGTCGCGGTGCAATATGTCGCGCAATACGCGCAAACCATGGTCACCGGCATGATGGGCCAACACGTCATGTACGATATGCGCCGCGATATCTTCGCCCATCTGCAGCGGCTACCACTGAGCTACTTCGACCGCACGCCGCTCGGCCGGATCATGACGCGCAGCACCAATGACGTCGACGCGCTGAACGAATTCTTCAGCGAGGGCGTGGTCTCCGTCTTTATGGACCTTTTCACGCTCTTCGCCATTCTCGGCTTTATGGCCTATATCGACCTAGAGCTGACCCTGATCTGCTGCTCCGTAATCCCGGTAATCGCCGTGACGACCTTTTACCTGCAGGGCCTGGCGATGAAGGCCTATCGCGAGTTGCGCGTGCGCCTAGCCCGGCTTAACTCCTACCTGCAGGAAAATATCACCGGCATGGAGGTCGTGCAGCTTTTCAACCGCCAGCTGCGCAACCTGCGTGACTTCGACGACGAGCACCTGCCCTACCGCCGCGCTGAGGATCGCGAAATCCATTTCTACGCAATTTTCTTCCCCTTCACCGAATTCATCGGCACCTTCGGCATGGCGCTGGTCATTTGGTACGGGGCCGGAGCGGTAATCGAGAGCCGGGTCGAGTTAGGGGTCTTGGTCGCCTTTTTGCAGTATATCCGCCGCTTTTTCCGCCCGATTATGGATATTTCCGACCGCTACGCGCTACTGCAGAGCGCGATGGCCGCCTCCGAGCGCATCTTTGAGCTGCTAGCCACACCGCTCGAACCCGCAGGCGGGCCACACCGCAATACAACCAGCGAGGCCCGCGGCGGCACCATCGAATTCCGCGACGTGTCGTTCAAATACGATGAAACCGCCGAGGACTGGATTCTCAAAAACGTCTCGTTCAAACTAGAGGCGGGCCAGAGCCTGGCATTAGTCGGCGCCACGGGCTCTGGCAAAACCACCATCGTCAGCCTCATCTGCCGCTTCTACGATATCCAGCAGGGGGAAATTCTCGTCGACGGTCTCAACGTGCGCGAATGGCATGTCGAAGAATTGCGCCAGCGTATCAGTATCGTCCAGCAGGACGTTTTTCTCTTTTCGGGAAATATCGGTGATAATATCCGGCTCGGCGAGACGGCGATCGGCGAGGCCCAGGTCGAGCAAGCCGCCCACTATGTCAACGCCGCGCCCTTTGTTGAGCGCCTGCCCGAAGGCTACGAACACGCTGTCACCGAAGGCGGCTCAACCCTCTCGGCCGGGCAACGCCAGTTGCTGTCTTTCGCCCGGGCCCTGGCATTCGACCCGGAGATCCTAGTCCTCGACGAGGCTACCTCCAGTATCGACACGGAAACCGAACAACTAATCCAGGACGCGATCGCCAAACTGATGCACGACCGCACCTCGATCGTCATCGCCCACCGCCTCTCCACCATCCGCAGCGCCGACCAAATCCTGGTCTTGCACCGTGGCGAGATCCGCGAACGGGGCCGACACGAGGAACTCTTGCGCCAGGACGGCATCTACGCCCGGCTGCACCGGCTCAACTACAGCCGATCCCAGAGCTGACCCTGCCCACCACTGAGTCCACCCTTGTAACGCAATCGCTACTCGTATAAGGCCGCGACTCTCCCCATACCAAGCAGCGGTTAAGTCATTTTACTCCTCGGCCTGATCGCCATTTGACGGTGGGCGGCGCTCGATTAAATCCTCCACCGCCTCTATAACCTCATCTCGCTTGTCCCCAGCTTGGCGCACGATCTTGCGCCGGGTGACATCACCTCTATGCGGGGCCAACAGGATACCGGCCACCACGCCGATGAGCGCACCAGCGACAAAACTACTGAGAAAACTGCCAGCGCCACTAGGCTGGCTCTGCTGCGGATAGAACTTCTGGTAAGGCATATAAGCCTCCTTTTCGGGTATGGAGTACAAAAAGAATATAAAACACTAGCGCATATTGAAAAAAATAAACTCAATGCCTATGTTCTACCCCTTAATATCTCTCCCCTGACGGCAACACTCAAGAGAATGACTATGGCCCAGGTTTTAGAAACCCCTTCGCATAGCCTCAAAGAGTTCCGCATTCTGCCAGGGTACACACCGCCCGACTGCAACGCCCCCAACGTATCGCTCAAAACCAAACTCTGCTGCAACGGCGATAGCTACCTCTATCTGCACGTGCCTTTCGTCAGCGCCGCGATGCAAGCGGTCACCGGCGGCGAAATGGCCATCGCCCTTGCCCAACTCGGTGGCATCGGCATCCTGCCCGTCAGCCAGCCGATCGACGAGCAATGCGCCAAAATCAGCCAGGTCAAACGCTTCAAAGCCGGTTTTCAGACCAATATCCAGACCTTGGCTCCCGACCAGCCGATCTCCGAGATCGTCGAAGTCATCCGCCAGACCGGTTATACGACTTTCCCAGTGACCGAGTCCGGCCAGTTCCACGACAAGCTTATCGGCATCCTGACCGACAAGGACTTCGATGAGCGCCGCGATTTCGACTGCCGCGTTGCCACCCGCATGAAAACCGATGTGCAAGCCGGTACGGATATCAACGACCTCAGCGCCGCCAACGAGCTGATGATCCGCTATGGCCGTGGCTTCCTGCCGATCCTCTCCAAAGAAGGCATCCTGCAAACCGTGGTCTTCAAAAAGGACCTCGACAAGCACTTGCGTCATCCCAGCGAATCGATTGACGGGAAAAAACGCCTGTTAGTTGGCGCCGCAATATCGACGCATCCGGAAGATCGCGATCGCGTCCAGGCGCTCATCGAACACGAAGTCGACGTCTTGATCATCGACGCCTCCGACGGCCACACCGAATACCAGCGGGAAATGATCCAGTTTATCAAAGAGCATACCGCGGTCCCGGTCATTGGTGGCAATGTCGTCACCGCCGAGGGTTTTAATTTTCTCGCCGAAGCCGGAGCCGACGCCATAAAGGTCGGCATGGGCATCGGCTCGGGTTGCACCACCCAGGAGGTCAAAGCCACCGGGCGCGGCCAAGGCACGACTCTGATAGAGATCGGCGCGGCGCGCGACCAATGGCAAAAAGACCGCGACGTCTACCTGCCAATTATCGCCGACGGTGGCGTCGCCGGACCAGCCGAAATGTCGGTGGGCCTGGCCCTTGGCGCCGACGCGATCATGATGGGTAATTTCTTCGCCCGCTACACCGAGAGCCAGGGCAACCTGGTGCGCAACGCCGCCGGCGAGGTCGTCAAGGAATACTGGATGGAAGGCTCGATGCGCGCCCACAATATGCGGCGTTACGCACAAACAAAGGAACACTTCTTCGAAGAGGGCATTTCCGGCTACGTGCCACACGTAGGTTCAATCCACGACAAGCTGCCGACCATCATCCAAATGCTGCGCGCGACCCTGGCCACTGCCGGTTGCCGCACCATTGACGAACTGCACGAAAACGCCGTATTGGAAATGCAGTCGCATACCGCATTGATGGACAGCCAAATCCACGATATCGTGCCCACCAATATCGACCAACGGATTCTCTAAAACTTCATGCGCATACTTATAACAGGCGCCGCGACTGCTTTCGGTCAAACTCTTGCCACAGCTCTCAGTGAAGAGCATCAGTTACGCCTCAGCGATCACGAGTCCATCACGACCGACTACGAGTTTACCCAGAGCGAGCTGAACCACGACGAAACGACCGACGCGCTGGTCGCCGATATCGATATTATCGTGCACCAGGCCTATACGCCGCGTCCAGGTGATGGCGAAACAACCTGGCTCGACCACAACTCGCGCCGCACTTACAACCTGTTACTCGCCGCCTCTGAGGCCGCCGTCAAACATGTAATCCTCATCAGCACTCTCGACCTCTTCACCCCCTACGACGACAACTTGACCGTGAGCGAGCACTGGCAACCACTGCCTTCCTGTGAACCGGCGATCCTATCCGCGCATTTGGCCGAGTTTACCACCCGCGAATTCGCGCATAGCCATGCCCTGCAAGTCACCGTCGCCCGCCTCGGCCACTTGGCCCACTCCGAAGAAGTCGAAGACCAACCCTACGACCCGATGTGGCTCGACGAACGGGACGCCACTCACGCCATCAATCGAATCCTGGCAAATATCGCCAAGGGACGCCACAGGCAATACGGCGTGGTCCACCTCCAGTCCGATGCCCAGCGCGCCCGTTTCTCGGTCAAACCGGCGAAAGACCACCTCGAATTCGCCCCACGGCACAATTTCGAGGCCAACCCATGAAAGTTCTGCTGCTCGGCGGCAATGGCTTTTTGGGGCCGCACGTCGTCAATGAATTGCAAGGCGACTATGAATTGCGCATCACCGATATCGTGCCCATTAAAAGCCAGCACGAGACGATGCAGGTCGACATCTCCGATCCGGACCAAGTACGCCGCGCCACCGAAGGCACCGACGTTGTCGTCAATTGCTCGGTATTGCGCCCCGACCGCAAACTCGCCTTCGACGTCAATACCATCGGCACATATAATGGCATGCTAGCTGCGGTCGAAAACGGCCATACCCGCCATATCAACACCGGCCCCCACTTCACCCAAGTCGGCCCATCCTACGAAAATTACGACTACGATATCAACGAAGAAGTGCCTCTGCATTCCGGGCTCAACCTCTACGCCCACAGCAAATCGGTCGGCCAAGAAATCTGCCGCGTATTCTCCGCCAATTATCCCATCCATGTGCTCACCACCCTCTTTTTGAGCTTCCGCGAGGCGCAACCGAAAGCGGACCAATTCGGCAGCGACACCAATCCCTTCTCAGTAACCTTCCCCGACGCCGCACGCGCGATCCGCAAGTGCCTGGAAACTGACCTCAGTACCCTACCTTCGCGTTGTGAAATATTCCATATCACTACCGACACGCCGCACGGCCGCTACAGCAATGCCAAGGCCCGCCGCCTGCTCGGCTGGGCACCGCAAGACTCGTTGGAAGGCTATTGGCGTAAACTGCAGAGCTGAAGAATCTATAGCCCACAATGGGTTTACACGTTGCAACAACTCGCACAAAGCGCTCAATAGGCCGATCGCCATAACACGTTAATAAGCCATCTAGCCAATAAATACGCCGCAACGCTATGCCTCATCGTTGATTCCATCCGCCCTTTAGACCCAATGGCCATAGCCCGAATATTTTATGCCATCAGCCTCTGCACAGATCTTCGACGGCCCCGGCCACCCCTTGCGCCAGGAACGCATCGCCTTGCCCGACGCCATCGCTCCCGGCGAAGTACTCGTCTCCATTGACTTGGCCACCATCTGCGGCTCCGACCTGCACACACTATCCGGCCTGCGCCAGGAACCAACGCCGTTAGTCTTGGGCCATGAAGCGGTCGGCCACGTCATCGCCGCAGACCGCCCAGGTTTACAATCCGGCGATCGCGTCAGTTGGAGTATCGCCGACAGCTGCGGCAAGTGCTCCGCTTGTACCGAACACCGATTGCCGGAAAAATGCGATACCCTTTTCAAATACGGGCACGCCGATATTAATAACGGCAGCGGCCTCAACGGCTGTTACGCCACGCATCTGCTCTTGCGCCGCGGCACCCATATCGCCCTGGTTGACGATCGTCTGTGCGACGCCCTAGTCGCCCCAGCCAACTGCGTCTTGGCCACCGCCGTCAACGCTATTTCCACCCTGCCGAGCCCCTGTAACAAAGTCCTAGTGCAAGGTGCTGGCCTACTCGGCCTATATACCTGCGCCCTGTTGGCCGAGCGCGGCGTCAGTGAAGTGTATTGCGCCGATATCGACGCGGCGCGCCTTGCCCGCGCCAGCGAGTTCGGTGCGATCGCCACAGGCGCCCAACAACCAACCGACCTCGACGCCGTCTTCGAGGTCGCCGGCGTTTCTGCATTGGTTCCACCAGGTATAACCGCGCTACGTCCGGGCGGCCATTATATCTTCGTCGGCATGGTCCACCCCGACACACAATTGACGCTAACCGGCGAACAAATCATCCGCAAATGCCTAACCATCCGCGGCGTGCACAACTACAGCCCGCACCATCTCGACGAGGCACTCGCCTTCCTGACCCGAACCGTAGACCGCTATCCGTACCTATCACTAATCAGCGAGCCCTTGCCGCTAGCTGAGCTCGACCGAGCCATTGCCCTGGCCGCAACCCGCCAACACTTCCGCGTATCCATCAATCCCAATCTATAAATCTCCCTCTGTCTTGTTCTCCTGTCTCTCACCCATCAGAATCGACAACAACCATTCTTTCTCTTCTGCTTGCGCGAATCCGCAACATCGATTTCCCTTGGTATAGAATATTTTTTTCAAAAAGCGAATGCGCCCCAACCGTATCATTCACAACCACCGAGGTCCATTTAGGGGGATTCTCCTGAGCGGATTGTAATGCCAAATTTTACAGGAAGTCAAATCTGGGGATTACACCTCGCAGCCGACTAGGGATAGTCGGCGAGAATGAGCCAAGGGGAATCGCCCTAAACGGACTGTCAGCTACTCCAATGCGCGAAAACAAGGCAGATATCGCCATCATCGGCGCCGGCATCGTCGGCCTAGCCCACGCCCTAACCGCGGCCAAACGCGGCTACCGCGTCGTCTTATTCGAACGCGCCCCGCGAGCACAAGGCGCCTCCGTGCGCAATTTCGGCATGATCTGGCCCATCGGCCAAGCGCCGGGCGCGATCCACCAACGCGCCCTCAAATCACGCCAAACCTGGCTCGAACTCGCGCCCAAAGCCGATTTTTGGTTGGCGGCCACCGGCTCACTCCATCTAGCCTACGCCGACGACGAATTCGCAATATTAACCGAATTCGCCGCCCTGGCCCCGGACCTCGGCTACGATGTTCAACTGCTCGACGTGGCCGGGGTACACGCTCGCAGTCAAGCCGTACAGGAGAAAGACCTCAAAGGCGGTCTCTGGAGCGCCAGCGAAGTCTGCGTCGATCCCCGGCAAGCCATCGCCGCCTTGCCCGGCTATCTCGAACGCGAATACAGCATCAGCCTCCGCTTCTCGACCCCGGTGAACCGCGTCGACCTACCGAGGATCGAAACCCCGCGTGAAACTTGGACTGTCGACCGCGCCCTGGTCTGCAGCGGCACCGATTTCGAATCACTCTATCCAGAAACCTTCGCGACAAGCGGCCTGACCCGCTGCAAGCTGCAGATGATGCGCACCGCGCCACAACCTTCGAGCTGGCATCTGGGCCCCATGCTCACCGCCGGACTCATCCTGCGCAACTACGCCGCCTTCGCACATTGCAAAACACAGGCCGCCTATGCGCGGCGCATCGCCGCCGAGCGACCGGAATTCAATGCCTGGGGCATCCATGTCATGGCCTCGCAAAACGGTCTCGGCGAAGTCATCATCGGTGACTCGCACGAATACGGCTTGCTCGTCGATCCCTTCGACAAAACCGAGATCGACCGGTTGATCCTAGAATACCTCCAGACCTTCCTCGCCGTGCCCGAACTGCGGATCGCCCAGCGCTGGCACGGCGTCTACGCCAAACACCCTGACCGGGCCGACTTTATCGCCGAGCCAGCACTCGGCGTAAAAATCGTCAACGGCGTCGGCGGCGCCGGTATGACCACCTCCTTCGGCCTGGCCGAAGAAATTTTCGCCGAGTGGGAGTAGAATCATGATCAGCAAAGAACGCATCTACCACTTTATAGAGCCCAGCTACGAGCCGGGGCGCATCGTCGATATCGGGATCATCACCCTGATCTTTCTCAATATCGTCGCGCTGATTCTCGAAACCGTCGAACCCGTCTACAATTACAACCGCGCCGCCTTTGAGGCCTTCGAATACTTCTCGCTCGTCCTGTTCACCCTGGAATACACGGTGCGGCTCTGGGCCATTACCGCCGAGCCGCGATTCGCACACCCCGTCACCGGACGCATCCGATTTATCTTTACGCCACTGGCTCTTATCGACCTGCTGGCCATCTTGCCCTTCTTCCTGCCGCTTTTCGGCGTAGATATGCGTTTTATCCGGGTAGTCCGCATCCTGCGCATCTTCCGCGTAATCAAGCTCGCGCGCTACTCCCGCGCCCTGCGCCTGCTCGGCCAGGTCGTCGCCGAACGCAAAGAAGAGCTTATCAGCATCTTCTTCGTGCTGCTCACTCTGCTGGTCATCTCCTCCTCGCTGATGTATTTCGCCGAGCACGACGACCAACCCGAGGTCTTTGCCAGTATACCCACTACCATGTGGTGGAGCGTCGTCACCCTGACCACGGTCGGCTACGGCGATGCCTTTCCCATTACCGCACTAGGGCAGACCATTGCCGCGATCATCGCCATCCTGGGCATTGGCATGTTCGCGCTGCCGGCGGGTCTTTTAGGAGCGGGTTTCGCGGAAGAATTGGAAAAGCGCCGCAAGAACGACGACGAGGAGAATCCGCCGCGCTGCCGACATTGTGGAGAATTGATCGACGAGCATTGAGGGGCGCACGATGGAGATTGCAGAATAGGCGTATTTGTGGGTAGAGGGTAGAATAAGTTCGAGAAGGCTGCGATAGACAGGAGAAGGAGGAGAGGGCTACGGGATTGGCCGTGCCAGGGTAATTTTCGTCCCCCGGGCTAGCGCCCCTCCGAGGGCCGTCGCGCCCACAGCCTCTCACAAACCCTGCCAGGCCCTTTTCCCCATCCCACTCCGAAAGATACCCCACAACCTGTACGGCACCCCTAGCATACAAAAAAAGCGGCTGGAGCTCGAGCCCCAGCCGCTTGTAACCGATACAAAAACACAGCTAATCGAGCGGCAAATCCACTCGTCGCCCCGAGGCGATACTGATCTGTACCGCCTCGGTAAATTCCATGTATTTGACTCCGTCGGCAATACTGGTGTGCGTCACAGAACGGCCCTCGCGGATCGCGGCGACAAAATCCTCCTCCACCTGCCAACCATTGCGTGGATGCTCAGCTAATTCGAGGGGTTGATACTCGGTATCGCCTTCTCCGGCGATCCACACCCCACCCGGGGATAGCGCATTCCCCCCTTCCATCTTGAAAGATCCCTTGGTCCCATAAAAAGAAAAAGCAAACGCCGGCCCCAATTTCGCTACGCTGCTCACGTGATAAACGGCCGTAGCCCCGCTCTCCAACTCGGCAATCACGCCCAAGCTCTCGAACACGTCGGCTGGTGCCTTTTGCCCGTTAGTCGCATCGACTCGCTCGCCCGTAAAAATTTTTCCGTGGGCCATAATCGACTTTTCGTGGCCGGCGTAGCGGCGCACCGTCTCGTTGAAAATGCCCGTCGCCATGATATTCTGCCCCGACAACTCCCTGCGCTGGCGCCAGTGCAAGGGGGCCTCCGGGTCGTAGCCACCCGATAGCCCGTTGACGTGGACCTCCAATAGATCGCCAAAAAAACCGCTCTGCAACTTGTCGAGCAAAATCGGCTCGGCCAACAGATAAAAGGGCGCCGGCACAATCATCGCCACCTTATCGCTTTTTTCCGCGGCCGCGTGCATCTGCCGCGCTTCGGCGAGGTTCATGCACATGCGCGCCTCTGTTAGCACGTGTTTGCCCGCCGCCAGCCCCGCCAGCGTCATCGGACAATGCATATAAGGCCAGGTGCCGATACAGATCGCGTCGACATCATCGCTTTGCACTAAATCTTCCCATTTATCGAAAACCTGCGGGATGCCGTATTCGTCGGCAACCTTCTGGCTCGATTCGCGCGAGCGGTTGCAGACGGCAGAGATCTCAACCCCGTCGATGTCCTGGAAACCAGGGATATGCTGCAGACGGGTATTACCGCCTGCGCCGATTAAACCTATTCGTAGTGCCATTGCCGTTCTCCTAGTGTGATTTCACGTGAATTCAGCGGTCTCACTATAGACCAATGCCTGCCTTTCGCGCTAAATATGGCGAATTAGCCGTCGTAAAGATATAGAGCTTATAGACAATCATCCGCTTTAAGTGTGACCAAATTAACTATCCCCAAATAGCCCCTAAAACCGCATCAACGCCACTCATAGAGTGTCTTGCGCGCCAACTGATATTCATCGGAGCTCCGGTCAATTGCCGTCGCCCCCCCCCGAAGCCACCTCGATTAAACGCACACACACCGGTTCATACGCTGCCCGCGGCGCCACCGCCCCTTTCGCCACTAGAATCTTCTGCTGTTCAGGTTGGATCCCGGCGCAGGTGATCTGGTGGATGCTATTGGGGTAGGCGCGCTCGCTATTGACCAGCAATAGTCCCTTATGCCCTTCGGTCCCAACTTCGATGACCGCCGTTAGTCCCTGGCTAAAATAGCGCCCGCCGCCATGGCGGCGTTCGTGCTCCTCGTACGATCCGTCGTGTAAAGTGCGCACTCGCCCGGAAACATCCAAGACCGGTCCATGCATATCGTCCGTCTTACCGCCCACTTTGAGCGCTATCTGCCCCCCTATCCCCGCCGCGAAACACGCCTGCGCGCTTTCCGCGTCCCAGATCGAAACAACCCAACCGTCGGCGCTTTGTTTAAGCAACTGTTCTAACACGAAGGTCGAATCACCCGACGAACCACCGCCAATATTATCGCCAAAATCGAGCAGACACACCGGCACTTCCTCGCTCTCTATCGCCAGGCGCACTCCCTCTGCCGGATTGGGCACCACCGGCTTCAATTCTTCGCGGATAGCCCACATCGCCTCACCTAGGCGCTCGGCTTCGCGTTGCGCCAATGCTTCATCGCCGTCCGCGATCACCACAATCGACGGCCCCATATAGGGCACATCGGCATACTGATACCCCCCGGCAACACTGCACCCGAGAATGCCCTCCGCCGACTCCAGATCGATGGCCGCCTGCATCAGAGGCTGCATCGGCGCCACGCTGGTATTGTGGAAATAAATATTGAAGAGCACTTCGGGTTTAACCAGCGCCATCTCGGGCTTAATCTCGCCGCGAATCTGCCGCGCCAAAATCTCCGCCGCCTGCAAACCGCGCTCGGGCTGGTCGATATGCGGATTGGTCTTGTAGATGATCAGGATATCCGCCGCGTCGACCAACTCCTGCGGCACGTTGGCGTGGTAATCGTGAGTAATGGCGATCGGTAAATCGCCCATCGCCTCACGCACCCGCCGCGCGACCTCTCCATCGGCCTGCGGAAAACCCTCGGCGACCATCGCCCCGTGCAAGGCCAACAATATCCCGTCGAGCTTGGGTGCGGCCTTGAGCTGCTCGATAATCTTACCGACAAAATGTTCGAAAGCCTCGGCCGTCACAGGCCCGGCCGGAGTCGCCCCCGCAGCTAGGGTCGGATAAAGTTCAAAATCAAACTGCTCAGCCCCGGCGATATAACCGGCGATCTCGTGGAAAGTCTGGCGATAATAATCAATGAGCTCCGGGCCTTCGTGAACCGAAAAGTCACTCAATTCCGTCGGCTGCGAATAAAAGGAATTCGACTCGTGGATAATACCCGCTACAGCGATACGCATATGATCTCTCCTCTATACATTGCCCTAAAACCTCACATCCTTAGATTTAAAATATCCTATGAACGAAACAAAAAAAGTTTTTACCCATAAAACGACAAAGCGTCTGACGCAGATGGTAGCATGCGGCGGCTGAGCCTCCAAACTGCGCCCCGATGAATTGGAGCGCGCTCTGGCAGGTCTGCCGGAGACCAAAGACCGCAATCTGCTGGTCGGTTTCAACCTCGCCGACGACGCCGGTGTCTATCGCATCAGCGAGAGCCAGGCCCTGGTGCAGACCGTCGACTTCTTCACGCCCATCGTCGACGATCCGTATACCTTCGGGGCCATCGCCGCCGCGAATGCGCTCAGCGACGTATATGCCATGGGCGGCCAACCGCTCACCGCGCTCAATATCGCCGGTTTTCCCGCCGGCGAACTCGAGCCGGAGGTGCTCAACCAGATCCTTTTGGGCGGCCAGTCCAAGGTCGACGAGGCCGGCTGCACCCTCGTCGGCGGGCACACCGTGCAGGACCCAGAGCTAAAATACGGTCTCGCCATCACCGGTATGATCCATCCCGATCGCATCTACACCAACGCCGGCGCCCGCCCCGGTGACCGCCTGATCTTAACAAAAAAACTGGGCACCGGCCTAATCGCCAACGCCTTCAAAGCCGATCAACTGACCGAAACAGATATAGCGGAAGCGGTCGAATCGATGACTACGCTGAACAAAGCCGCCGCTGAAGTCTTGCCCGATTTTCCGGTACACGCCTGTACCGATATCACTGGTTTCGGCCTATTGGGGCACGCCGCCGAAATGGCCGAAGGCAGCCAAGCGGGCTTGATCTTCGACACAGCCCAGATCCCGACCTTGGCCCACAGCTTGGATCTCGCCGCCCAAGGCCTCGGAGGCGGCTCCCGCGACAACCAAATCTTTCTTGAGCCCAAAGTGAGTATCGCCGATAGCGTCGATGAGGCCCGCGCCAATCTACTCTTCGACGCGCAAACCTCCGGCGGCCTTTTGATCGCCGTTGCCGCCATTGCCGCCGATGCCCTGCTAGAAAACCTCCGTCAAAAAGGCGTAGCTGCCGCCGCACTGATAGGCGAAGTCACGCAAGACAATCCTGGCCGACTCCTCCTTAAGCCTTAGTTTCGCAGAGCGCGGCGGCAGGCGTGCCGCCGCATCAAACTCCATTCCCGATAAGCAGCACACTTACACTACGAACCTTCCCCCTGATCAAACTCAAATACCTGCTCCAATAAAAAAGCACAGCCGCAAACCCGCAGCCTGAGACGCACCTCCTCAACCACTATTGCGCGTTACTTATCAACAGCGCAAAACACAGTCTTCCAGCCCACTATTACTGCTGCTCTTTCATCACGGTCTCAAGCAACCCCCGCATATACCCCACCGCAAAAACCTTCCCCAACATCGTATACCCCGATGGATCTCCTTCGTCTCCAGCGCCCTCTAAAAAAGGCGCGTGATCCGGCCGCATCACCCCCTCGTAACCGATATCCCGATACGCCGCCATCGCCGCATGCATATCGGTCTTGCCATTATCGTGGAAGGTCTCCCTGAAATTCGGCACCGTTCCGGCCACATCGCGGAAGTGCACAAAGTGGATTTTGTCGCCGAAGTGCCGGATCGTCTCGGGAATATCCACACCCATCTCCGAAAAACACCCCTGGCAGAACGTGATACCATTGCAGGGGCTGTCGACCACTTGCAACAAGCGCTCGAAATTTTCGACACTGCGCATAATACGCGCCTGGCCCCTAAGCGAGACCGGCGGATCGTCCGGGTGCATCGCCAGCTTGACCCCGGCTTCTTCGGCGGCGGGGACGATCCGCTTGAGAAAATATTCGAGATGCTCCCACATGCGTTCGTCATCGGCAATCGCCCCCTCGACCGGCGGCGCATCCGCGATCTGCTCGGCGTCAAAACTGCTTACCCAGGCCCCACCGCGATCGCGCGTCGTCATCGAGGTGCGCACCACACCCAGCCCCGGTGTCCACCACATAAAGTTGTAACAAAGCACGGAAATTCCGGCGGCCCCCATCTTATCTAGACCCCGTTTGAACGCCTCAATCTCGGCATCGCGCCCTGCGGTGCCCATCACCGCCTCGTTCATCGGTACCAGTCCTTCCAGCACATTGAGTTCTAAACCCATGTCCCGGACCCGACTTTTGAGCAAAGCCAGATCGGCGTAGTCACCGGCGGGCATGTGGGTCACCACTTCCGTGGCACCCAATTGCGCCGCCAAACGCATGTTTTCGTCCGTAAACGGTTGTAAAATAAGTCCTATTCTCATATTTATTGTCCTTGAGCTAAAGGTGCTATTTAATCCCAGCCCGGGTCAAAATAGGCAGGTGCCCAGCTTACTGCAAGGCACTCAAACCTCGCTCATCTACATAAAATTTATATTGTAATCAATACTATTAAGAATGATTCTTGACAAGGAATCGGCAAGCCGATATCCTCTATTGTCAAATCGAATGATAGAGAGATCTTGCATCATAATGACACAGACCGTTGAAACCCACTTGCGCAACGCCGGCTATCGCGTGACCAAACAACGCACCGCGGTCTACCAGTATTTGCTATCGACAGACGCGCACCCGACCGCCGAAACTATCCACCTCTCGGTGCGCCACCGGCTGCCCAATATCAGCCTGGCGACAATCTACAAGGCGGTCGACTCGCTCGTCGACGTCGGGCTGGTCAACCGCATTCAGCGCGGGGCCTCCTCGGCCCGCTACGACGCCGCTGTGAAAGACCACGCGCACTACCGCTGCATTGGCTGCGACGGCGTGTGGGACGCCCCCCACGACGCCACGCCACACGGGACTCCGCAGGCTTTCGAAGTCGTGCACGTTAACGTCGAATTCGTCGGCTACTGCGCCGACTGCCGCCGCCAAAAACTCGGGCTGGAGCCGCTCAACGCACCCATAATATAGCAGTTCACTTTAATACACTACATCACTTACTCATTGCAAGGAGCAGTTATGACTGAACAAAACGGCAGTACAGGCAAGTGTCCGTTCTCGGGCGCGAATACGTCGATGAGTGACCGGTCGAACAAGGACTGGTGGCCGAATCAGCTGAACCTGAAGATCCTCCATCAAAATCCCCCCTCAGCCGATCCGATGGGTGGAGAATTCGACTACGCTGAGGAGTTCAAGAGCCTCGACCTCGCCGCGGTGAAAAAGGATCTCGAAGTGGTCATGACCGATTCACAGGACTGGTGGCCGGCCGATTACGGCCACTACGGCCCGTTCTTCGTCCGTATGACATGGCATGCC
>JACLAC010011710.1_pt1 | contig 37851 bp, 38 predicted proteins | sample 8027881 | NCBI WGS metagenome assembly JACLAC01 (sample SAMN15725517, study PRJNA655200) | protist metagenome | isolation source: fluorescence activated cell sorting (FACS) single amplified genomes of... | place: Spain: Blaines Bay Microbial Observatory, Mediterranean Sea | collected 2016-01-19 | reverse complement strand
CAAACATAGTGAAGTAGGGATCTTCATCAGGAATATATTGTTTGTACTCCTTTTTTCCGACCAGATTCACGCCCATACGATGCAGCCACCATGGCGTAATCATTGGCCATTCTCGCAAAAACTCAACATTATGCTCCTCATCCGCCACAGCCAACCGAATATAGTGTCCAGCATGGTGTGTAGCTGGTTCCATGAAGACGGTACCTTCCGGTGCCTCAATGCTCATCCCAGATTCTAGAGCTTTTTTCACTGCTTCTTGCTCCGTAGTACCTGCTAATCTCGCTGCTTTTGCGTACATGTGGATTGAGAAGTAGGTGTTTTGTGCCATCTGTCCAATATATGGATCTTCTGGAAACATTTTGTACCATCTTTGAACGAAATCCCTATTTCTCTTGGTAGGAATTTCTTCAATATAGTTGACACAATTGTGCATTCCATTTAGCGAGGGAGCCGAGAATCTTCGATGCTCATAGCCTTGAGCCATATTGACCGTAGATGCCATTGGATAGCTGAGTCCTGCTGATGACGCTTGTGGGTAGTAATTTGATTGATTAGAGCCTACCAAGAGTGTGAAGACCCAGTCTGGCTTTGCAGCTTGGATTCTAGCAATTGAGGTGCTGAAGTCTGAAACACTTAGTGGTACAAACTCTTCCTCAATAATTTCTCCACCAACCAACGGTGCTGTTGCTTTTGTCCAAGCAGCTGTTAGCTGTCCAAAATTATAGTCTGCTGCAATTGTATAGATTCTGGGACCAAACTTTTTCACCATGTAGTCCACAACAGGTATAACCTGCTGTTCACAAATTGCCCCAGTACAGAAAGTGTTTGCATCGGCCACCCCACCTTCATATTGATTCGTATAGATGTAAAGTTGTTTGAATTGGTCTACAATTGGTCTAATTGCTTCCCTTTCTGCACTTGTGAAACCCGCAACCAAACAATCTACTTTGTCCCCTTGAATCAATTTTCGTGTCAGTTGCTGCCAAACATTATTGTTCGACTGACCATCTAAATTGATCAACTCAACCGGTCTTCCAAGAATGCCATCATCGCCTGAGTCTACCAAAATTTCATCGTCTTCAGTGAATGTGACCGCTTCTTTAGAACGACCTCCACCATCGTTTACATAATTAAGGTCACCCTTGCCGACTCCCATCAAGGGTGGCTTGGTCGCTACATTTCCAAAAGCACCTAAACCACCGGATCCAACAGGGCCACCTTTTAGAGTTAGTCCAGCATTAATTTCAGAAACAGCCAGCTGTGCAGCGTGGTCTTTCTGAACTCCATACACTGCTAAATTTCCTGACAGATCCTCTAGATGTCCGACTTTGACCGCAGCTGCGTGCCCAGCGGCCTGTGCTGACTTTGAAGTAATGATCGCAGGCATCGCAAGCGCTGCTCCCACTGCAACTGAACCTTTAATGAAAGTTCTACGAGTTGAACTATCGGATTCCAGATTTTCAGTATTTACAGTCATATCTTTTTCGTTTTGATCCATTCTTACCTCAATAATGGGAATAATTGTTCAGCAAAATAAATCACCTTTAAAGTTGTGTCTAACACCACCTCCTTTTATTACTGTTGTACAGCTCTTTTCCATCATCAATGTGGCTAGAGAAGCTTTTCCAGACCATCCAATTGTCTAAATTAATTTACAGTCTTACGTGGGCTTTAGATGAGAGATTGTTTCTAAATTTTTAGAATGTTTGATGCTAGAATTTGAGGGGGTAGTTAGTAATTTATTGCCTAATATTTCAAGTCTTTTTCTCGCGAATGAATATGTTGATTAGTGTATCCTATAATTCAAAAGAATAATTTTTAGTCAAATTGAAATTAACTGATTAATTTTTAGTCAAATTGAAATTATATTACAATTAATCTCATAAGAATTTTGCATGAAAATTATCATCAAAGAATATCAGTATTTCTTCATCCCGTAGTTGAAACTTGAGGATTGCTTAGTTTTTTCACTCCACATCTTTTTAAGATTATTTGAGTATTTTGGTGTTTTTAAATTTAGATTCATTTCTGCGGAGATGGTTTGAAAAAATCCCCTCAACTGTCGGCTGGTTAGGACTATGCTTTGCTCTGTCAGGCACCTCCGCGAGTTTAACGATTTCAGCGGCCGCCTTGGTAGGAAAACGAATTACCGACGACCCTGCATGGGCCACGCTGCCCCTTTCTCTAAATTTACTTGGCACGATGAGTAGCGGTATTCCAGCTTCTCTACTGATGCAAAAAATTGGGCGACGCAACGGTTTCCGACTGGGGACCGTCGTCGGCATGTTGGGGGGGTTAATAAACATCTATGCGATTCAATCCGGAAGTTTCATTCTTTTCTGCTTAGGCAGTTATCTGATCGGTTGTCTGCTTGGTTTTGGGCAGCTCTATCGATTTGCAGCTATCGAAGTGACTCCTGAGGAACACAAGGCAAGAGCCGTCTCTCTTGTATTATTTGGTGGGATTTTATCCGGAGTCCTCGGACCTGGAATCGCCTTGCTGACCAAAGATTGGGTGGAAGAGGCTCCTTTCATGGGAAGTTACCAGTCCCTGATAGGTCTCTACATCCTAATTTTTCTACTGTTGCAACTGGTAGATCTACCAAAACCCAGAGCCAGTGAGCAGCAACCCCGAACACGTCCATTCTGGGAAATCACACGCCAAACCTCCTGGAAAATCAGTGTTCTCATTGCTGCTCTGGGTTATGCAGCAATGGCCTTGATCATGACCGCAACTCCGCTCTCAATGCAGGTGCATCATCACTCTTTCTCTGCATCAGCCTTTGTCATCCAGTGGCATGTCATCGCCATGTTCCTACCATCTTTTTTCACGGGGAATCTGATTCAGCGTTTCGGTAGAAAAAATATCATGCTGATGGGAATTGGACTGAATCTGCTTTGCATTCTGATCAATGTACAGGGGCATTTCTTTCTATCTTATTGGTTTGCCCTGATCTTTTTGGGAGTCGGCTGGAATTTCATGTTCATTGCGGGGACAACACTGCTGACGGAAACCTATCGACCTGAGGAGAAAGCACTTGTGCAGGGGGTTAATGACGTTTTGGTATTTGGGTCAGCGGCAAGTGGTTCGCTTTTGGCGGGAATCCTACAGAATCAAATCGGCTGGGAGTCGCTAAACATAGTTGTTGCTCCACCCCTGCTTTTGCTAGCGGGTTGGCTGCTCTGGTTGAAGCGAAAGAGAAGAATCTTGGTTCAACAACCAATTCAATGACAAAAAGAATGAACCCTAATGAGTCTCGTTGCTCTTAACAGAGACATAGAAGTCATAGACGCACATCATGAAGGCGATCAAGCTGATCAGTCCCAGATCAAGGCGGGGGACCTTGTAAACCAAAATTCCTAGAAAAATACCCAGCGCCACAATGCCTATGAGGGCTAACACAAAACGCATCTGTTCACTCTCCACTAGAAGATTCATCACGTACAGTTGCTTCTAACCAGCGTGCAGTTCGTAAGAGCCGGGCTTCTCCTGCCAGGGGTCCAATTAATTGAACTCCCAAAGGCATTCCCGAAGTCGATTGAAACAGCGGAATACTTAATACCGGCATTCCACAAAGGTTCCACAAATCTTGAAAGCGAGTTGATTCCTCAGGATTCCCACGACAGGGTGCTGTTCCCAAAGTAGCAGGAACTACTAAGGCATCGCAGCGCTGAAGGATTTCTTCTAGCCCAGAACGTAAGACCTTGATCCAGTCCAAGGCTTCCAAGTACTCATTGGCGCGCACCTCTACGCCGTCAGCTAACATCTGCTGAAGAGCCTCACTCAATCTTTCTTTGCCTCGATTCCAATAGTGTCGTAGTGTTCGGGAAAGCTCTGCCTTAACGATCAGATCATGCGCAGCCAATCCCTCTTCAAATAGTGGCGGTAACACAACACGGAATGCCTGATCTCCAAGCACTTCTTCCAGTTCTACCAGCGCTGCCTCGGTTTCCTCATCTAGCTGGGCAAAAGGCAACTCCAGAAAAGCGATGGTCGGCTTGACCGGAACATTGCTAAGACAGGTTTCCAGCAAACGTGTTGAGGTGTTCCATCGTGTGCTGGGATCTTGATCGTCATAACCATACAATACATCTCCCAGCAACGCCAAATCTGCCAGAGAGCGACCAAGCAAGCCGACTGTATCTAGAGTCGGCACGAGCGGTAGAATTCCGCGCCGTGGAATACTTCCGTAACTTGGCTGCATTCCATAGATTCCACAATAGGCAGCAGGACGCAATACTGAACCACAAGATTCTAAGCCGACTCCCATTGACGCCAAACCAACTGTGATTGCAGCTGCGGCGCCACTCGCGGAATTTCCAGGGCGATATTCGGCATTCATTGGGTGCGCTGTCTCTGGTGGAGTTATAACTCCGAGTTCGGATACCGCTGTTTTCCCCAGTATTAACGCTCCACCGGACTTCAATCTTTCAGCAACTTTAGAGTCCTTGTATCCTTGTTTTGCTGCATCAAGCTCCGTCCCGTTGGTCGTTGGCTGTTGATCGGTTTCAATTATGTCAGACAACACGATTGGCAAACCATGCAATCGCCCAACTGGACGACCACTCAAACGATGCATATCCAGCGCTTGCGCAGTCTCTAAAACCAGCTTCGGCTCTATTGAAGTGAATGCCTGCAAATCGGGCTCCTTATGCTCTATTCCTTGCAGCAATAGTTCGCAAACTTCTTGAACTCTCTGGCGTCCTGCCTGAAGATCACGAGTTAATTCTAAGGTAGTGATATTTTGGAATAGTGTAAGATTCATCTCACTTGCCATAGAAAACTTCTGGTAAGTAGAAGACGATTTCTGGGAAGACATAGATCATCAGCATAGAGATGAAAACCATCGTTAGAAAAGGCATACAGCCCGCAAAAATTTCTGTAAGTTTGACCTGTGGAGGTGCAATTCCCTTTAGATAGTAGGCCGACATCGCCATCGGTGGTGTGAGGAATGAAGTCTGCAGATTGAGCGCAACTAAAATTCCAAAGAACAGCGGATCAATGCCGAATTGTGGCAGTAATGGTAGGAAGATGGGTACAAAGATAATAATGATCTCCGACCATTCCAAAGGCCACCCCAGAAGGAAGATAATTAATTGCGCCAACAACAGGAAGGTCACCGGTGACAGATTTAGATGCTCGACAAATTCTGAAATTATCTGCTCTCCACCAAGATATGAGAAAACCGAGGAGAAGGTGTATGATCCGACAAATAGCCAACATACCATTGCAGTAGTCCGCATCGTCAGATAAACGGATTCTCGTAGCCGTTGCCAAGTCAAGGCTCGGTAGGCAATCGCTAGCAATAGACCACCCATTGCCCCCACAGATGCCGCTTCTGATGGAGTCGCTAAACCACCAAGGATTGATCCAAGCACTGCTAAAATAAGGGCAGCTAAGGGAAGGAAAGAAGTCAGTAACATCCAGATTACCTTCATCAATGGTATGTCTGGAACTTCATCCTTGCTCGGCCTAGGTGCCATTTCTGGTTGTGCAATGGATCTTCCCACTACATATATCAGATACAGTCCAGCTAACATAAAGCCTGGAAGTAGTGCACCAGCGTAGAGGCGAACAATCGAAGTTCCAGAAGCAGCGGCGTAGACAATCAGCATGATCGAAGGTGGAATCAGTATGCCTAGTGTTCCTCCTGCGCAGATGATTCCAGATGCAAAGCTAGGGTCGTAGCGGGCCTTGAGCATAGCAGGGAAAGCCAAAAGTCCCATGAGAGTAACAACAGCGCCGACAATTCCAGTTGCCGTAGCGAAAAGCGCACAAGTTATCAAGGCAGCGATGCCCATGGACCCTGGTAAATTCTTCGCTGAAATATTCAAAGTATAGAAAAGTCTGTCAACTATGTTTGCTCGTTCGACAATATAACCCATGAACAAAAACAATGGTACTGCTGTTAGAACCTCATTTGCCATCACTGTGTATGTCTGGTTGATAAATAGATCGAATATCCTGCTATTGAAAAAACCTTCGATCCACGTCTGCAGTAATGTGAAATCATCTGCATCTTTTCGGACTGCTCGATCAAAAGATCGCCACATTCTGCCTTCGTCAAAGTAGGCGTAGTAGCCAAAACCTATCCCCATTGCCATCAGTGTGAAGGCAATCGGGAAGCCAAACATTACTGCTCCAAGGAACAGCCCCAGCATCAGCAGTGCAATTTGTGGATCGGTCATCATTGCTCCCTATCAGGCTGTTGTTGTCGACGCGCCAGAATCACTTCTGTCTCCTCAACCTCTTCAGTTTCTGTGGTTTCGTACCAAGAACCGTGACGAATGCAGTGAACACATCGCAGAATCTGAGCGATACCCTGAATTACCAGCAACACACCAGCTAGCACAATGATCGCTTTGAACTGGAAAATCGGAATACCCGCTGGACTGTTGATGCTAACCTCACCGTACCGGACAGATCTAGCAGCGTACTTGAATCCTGTGATGGCAAGAGCTAGAACTCCTGGAAAAAAGAAAATAAAATACAGAATCAAGTCAACACGAGCTTGGGTGCTCGGCTTCCAGTTGCGATAGAGAAAATCTCCGCGTACATGTCCGTTTTTTCCAAGGGTGTAAGCCCCACCTACCATAAAAAGTGTTCCGTACATGATGAAGGAAACGTCCAGCGCCCAAGGAGTGGGTGCGTTCAGCACATAGCGAACGAAAACTTCGTAGCTTACTCCAAATGTCATGAACATGATTAACCAAGCGAAGGCTTTTCCAAACCATGCACTCAGGTTATCGGCAAAATTAATAAATTTGTACATGGTTTCATCTTCAAAAGATCAAAGATAGGGGTGAGTTACCCAGCCCAAAATTTGGAGGCGAAGTGCCGAGGGCTGGGTATCGAAAAGGCAGGTAAGATTAGCAGTCGACAAAGTGCCTGCTGAAAAGTGTTAACTACATCTTCAAACGACCAGGGAAATAATGGTCATAAGCGGTCACCAAGTCCGTACCTGCCATGATTTCGTAATACGAACAGCGCTCCACCCAAGTACGCTGACTGTCGAGACACCTCTTCATGAAGGGATCTTTCTCAAGTTCAGTTATCAACTCATCCCAAGAATCTAGCTGGGCTGACAAAATGTCCTTCGAAGTGCGGTGAACCGTAACTTCTTCCTGCTTCTGTAGCTCGTCTAGATCTCTCGAATACTGATCTAGAGCAAGCATAGTATTAGCGGTGGAAGTTGCTTCAACTGCATGTTTAAGTATAGCCTGTAGATCAGGCTCTAAATCTTCAAAAAAATCTTTGTTAAAAAGGAATTCAAACGATTCTGAAGCTTGGTGATAAGAAGAAAGATAGTAGTTTTTGGCAACGTCTGCGGCACCAAAACGGCGATCAGAGGTTGGGTTGTTAAATTCAAAAGCGTCAATCACACCACGCTCCATAGCAGGCACAATTTCTCCGCCCGGCAATTGAGCCACTGACATGCCCATCTTCTGCAACAAATCTGCTGCCAAACCTACAGTACGATATTTGAAGCCTTTTAAGTCGCTGCGCTTGCTGACTTCACCTTTGAACCAACCGAAAGGTTGCGGGAACATTGGGAAACCCATCATGCCTATTACATTGAGTCCCATGATGTCTTGGGTCAACTCCCTGTACAACTCTTGTCCACCACCTTTATAGAACCAGCCCATCATTGTGTTCGCATTTCCACCAAATACAGGACCAGTACCAAATAGAGAAGCGGCTTTGTTTTTCCCGTACCAGTAAACAGGCACGTCATGACCGGCATCAAGTACACCGTCATTGACAGCATCTAAAACCTGAAATGCCCCCACAACTGCACCAGCTGGCAAAAGGTCAATCTTAACGCGGCCATTTGACATGGCTTCAACGCGATCCACATATTGCTGTGCCATTTCCTGAAAAATTTCAGACGCCGGCCACGATGTTTGCATCTTCATGGTGATAGCTCCGTGAGCGCCCGCGTGAATAGCGGGTGCTCCTATCGTTGAGACAGCGGCAACTGCTCCGACTGCCGCTGTTCTCTTGAGAAAAGATCTGCGATTTACGCTTTTCAATTCATCTTTCTTTACTAAATCATTCATAGCTTTTCCCTTTATTTACTTGGAAAATAAAAGTCTTTTCGGAAAATCCTCCCACCCACTAACAGACAATAAGCGGAGTTTAGATACGCCAATAGACTTTATCGTCTAACAAAATTTGAAGTCAAGTTATCTAAATTCGAACTAAACCGCTCTACCTGAATCGATAAACTAGTTTTTCATTTAATCATCTAAACACAGCTTCTGTTCTTAATAAGATAATTTCCTCATATAAAATATATATTAATAAAATCAATTACTTAAATTAAAATACTTGTAAATCAATTATTTTTGTTTCGTTTCTTTCCACAAGTAGAATGAAATGTTGATAATAGGATATTTTCTGCGTAAAATTTTCAATATTGCGATGTACAGAACAATTGGTGACAGCAGGGAAAAGTTGGAGAGCAATCAGTAAAAAACTACGCACTGATTGGCCAAACAATGCTTTGAAATGAGTAATAACGCATAAAAAAATCAATTATTGACAGAGACAAGATAGCTAGAAGTGAAAACTTGATGATGAACTGCGAATGTATCTAAGCTCACTTCCACCACCAAATGAATTGAGAAGCGGGGGAACACAAATGCCAGCACTAATCAGAGAAAAAATGCCGATTAGATTAACGGAGAGTCAGTCGATTTTTGAGAGTGGTTGTGTTCAAGGAGAAGGATCAATGACTTTGCCCAAGAATTTTGATCAGGTTTCCCTCAACTCCATCTGTTAGTAAAAACAAGTCTCCAGTCGGGGAGGCTTCGATTTTCCGGATTCGGCCAAATTCGTTTTGATAAAGACGTTCTTCGACTAATTGATTCTCAATTTTGACCAATCGGATCAGGGTTCTTTCTCTCAAGGTTGTGACAAACCAACTGTTCTTCAAGTTTTGATAGTTTGCTCCACTGTATATTAAGAGTGAGGAGGGAGCTACCGATGGATCCCAATAATGCAACGGTTCTTCGGTGTCAGAATATCGAGACCCTACTCCTACTTTTTCATCATTGTAGTCTTTACCATAGGTAACTACTGGCCAACCATAATTTTTTCCTGCAATTAATTGATTAATTTCGTCTCCACCTTTTGGACCATGATCAACAATGTAGACCTGACCATCAACTGAATTGTGGTAAATACCCTGTGGGTTCCGATGGCCATATGTAAAGATTTCGGGCAACGCACCAGCTAACCCTAAAAACGGATTATCTTTTGGTGTAGTCCCATCGAGATTCAATCGAATTGTTTTTCCCAAATGATTATCCAACCTTTGTGGATCTGCTTTAAAGACATCTGCAATGCGACTTGCCGTTGTGTAATTGAGTCGATCTCCAACAGTTAATAAAAGATGCCCTGCTTCATCGAAAGTGATTCTAGATCCATAATGTATATTCGACCTAACATAAGGTAGTGCTTCAAAAAGCTCTTCAACATTGACAATCATATTTGACCCAATGTTAAAACGTATCAGAGCAGTTGTAGACAAGCCTTTTTTTCTTTTTGAGTAGGTCAAACATAAATATTTATCTTGATCATATTTTGGTGATTTCTTTATATCTAATAATCCACCTTGACCTGAAAAATTCACTTGCAGTCTAGTCTCTATATTTTGAATTAATTTACCGTCAATCAACTTCAATAAACCACTTCTTTCTGAAATCAGAATCCTCGTTTCATCCAGAAATGCAAAGCCCCAAGGATAGTTTAAATCATTTGTAATTATTTCATAATTTGGCTCACAATCAGATTCACACAAGTATTTTGCTAAGCTAAGTGATGGTACTGTTAGTAAAATAATTATGAAAAAAATAATATTAGAAACATATTCAATACTATAATTTCTCATCTGTTACTTTGGTTGCAGTAAGAGTGTGTTCAATTTGAATTAAGATTGAATAAATTTTTTTGAATTCATACTTGGATAAAACTTGTTTCCACCTTGATAAAGATAGCATTTTGTACCAAATTTTTTAGTGGTTTGTTTCCTGTTTAATAGAAATTTTTCGATTAACCTTTACCTTTATTTCAAAATTTTCACATTGAGCTAATTTCAATTTAAAATTTCCACAATCGTCTACCATCTTTATTATCGCTGGAATAGAATTTTCAGACTTTTCCAAAGTAATTTGAATAAACTCTAACCTGATTCCCATCCGGACTTCCGAAGATTGGGCAACACTGCGAAAGTAAGAGGATGTTTTGAACTTGGCTCCACAAAATAAAACCTCGTCTTTTGAAACAACCTCACATGTGAATATGTTCATTGCGGGTGAGCCTGTAAAGTACCCAGCAAACGTGGTTTCTAGTTTTTTGAACAAATCCTTGGGAGCGCCAACCTGACCAATTTCCCCTTTGTCCATGACCACAATTTGTTCGGCAAAAGTTGTTGCCTCATTCTGGTCATAAGTCACATAGATCAAAGTTAATTTATACTGCTCATTGATTTCCTTCAGCTTTCTTCGGAGCCTAAATTTCGGATCAGGATCAATCACTGTGAGTGGCTCATCCATCAAAACCGCCGCTACATCGTCTTTGACCAGGCCACGACCAAGAGAGATAACTGCTTCTGATGAGTAAGTTTGTGAAGCAAATTAGCTAAACCTAAAGTTTCTGCGACCTCGTCGACCTTTTCCTTGGTTCTGGAGCTAGAAACGCTACGAAAAACCAATGGGAAGGCCAAATTTGAACAGTCATGGTGTTGCAAATCACTCGAAACTGGAAGACCTGAGCAGTATTTCTGTTCGGAGTATCTGTAGCCGTGGCGTCTACACCATCAAAAAAATTCTTCCTTGAGTAGGATGAAAAATGTCAGACATAATGTTCAGCATGGTTGTTTTTCCACACCCAGAAGGTTCCAACACAGCGTAGCGACCACCATCCTCCCAAGTAATGGTAAATTCTTCCAGAGCATAAGTTGGATTGAAGTATCTGTATCGTAGATATGGGCAATCTGATTTAATTCAATTTTTGCCATCAGTCAGCCTTTTGAAAAAGAGAGACACTGAGATCACCTTTTTGATCAAAGGCATGCAACCATTGAGTATCGAATTGAACAGAAGTTTTCTCCCCAATCTGAATATCCCTTACCATTTCCAGTAACCCTACTATGGTGTGCTCACCGCTGCGAAGGTGAATGAAAGTCTCCGAACCACTAATCTCAGAAAGCTCTACTTCCCAGAGGTCACCCTCTTTGTCGATAGAGATATCGGTAGCTTGAATTCCAAACGTGCATCTGTCATCCATTAAACTCTTCAAGTGAAGTGACACCCCTCATGGGTCTGCTCAACTGTGATGGGCAATAAAGAAATGAAAAGTTCCTGATCATGAGTTCAACAAAAAACTAAATATTCGTTTTGGCAGGGACCAATTTGAAGACTACGTCACCTTGAGATGGGGCTTTGGCAAGTCAAATGGGCACTCTATCTTTCATTGAACTGAGCATTAATATCTCTTGTAGAGTTTGGGACTGGCTTTCGATCTTAAAGATATTTTGACACCCACCATATTCTTGGAAAGAGCTCAATTTGATTTAGTATAACATTTTTCATAAATCACAATTTTTCAGTTATTTCAGCAAGCAGCTTCCAGTTTCATAAAAACTTGTTCGGGTACAGCTAGAAATCAGCAGAGACGCTCTTTTTTCAACAGAACTTTTCTCAAAGCATGTTGGAGAAATTCTCTTTCACTTCAGAAGCAGCTCAAACTGCCTCTCGCTCCCCTCTCTCTTTTTTTGAGAAATAGCATACGCCATGAAAAGTTGGATCATTTACCGAAAAGACGTCACAGAACTAATACCAGAAGCTTGCGAAATTTATCGTCTGCTCTCTGAGGCCGAAGCGGACGGGACTAAGCTGGAAGCTTTTCGTCCAGAGTAATTTAACTTAATTGTCACCCGCGAAGATGAGAAAATCATCCTGATTAATGAAAAAAACACGAACTACCTGATTTTGTGATGCTCCGAATGGGAGCTAGCACAACCTACTTCATGCTGGTGATCCTTCGTCAAATTAAGCGACTGGGTATCTACACAATCAATAATTCGAACAGTATCGAAATCATCAAAGACAAACTTTTTTCCCAGCAAATCCTGGCTCAAAACGACCTGCCTGTTCCCAAGGCCATACTGGCCAAGTTCCCCATTGACATTGATCTGGTTAAGCCCACTCTTAGCTTCTCCGTGGTCATCAAGACGATCGCAGGATTCCAAGGACCTGAAATATTTCTCACTGAAATCAACATAGTTTTCTTGATGCGATGCATCTGGTCGAATCAACCAATCGCAACGCTAACATAATTATGCAAGAATGCATTGCACCATCGAAGGGCATGGATCTCAATATTTACACTCTGGGAGACCGAACGATTACTTGTTTCCTAAGGCGCAGCGAAGATGGTGGTTTCAAAGCCAACTTCTCTAGTGGCAGCAAGGTCGGACCATACAAAATCACTCTGGGAATCAAATGTTTAGCAACTCAGACTTCAAATATCCTCAATCTTGATGCGGTGATCAACAGTCAGACAGCAGTCGTTACACGCTTCGTCAAACGGCGTGAAACAAAGGATGCCCTCGTTATTGCTCTAGAACCCTTGACTCAAACCTAGGAGATCTGGACTTAGGTAGAGAAAAACTACATCGCGATCAGACATCCTGATCGAAGATTGGTAATCCGGCAAATTTCCTGCCTTATCAGGGTGAGCTTTCTCTGAATAAAAAATGCTCCAGTGACAGAAGGTACAGGCCTTGGCTTCCTAGCTATTTCCTAGCCTGTATGCCTCAGTTGGTACTTTTCTTATGTCACTAGACTTGTTTTCCAGAGCTATGATGGGTAGCTTTGTGGCTCTGTTCCCCATCATAATCATCATGATTCCAGTGGAGGTTCCAATGCTGCTCGCTGCTCTCCGTCGAACTCTTTGCCTGCTTAGTGGGCTGTTGCTGCTCTCAGCTCCTGCTGTCATTGCCCAGGACATTACAAAAACCCTACGTTTGCCTCAAATGAGTGCCATCCCAACTCTGGACCCAGGCTTGGCACAGGACTCCTCTTCCATTGAGGTCATTGAACAACTCTTTCTTGGTCTGACCGACTATGATCCAAAGACCTATGAAGTGATTCCGGAGTTGGCTGTAAAATGGTCCGCCAGTGCGGACAGTCGCACCTATACCTTCGAGATGCGCAAGGATGTCTTCTGGAGTGATGGGGTTCCAGTTACAGCCCATGACATTGAATATGCGATTCGCCGCAACATCAATCCGGAGACGGCCTCACCCTACGCCTATGTCCTCTACATTCTGGAAGGAGCTGAAGCGATCAATACGGGTGAAAGCAAGGACTTCAACAGTTTGGGGGTACGTGCAGTCGACGATTACACTGTTGAATTTCGGCTTACACAACCAGCCGGATTCTTCCCGGCAATGGCAGGTCTCTGGACCTATCGACCACTGCCTCAGCGCTCCATCGAGGCCTTTGGCACTGCTTGGACAGAGCCAGAACACATCCTGACCAACGGTTCCTATCAGCTAGCCACCTGGGAAAAAGGCAACCAGTTGATCCTCAAGCGCAATCCAGATTACAAGGACTCTATCACCCAGCAACCTGCTCAGATTGAGGAGGTGAATTATTACATCATTCCCGAATCGTCCACAGGCCTGGCAATGTTTGAGAATGGAGAACTCGACATCGTCGGGGGAACCTTCCTGTCGATTCCTGTCGCAGAGATCGACCGAGTTCGCAGGGAGTATGCAGACCGATATTCTGCTCAACCAGACCTCTGTACCTACTACCTAGGAGTGAACAACGAACGGGAACCCACTAACAATCCACTGGTCCGTAAGGCGCTTTCTGCAGCCATAGACCGTAAGACCTTGGTGGAACGAATCACCAAGGGAGGAGAAGAACCAGCCACAACTTTCACTCGACCACCAATCTTCGGCTCCGTAGATCCGAAGGAAGGTGTCGGGATTGGCTATGATCCAGAGCAGGCCCGTCGTTGGCTTGCAGAAGCTGGTTATCCAGGTGGTAAAGGATTCCCCACCATCACCTACATGCACAACACCTCTGAAAATCACGCCAAGATCGCTCAGGCAGTGCAAGCCATGCTCAGACGCAACCTTGGAATTAACATTAGAATCGAAAACCAGGAATGGAAGGTCTACCTGAAGTCAACTACTCAACCGGATGCTCCACATTTGTTCCGCTTTGGCTGGTGTGCTGACTATCCTGATGCGAATAACTGGCTGATGGAAGTCTTTCACCCGACCAAGTCCACCAATCGTATTCGTTGGCAAAACAGCGAGTATGCCCAGTTAACTGAGAAAGCGATGGGTTCGACAGATTCGGATGAACGTATCCAACTCTATCGTCGAGCCGAGCAGATCCTTAACGAAGAAGAGGCTGCAATCATTCCGCTCTACTTCTATACTTCCAAGTACCTGGTCAATCCCCGGCTGAAAGACTGGTATCACATGGCGTTGGGCGGACAGCAGATCCGCTACTGGCGCTTAACGGGACGCCCATGATTCCAAGCCAATGCTGAACTTCCTGGTGCGGCGATTAGGTAGCGGTGCCCTGTCGTTGCTCGTGATCGCTGCCCTCGTCTTTCTACTACTGAAGGCACTTCCCGGGGGGCCTTTCGACACAGAAAAAAGCCTACCACCTGAGATCATGCGCAATATCGAAGCCTATTATGGCTTGGATCGGCCACTCTGGGAGCAGTTTGTACGCTACGTTGGTAATGCACTGCAGGGAGATTTAGGTGTCAGCTACTCCCAACGTGATCTGCCTGTTGTCGATCTGATTGCTCAGCGTCTACCGATCTCACTGGAACTTGGCTGCTATGCCATACTTTTTGGACTCTTGTTTGGGCTTCCACTGGGAGTTCTTGCAGCTGCCTACCACAACAGACTACCAGATTATGTAGCCACCTTGCTGGCTGTCCTAGGTACAAGCATCCCCAACTTGGCGCTAGCCCCAATGCTGATCCTCTTCTTTGGACTCTTTCTCAAATGGTTACCCATTGCTCGCTGGACAACCTGGGATTCCAAGGTGCTTCCAACAATTACTTTGGGACTGAGCATTGCAGCAGTGATTTCCAGGCTGACTCGCTCCAGCATGCTCCAGGTCATTCAAGAAGACTTTATCCGTACGGCACGAGCCAAAGGTCTTTCAGAAGTCTCTGTCCTTGGGCAACATGCACTACGTAACGCATTACTCCCCGTGCTCACCATCATGGGGCCCATTTTAGCCGTTCTGCTCACGGGCACTCTGGTAGTGGAAGAAATCTTCGCTATCCCTGGTTTGGGCAGCTACTTCATCACCAGCATCAGTAATCGTGATTATCCTGTGGTCATGGGAATCTACCTGCTTTATGGCTTTCTGATCATCCTGATGAACACGCTAGTAGACATTCTCTACGCGTGGGCGGATCCACGGATTCGATTAGAATGACAATCTTCCCAGTAGCCTTCCATGATTGAAACTTCTGCCTCACCAGCTATCAGTAAAAGTCTCAATCGACTTGCTTTCCGCCGCTTTGCCAGAAACCGATTGGCATTGAGCAGTTTTTTGTTCCTGCTGATTCTTTTTCTGGTCACCATCTTTGTTGATTGGCTTGCCCCCCAGCACTTCGCTGAAGAAGACTTTCTTGCCACCTACCTAAAGCCTGGAGAAGAGGGCTTCTTGCTAGGTACGGATTTTCTTGGTCGTGATGTCTGGAGTCGGATTCTCTATGGGGCCCGGATTTCCCTGACTGTGGCCGTCTGTGCCTCACTGGCCAGCTTTACGCTGGGCGTCAGCTATGGCATGGTCGCAGGCTACTACGGTGGAAGGCTGGACGAGTGGATGATGCGGTTCGTCGATATTCTCAACGCGGTCCCGCCCCTGCTGTTCGTGATCCTGATCATGGTCTACTTCCGAGCTGGGAATCCGGAAGAATTCACAGGATTCAAGGCTATCTTCTATGGATGGGATAGCCAATTGGGGGGACTGCTATCCATTTTCATTGGAATTGGACTCACTTCCTGGCTACGGATGGCTCGGATTGCCCGGGCAGAAACACTCTCGTTGCGGCGCCGTGAATTTATTGAAGCCGATCTGGTACAAGGTTTCGGCACACCCACCATCCTTTTTCGCCGCCTGTTCCCTAACCTGCTGGGTACCTGCATTGTCGCGGAATCTGTGGAAATTCCTTCCTACATCATCTTCGAATCAGTACTAAGTTTCATCGGACTCGGAGTCAACCCACCTGTTCCAAGTTGGGGTGCAATGATTTCTGAAGGACTGGAAGGCATCCGCTCCTACCCTCACCTGATCTTAGCGCCAGCTACCGCAATGACCCTGACCGTTCTGGCCTTCAACTTCGTAGGAGATGGTCTGCGCGATGCCTTTGATCCAAAGTTACAGGACTGAATGGGAAAAGAACCCTTGCTGCAGTTAGAAAATCTGAAAGTTGACTTCTTTCTGCGCAGTGGGAAAGTGACCGCCATCCATGGCTTGGATCTACAACTGGAGCGGGGGAAAACCCTCGGGTTGGTTGGAGAGTCTGGTTGTGGAAAGTCTCTGACAGCCTTGGCGATCATGGGACTGATCAGTTCACCTGGAAAGATAACAAGTGGAGAAATTCGCTTTGACGGAGAAGATCTGTTAAAAATCTCCGAACGAAAACGAAGAGAACTACGCGGCAACCAGATCTCAATGATTTTTCAGGACCCAAGCTCTGCTTTGAATCCTGTATTGACAATCGGCAAGCAAATTTCTGAGCCACTGCGACGTCACAAAGGATTTTCTGCCCAGCAAGCTCGTGATCAAGGTCTGTCGCTACTCTCCGAAGTCGGGCTACCAGATCCTGGGCGTCAATGGTCACGCTATCCGCATGAGTTGAGCGGAGGCATGTGTCAACGTGTTATGATTGCCATGGCCTTGGCCTGTGAGCCAGCATTGTTGATTGCCGATGAACCAACAACCGCACTGGATGTCACGATTCAGGTCCAGATTCTTCACTTGTTACGCCAACTACAAAAGCAGCATGGAATGGCTCTGCTCTTCATCAGCCACGATCTTCAGGTGATCGCCGAAATGGCCGATCGGGTCGCAATCATGTATGCCGGAGACATCATTGAAGAAACCTCGGTTCGAGCAATTTTCGAACGTCCACGGCATCCCTATACCCGTGGGCTACTCAAATCAAGACCTAGTCTAACGGAGATTTCAGGCCAGCGAGAACGACTCTATCACATTCCAGGAAATGTTCCTTCCCTACAGGAGTTATCCGAAGGCTGCCGCTTCCTTGATCGTTGTCCCTGGCCAGGACCCGATTGTTCCGTCAAGACACCTGAATTATTGGGCTTCTCACATCGAAGCCGTTGTTACCGCTGGTACGAATTTCCTCAGGATACCTGAGATGACAAGTTCCTCCTCCTCTAACACTTCTATCCTCCGAGTGCAGGACCTACAGACTTACTTCCCTATTCGCCAAGGCCTGCTAGGTACTACAGTAGGCTTTGTCCGGGCAGTGGACGGAGTCAGCTTTGTGTTGAATGCGGGCGAGACCTTGGGGCTAGTGGGAGAGTCTGGTTGTGGAAAGTCTACGCTTGCGCGCAGCTTGCTCTACCTACATCCTCCTACCGGAGGAAGAGTCTGGCTGAAAGATACCGAACTCGGTGTGCTGAGTTCTACAGAGCTCCGGAAACAAAGACTGCGGATGCAGTTGATTTTTCAAAATCCCCACGCTTCTCTCAATCCAAGACTGACGATTGAAGAGATCATTAGCAGCGCAGCTCGCTACCACGGACACATCCGTGCATCAGAGACACAAGATTTTGCAACGAAGCTCCTCGAACAGGTCGGCTTGCGTTCCGAGCATCTCAAGCGCTTTCCCCATGAATTTTCTGGCGGTCAGCGCCAGCGTATCAGTATTGCTCGGGCGCTAGCTCTACGTCCTGAAATCGTACTCTGTGACGAAGCGGTTTCCTCACTCGATGTCTCGATTCAGGCGCAAATCCTCAACCTATTCCTTGAGCTACAACAGCAACAAGGGTTGAGTTATCTTTTCATCAGTCACGACCTAGCAGTGATTCAGCATCTGGCAGATCGGGTTGCGGTGATGTACCTGGGCCGTATCGTGGAGATCGCCAACCGTATGGAACTCTTCCAAGCCCCAGCCCATCCCTACACACAAGCTCTTCTGCGTGCGATTCCCTCTGGAGATCCCAAGACTCGACGCCCTCTGGCAGATCGAGTACTGGCTGGGGATGTTCCCAGTCCTACTAAGCAGCATACTGGCTGCGTTTTTGCCGAACGTTGTCCTCAAGTGACCAGCGAGTGTCTCCAACACCGACCAGAGTTTCGGCAAATCCGCACAGGCCAATTGGTAGCTTGTCACCACGCACAAATTGATTCTGCCTGATCATTCGGATTTGACATCCAAAGCAGACCTCGGCACGCTGGACTTTTTCTTATCCCTCACTCTTTAGGAGAATTTGATGTGGATTGACCTGCGAAGCGATACTGTTACCCAACCAACCGCCGAAATGCGCAAAGCCATTGCTGAGGCTGAGGTCGGTGATGATGTTCATCACGAAGATCCATCTGTACTTTACCTGGAAGAGAAAACAGCTGCCATCCTGGGCAAGGAAGCGGCAGTCTTCATGCCTTCTGGTACGATGACCAACCAAGTTGGGCTACGCACTCACACTCAACCGGGGGATGAGGTGATTTTGGAGGCTCAGGCCCATATTTACTACTACGAAGGTGGAGGTCCAGCAGCGCTGTCTGGTGCTTCCTGCCGTCTGATCCCTGGAGACCACGGTGTCTTCACTGCTGATCAGTTGGTGAAATCACTTCGCAAACCGGACGTCCACCATCCAATCACACGGCTGGTCTGCCTTGAGAACACTCATAACCGGGGAGGTGGGCGAATCTATCCGCTGGAGGAAATGCGTAAAATTGGTGCCGTTTGCCGAGAGCATGACCTTGCCCTGCATCTGGACGGTGCTCGACTCTGGAACGCCAGCGTTGCGCTGGGCAAACCGGAAGCAGAACTGGTATCCGACTTCGACAGCATCAGCGTCTGCTTTTCCAAAGGCTTGGGAGCACCGGTCGGCTCAGCTCTGGCAGGTAGCAAAGCCTTCATTCAACGAGCGCGTCACTTCCGAAAAATGTTTGGAGGAGGAATGCGACAGGCAGGCATCATCGCGGCTGGGGCTTTGTATGCCCTGAAAAATCATCGGGAACGACTCGCAGAAGATCACGCTAACGCACACCTGCTGGCAGAAGGGCTGAGCCAGGTGGAAGGAATTGAGGTTGATTTGGACAGCGTGCAAACAAACATAATCGTTTTCCAGACGCCAGGGACTTCGGCCGCTGCCCTCTCAGAGGCCTTGGAGAAGGAGGGAGTTGGGATGCTGGACTTTGGGCCGGAAGCACTACGGGCTGTCGCTAACCTGATGGTGAGTCGTGAGCAAATTCAACAGGTTCCTGAGAAGATGGCCAAGGCACTGAAGAGCCTACACTAGAGAAGTCAGCCTCTAGGAACGCTGGACTGGTGGAATCGAGTAGGTACCCACTGCGTGAGCAACGGGTTCCTTGTGGCCTTCGGAGTAGAGTCGGACCTCTCCAGTAGCAAGGGTCCGACCAACTTTGAGTAAAGTACAGACAGCAGTGATGTGCTGAGTAGCTGGTGGTTTGCACAAGAAGTTGATTGTCAGACCGGTGATCACTGTCAATAGAACGATCCCAATCTCTCCAAGGAGGGCCACGTAAAGCGAAACGTCAGTCACCTCCATAGCACTGGGCCAGACGCTGTTCCTCCGTGGCCAATTCTGCCTCTCCAATCTCGTGAGCAATCCAGGCCGTCTGATTGCCCACCTCCACAATCCGACGTTTTGTCTGCGAAAATTCTCTGGCCAGAAAGAGGATGATTTCTTCCGTACTAGGCCTGAACCGGTCTGTTTCAGGAACGTTCAATAGGCCTCCACTCAGAACAGCTCTTTGACTTTCTCAACACCTTCGTCCAGAAGGTCTTCTCCTTCATCCAACAGTTCTTTGCCCTTATCTACCCCCTCGTCCAGCATTTCCTGACTTTTCTGAATCAATTTGTCAGTAGTGGTGGGCTCTCTTCTACTATTGCAAGCAATCATCATTGAACGCTCCGAAGAGCTAACGTTTTGCTGGTTGGCATTTTTCGAAACAATCTCATACCCACCTGCTCCACAAAGGCTCCCAGCTTTGGCCTCACAGTCTCCCCAACTCAGCATGCTGCCGCTACAGGTCACCACATAGCCTTCACTACCGTCTGGCAAGAACGTTTTGCTCGAACCAATACAGGCAGCGCACAGCAAGACCAGTGGAATTGGAGCAAGCCGATGGACTTTATGAAATAGAGTATTTTGAATCATAAGTACTATCTCAATTAGATCGGCAGAACTCCGGACATGGTAGATGCTCAGCCATATCGCCTGCATCCCGTACAACCCCCTCTTGTGGCAGCAGGCTACTCATTCCTGCACCAATCATCTGAAGTACCAACTGCCGCTGTTGAGTTAGTTCCAACATCTGACGTCCTTGCCTCAGAAAGTCTTGATGCTCCAAGGAAGCCAGAAACCGAAGCTTGTCACTCTTGAAATCAAAGTCCCCATCTTCTTCGAAAAGAATCTGAAACAGGCGACCGGTGGCCTCATTGATTTGATCAGGACGCTCCAGACTAGCTCGCAAGACAGAGCGGCGAATCGTTTCAAATTCCTGCTGACTGAGATTCTGGAGACCTTCATAGAGTTTGGGTAGAAAGCTTCGTACTCGCTCCGAGAGGTCATCTGGAGCAAAATCGCCAGACTGGATCAAGAAGAACAGACTCAGGGTCTCTTCAGTCAATATCGAACCAGAGCTTACAATGTAGCCCGTTTGTTGCCGTGTCCGCAACTCATTGTAGAACTGTGGCTGAATCCACTGGGAAAGTACCTGGAGAGTTGCCCAGTTTTCCGGAGTATCATCACCTTGCTGTAACTCTAGCACTAGCGCTGAATTGTTGACTATCACATCTTGTTGGAAGGTGAGAATCGTACCAGCAGGAATCTGGCGGACCTGCTCATGAAATCGCTCTTCTGGCGGCAAGGCTTGCTGACTCAAATCACTGACAATTCGCTCCATGATCGGCTTTACTTTATCGACCTCAAGATTGCCATAGACGACGGCTTCTACGTAGGCCTTGGAAAAGAGTTGTCGTGCATGGGCAGTCAGTTCTTTCAGTGTAACATCTGGGATAATCTTCTCATATTGACGGATCGAGTGTCGGAAAACTTCTAGCAACAGGCCTCGCTCATAGAAAGCCTGCTGATATGGTTCCTGAAGTGTGAAGTTACGATAACTCCTCAGCTTTGCATCCTGTAGAGTGGCAAAAGTTTTTTGGTCTATCTGAATTTTCTGCAATTGAGCCGCAACTCTCTCCACCAACTCCAATAACCGATCTGAGTAACCATCAAAGTTAATTTGCACTCCTTCTTTGTCGTTACGTAGGTTGAAGTCAAGACCAGCCAGACTGACCGAATACTTGAACTCATTAAGTCCTTCTTCAATCGCAGCAACGTAGAGTTGAGTCAACACCGCATGACGAGGGGTAGCATATGCTTCTGGAGTCAGAATACGTAGCATGACCCTACCCTTCGGTTGCTCAAAGCGGAAATCTGGCTGGAACCAAACACGTCCCTTGGACAGATCCACTAGGCGCTGCGGTTCTTCAACGGCATGACGCATGATTACGGTTCGTACAGACTTCTGTTGCCCCTGTGGCAATTGCAGGGAGGCAGCCAGTTCAGACCAAGATTGCCACCGGCGACTGGATTCTTGACGGAGTAAGGACATCACACTCTCTGGCAAATTCTCCTCACCCAATCCAGCAAGTGATTCGTAGTTGAAGGTGAAGGGAGCCTTCGGTTCTCGCAGGGCAATGTCTTGTGGTATGAAATCGTTGGGTACTGGAAGTGACAGGCTTGAATGACGTCTGGCAGTCTTCCATACCTGGACCCAGTGGACGCGATCCTGACGATAGGAGTATTCTGTGCCGTAGTAGCTCTCCGTACTGTCAACCTTGACACCTTGATCCACAAGAATCGCCAGCATGTTATTTGGAGTCAGGCGATAGAGCATACTATCGAACAAGTCTTTGCGGAATTCAGTCAGCAGGAACGGTGAGCGTTCCACTTCCCTCAGAGGAACAAAGCGCAATAATGCGGAGAGGGTATTGACTAGTCTAGTGCCTTCCACACGTTCGGAGAATCGATAGTTAATCTCGTTCATCCGCTGCACTTCATTGAAAATGTAACGTGGTAGGCCTTCCTCACGCAACATCCGCAGGTATTGAAACAGGTAAGTGATCACATCTCGATACCGGCCTACTCCTCGTGGGGTTAACTGGACTGTCACCTCAAAAGAAGAATAAGAATTTGTCGATGATCCCGCTCCAGCTGAGAGTTCTGTTGCCAAGTTCTTTGCCTTCAGCAGGGAGAGCAGACTGCCTTCTCCTTCGTGCCCAACTAAAAATCCCAACAGGTTCAGTGGTTGACTCGTGTAGTATTGCTGAGTAGATGGTAATGGGAAGCTGAGTGTTAGAGAACGAATCTCGCTGAGTGGCTTCACTTGCAGCAGCCGAAATCTGGAACTCGGAGCAAGATATTCTGTGGGAAACGTAATCTCATCAAGATTCCGGTCAACAATCTCGTAGAAGCGAGGCACCACCATCTCTTGCAACTTGTCGAGTGACTGCGTGCCTGAGACGGCTAGGGTCATTCGATTACTGGAGTAATAACGAGCATAGAAGTCAATCACGTCATTGCGCGTCGTGAACCCAAGAGTTTGCAGATTGCCAGTACTGAATTTTTGTAGGGGGTGTCCAGGAACGTAGGTCTGCTTGCGGACTTCGAAGAGTCTGCGAAAATCGTTGGGAATATTCTTAGAGTGTTCAGAATCAACAATGCGCCGCTCTTGTTCCAGATACTGCGTATTAAACAGGGGTGCTATGAAAAACTGGGCAAATCGATCCAGAGCCCCGTCCAGATGCTCTGGGTCAATCTCGAAGTGATAGTTTGTGTGATCTCCAGCCGTGTAAGCGTTTGTATAACCACCCCGATTGGAGACAAACTGTTGATATTCCCCAGCCTCCGGATACTTTTCCGTGCCTAAAAAGAGCATATGTTCAAGGTAGTGCGCCAACCCTTGATGCATTTCTGGATCACTCATAGCGCCAACACCCACAGTCAAAGACGCTGCGGCTTTGCGCACAGTTGGATCTGAAACCAACAGAATCTTCAACCCGTTGGGCAACAAAAAGCGCCGATAACTTCGCTGTTCAAAACGTTCATCCATCGAATCCAGAGCACTACCTAAAACTGGACCCACCATCAGCAGCAAGCACACTAACCGCATCATCAGGTTCCGGACAGACCGCATAGAAGCCTCCACTCAAAAATGTTATTGCAATATGCAATTTAGTCTGCAAGTTTTGCTATCAAGACGCAACTACAAACCACTGGGTTTTGTATTGACTCTCAAAGACTCTGCTCTAACCTGTTGCATTTGCTCAACTGGGGAGAAAACAATGGATAGTAAGGAGTATTCACAACGCGCAGAACACGTCTTTCGGCAGGTCGAACAGTTGCTGGATCGAAATGAAGATCTGCTGGACTACGACCGTACTCCGGACAAGCTACAAATCGCCTTCGAGGAACGTCCTGGGATCATTGTACTCAACACCCAGCGAGCTATTCATGAAATCTGGTTGGCAGGCAACGCCCGTGGCTGGCACTTCAAATACCAAGCAGATAATGACCGCTGGTTCGCAGAAGCGGAGCAAGAAGAATTCTATGACTGCTTCGCAAGATTGCTCAGCGATCATCTGGGAAAATCCACCACGTTCTGATACACCCCTATGAACACCGAGCGCAAATCCCTGACGGACTCTCAACGTCAAGAATTCAGTATTTTGTTACTGCTCCACCGCATTGCTAGTTCGCAAGATAAGATTCATTTCTCCTTTCTGGATCAGAATCACAAAACGATCGAATCCAATCTCAAAGCATTGGAGCAGCAAGATCTTGTTCAGCTTGACGTTGAGCAGTACTACCAACTCAGTGAAAAAGGTCAGCAAAGCTATGACCGATTGGTTCAGCAACAAGTTTCTTATCAGGCTCACTTTGAAATCTATGCATTTGTAGATTTAGGAGCAGGAATTTTTGCTGATCCAGAGACAGATCTGCTTGAAGATGAGTGCTGGGCTGACTTACGCGTAGCAGTGGCGGAACACAAGGGGATTGATCCATATCGTGTTGTATTCTTGGCTATGCTCAGCGATGAGAGTTTCTTCGCAAGCAAAGATTGGTACTTTGATCTGGCAATGGGGACGCTCTTCGATAAGTTGGAGTCCATCACCAAAGAGCAGATTCGCATTGATGAATTAAGCTATGATGATGAAGACGGGAATGAGGTGATGGGAGAAGAAGTGATTGCTGATGTGATTGAACAGGGAAGCCAGCTTGCGCAGGAACGCAGAGAACGTCAGGCCTTCGATCAAGATGTCCCCGACGAAGAGATCATCACCACCACGGTCTACCACGATGGTGGCTGGCGCTGGTGAAAAAGAGTAGGATCAATTCAGTTGCGAAGACCACGGGTGGAAGCCAATTCTTCCATTTCCATCAGTTTTTCCTCGAAGTCTAGAAGAGCTTCTTCGATTTGATCGGAATACTGTCGCAAATTCTGAAGCTGGCTAATTAGCAACTCCATTGCTTCCTTTTGCAGTGGCGCAATGGTCGGTTCACGGAATCCCTTGTTCATCAACTGATCACATTCTTCCGTGATGCGCAGCAATTCGCCTTTGATTGTTAGCAGTTCGAAGATGCCTGTGTCCTGAGGAGGAGGGGCTACTATCTCTGGTTCTTCCTTGCCTAGGATACGTTCCTCAGTTTGCATGTACTGAGAAATCTGATCCAGTAGAGTCTCGTATTTATTGACTAATTGCTCACACTGGTGCTTGTAATCGATAATGTCTTCTGGCAGTTCCTGAGAACGACGTTGCCACTTACGTAGAAGCTGGAACATGGTTTTTGTCAGGATAAGAAATTGGCAAACATGGCTTTTACTAAGAGCTTGCTAGATTCCAGAAAGAAAGTAAAGGTCACCAACTGCCTGTATCGCTTGTTTTGTTTTTCTTGTCACAATTTGCACAAATTCAGGAGCAGCAGATGGCCGTTTCGATGACAGGTTATGGCACCGCACAATTTGAACAGGACGGCTGGCTCTGCCAAGTTGAAATCCGATCTGTCAACCAGCGGTTCTTAGATATTCGACTGCGGCTCCCCAATGCATTGCTAACATTGGAGGCATCTGTCAAGGATAAAGTGAAAAAGGTATGCCAACGAGGTAAGGTTGATGGCAGTATCCGTCTGGAATCTATGACTCAAAGTGCACAGGGTTTCCCGCATTGGCAGGAACCTGCTGTACGGCACTACGCCAGCTTACTTTCTCAATTTGAAGAATTGACTGGACGTGAGGTTCAGGTTTCAATGAAAGACCTGCTCAGTCAGCGAGACTTACTTGGTGAATCGGTTGATCTTGAAATCCCTCCTGAACTAGGAGAAAAGCTGATCTGGGAAAGCCTTGAGCTTGCTTTGCAAGCCCTCAAATCGATGAAAAACCGGGAAGGTCAGGCTATGCTGGAAGACATTCAATCACGCCTGCAGCGCTGCGCTCAACTCGCACAACAGATCGAAGAAAACTCCAAGCACGTGCCACAGCAATTCCAACAAAGACTACTGGATCATCTGAGTGATCTGCAGGCCAAGCTTGACGCTGAACGGCTACATCAGGAAGTAGCCTTGATGGCCGAACGCCTAGACATCAGCGAAGAGATCGTCCGCTTTAGTACGCACCTACAGCATCTGCAAGAGACCCTACAGCAGGAGAGAGAGATTGGCAAACGTGGTGACTTCCTACTCCAAGAATTGAATCGGGAAGCCAATACGATGGCTTCTAAGTGTAATGATACCGGTGTCAGCCACACTGTAGTTGAAATTAAGGCCGAACTGGAAAAAATCCGTGAACAAATGCAGAACATCGAATGATGTGCTACTCACTCGACGTGTGAGAATTTTTCATGAAATTGACGCTAGCTGGCCCTCCTGGTTCTGGCAAATCAACAGTACGACGAATGTTGGCTGACAAATATGGTCTGAAAATCCGCTCCACAGGTGATTTCATGCGCCAAATGGCATTGGAACAAGGCTTTCAGGACATCACCCAATTTTTAACCGAATTTGTTACAAGCCATCCGGAAGTGGATCGTAAAATTGACGAAGCTCAACGAAAATTTGGTGAAGAAAACGACAACTTCGTCTTGGATGCTCACCTTGGATTTCATTGTGTGCCTGACGCCTGCAAAATTTTGCTCACCGTCGGCGAAAAAGTTGCTGCCAAACGTATTTTTTCTGCTGACCGGGCCACAGAAAGTGCCAAAAATATTGAAGAGTCTATTCTTACGAATCGACAGCGATACCTCACAATGCGCCAGAATTTTCAACGCCTCTATGGTGTAGATATAGCTAATACATCCAATTTCGATCTAATCATCGACACCAGTCAGTTGACCCCTGAGGAGATTCTCCATCAGATCGACACTCATCTCCTTGAGCAAGATTCCCAATGAGACAACTACTAATCGCCATCACTCTCCTGGTTTCTCTCAGTAGTTGCTACGTCAATCTGGAGCTACCAATCAGTCGTAATCAACCTCTGGAAGAACGTGTTGTGGGTGGGAGTGGAGAGACCAAGATCGCGCTGATTGAACTCAGTGGAATGATGGCGTCTGACTGGATTTCAAATGTGGGCAGCCGCAGAAGCAGTATTGACGTGGATGAAGTGCGAGAGCAGTTGGTGATGGCAGCCGGAGATCCCGCAGTTCGGGCTGTACTGTTGCACATCAACTCACCCGGAGGAGAGGTAACTACTGCTGATATACTGTTTCATGAATTGAAACAATTCAGGCAACGTAGTGGCAAGCCGATTGTTGTCAGTATTGGCGCCATTGGGGCATCGGGAGGTTATTACGCAGCGTTAGCTGGTGATGAAATCTGGGCTAATCCAACGTCAGTTGTAGGGAGTATTGGAGTAGTCATGGTGCGCTTTAATGCTGAAGGACTGCTTGAAAAAATTGGCGTACAGGGGGAAGTGCTTGCAAGTGGATCTACGAAGCAGGAACTGGCAGTACCTTTGAAGCCTATTGGCAAAGAGAGTCGTGACATCTTGCTTCGTATTCTAAACGCCCACTATGATCGTTTTGTAAGACTTGTCGCTGAAAATCGAAAACTTCCTCAAGAAGACGCACGCAAGTTAGCAGATGGAAGTATTTTTCCAGCAGAAGATGCTCGAAGATTGAAACTCGTAGACCATGTTGGATATTTGGAAGATGCTTTGTTAGCTGCTCAAATGCGTACAGGTACTTCGAGTGCAACCATAGTGGTCTATCAGAGGCCGAGTTCCTTCCAACCATCTTTGTTAGGAAGCAGCGCCACAGAAGTTAACCTTGTTCGTATACCAGACTCACTTATGCCGAGTTCTGGCTTTCTTTATCTCTGGCAACCTTAGTAGGGTTGCGCTTCAAGTTCCTCTGAATGGCTTCTTCCCTACCTAACCAAAAGAGAATTGCGCTTGTTGCTCACGAACACAAAAAACCCCTCCTACTGGCCTGGGCAAAACGGCATCGGGAGCAACTACTCCAACACAAGCTTTATGCAGACGGCACAACAGGCTCTCTGCTTCAGCAACAGTCAAATCTGCCTACCACACGATTGCTCAGCGGACCTCTTGGCGGTGATCAGCAAACCAGGGCACTCATTGCCACAGAAAAACTAACTCTACTCGTTTTCTTCTGGGATCCCTTGACCTCTCAGCCACATGATCTCGATGTCAAGGTCCTACTTCAGCTCGCTGTTGTTTGGGATATTCCCATGGCTTGCGGCACGACAACAGCTGACTTTCTATTCAGTTCTAAGTTGCTAGGACAAGACTATCTTCGCCATCCAAGCCTCCCCTGAATGAGCAGATGGCCTAACTCTCCTGTGAAAATGATTATGTCTATCTCAATTCAATGGGGTTACTTCCGTAACGGTTGAACCACGTGTAAACGAGCGCAAGAGTTTCTTGACGCAAATAGTGTTTCTGTAGAGAAACGTATCAACGCCAGCAAAGAAAAAATCCTAGCAGAAGATGCTTGGGAGCTAATTCGAGGAGCTACGAAAGTGACTGTTGCTAAAGGAAAGAAGCTGCTGGAATGGAACCTGGCTAAAGATAATCCAGAGTTGATTCTCGCCAGTGTGATGGGTCCTAGTGGGAATCTACGGGCCCCTACTTGGCGTATTGATAATGAATTTCTGATAGGCTTTCACGAAGAGTACTATCAACAACGATTCGGGTGAATCAACCAAACTGTGAAGCATCAACTTTGATTGAAAGATTTTCGCAAGGATCTACGGCATGTCCAAACATTTGCAGATTGCCATCCTAGGAGCCGCAGGCCTTTCTGGTCTGGAATTACTGACTTGGCTCAGGAGATATCCGAATGCCACCGTGCGTCATGTCACATCAGAACGCTATGACGGTATGCCCGTTGGCCGGTTATTACCAGCCTATCAAGGATCCTCTCTAACCTTCACAGGTCACAACATTGATGTAGCCGAGTGTGATGTCGCCTTCCTTGCAGTTCCTAACAAAGCTAGCTTGGAGTGGGTCCCTCGTCTTCATGCTGAAGGAGTGAGAATAATTGATCTTTCAGGAATGTTCCGGCTCCAAACACCAGAACTTACAGCCAAGCATTATAAACTAGCTCCTGAAGAAAGTTGGTTGGGAAAAGCTATTTTTGGACTCGCTGAAGTCTTTGCTGAGCAGATCGCCACTGCTAGGCTGGTTGCTAACCCAGGATGCTATCCAACTGGGGCCTTGCTTGCTCTATGGCCACTGGGAGATCATCTGAAACAACTGAAAGTCCCTCCGGTGATTGATGCCAAGTCTGGAGTCAGTGGGGCTGGTGGAAGGGTGGAGAATTCAACGACCAACTATGTTGATGTCAATGAGAATCTGAAACCCTACAAGATCTTCCAGCACCAACATCGACCTGAAATTCAGCTATATCTAGCCCAGCAGGGCTATCCTGAAGAACAACTTGGGGATATTATCTTCACGCCTCATCTGCTACCCGTGAACCGAGGTATCTTGAGTACAATCTATTTACGCTTTAGTGAGCCAATTGAAGAGGTGGAACTGCGAAAATGCTATCAGGATTTCTGTGCAGACAAGTCCTTTGTGCATTTGCTGGAGCCAGGTGTAATGCCTGATCTAAAAGCCGTTGCACATAGTAATCATTGTGTGATGAACTTATTCCGGCACGAAAATGGTCAGGATTGGGTGATCGTCAGTGCAATAGATAATCTGGTGAAAGGAGCTGCAGGGCAAGCATTGCAGAACATGAATCTGATGTTTGGGTTGGCACCTTCAACGGGACTAGTCTAAGTCTATCTTGGCAACACAGATGGGTAAGTTCTGTTTGAGGCTAGGTTCAATCCACTTGTCTGCGATCAGGACCATTCAATTCCTCGAAGTAACACATTTCGCATAAACGTGAGTAGATTCTCTCTCCGACTCGCTTGCGGATTGTATCACTGAGAAACTGTTCTTCCTCACTTCGGTCCTTGCTCAGAACTCTCTCGTGCAGTGTATTTTCCTCTGCTTCAGTGTAGTTAGTTGTCACCATCACAATTCGATCTCGGTTGTAGCGCTCCGTGATCAGGGTATCCAGAATGCTTAATTCCCATGGGGTATTGCGTCCTTTGCCCATATCATCGATTATTAACACATCTGCAAGCAGGTGAGATTCTATGATTTCCATGTCTGACTTTCCGTCGGAATAGCCTTGCCTGAGTTCAGAAAGTAATTCAGCAAAGCCTTGAAACACGCAGGAAATCCCATGGGTAATCGTGCACTGATACACAAAGCCGCTAAGTAAATGGGTCTTGCCAGTACCAGGTGGTCCCATCAGCACCATGCCTTTCAGGTCATCCGTTGTTGAGCCCTGTTCTTGATGTGTACGCAGATACTCCGGTAGGTTGCGATGAATTGCATCAATCAGAGAGAAGATCTGAGCATTGTGCTTGTCTTGATCCGTTGCTTGCAGACGGCTATGCAGATAACGCCTCGGCACTCGGGCCTCGTTGTACAATCCCACCCGCTGTAGGCGTCCAACACACTCTGGACAACTCGCTGCCATTTCGCGATGGAAACGGTCACGTCGCAAAATAAAGCCTGTTCCACTACAAGCGTGGCAGGGAGTAGGAAAACACTCACAGAGCCGCCCTCTTGCATAGCGCTGCCCAGGGACCGCTTCAATCAGGACGTGGGTGCCGTGACAACGTTCGCAAGGTGCGTTCTGGATCAATGGCACACTTTTCTTCTTCATGCATATTCCCGATAGATTAATGGCTCAAATCAACAACACCAAAAAAAATGACCTCTTACTCCGTGTTTTCCGTGGTGAGCAGGTGTCACGAGTACCTGTTTGGATGATGCGGCAGGCTGGCAGAACAGACCCCGAGTATATCGCTCTTCGGGAAACAGACGGGCGTCCCTTGGAAGAACTGTTTGGTGATGTTACACAATCAATTCGAGTGTCCCTGCTACCCAAGCGACTTGGAATCGATGCGATCATAATGTTTCAGGACATCTTAACACCACTGGCTCCCATGGGTGCACCATTCGTTTTTCGTCCAGGACCAATCAGTAAACCAATTCAAACCCTGGAACAAGTTCACCAACTACGACTACCTGATCCAGAAGCCGATCTGAGTCATGTTGGAGCCATTCTACAAGGAATCCACGAAGAGCTGCAGGATGAACTACCTGTACTTGGATTTGCTGGAGCTCCTGTCACACTGGCTTTCTTTTTGTTGGCCGGGGGCTCCCCTCATCGTCAGCAGAAAAAGATTCTGGAAATCTTTAAAAATCATCCAAAACTTGTAGAGCTATTGCTTGAAAAACTGACCCAGATGACTATTGACTATCTAAATTACCAACTTACTAAAGGAGCCCAAGCAGTTCAGTTGTTTGAATCATTTGCCGATGAGCTAAATCCAGAGCTTTATGAACGCTGGGCGCTACCAACTCAACAACAAGTATTTGCAGGACTCAATAAAGGTACAAACTCCTTACTGTTTGCCAAAGAATGCCCATATCTTGACTTGATGGCACAGAGCGGTGCCAAAGGACTTAGTGTCGGCTCATGTGTCGATCTGAGAAAAGCACAGGAACTGTACCCTGATCTGATCTGGCAAGGTAATGTGAGTAATCAACTTCTCAGAGATGGTAGCTTGAAAGAAATTACTCAAGCCACTCAAGACTGTCTGGCTGCCACCGGTGGGCACTCTCACATTCTGAACTTAAGCCATGGGCTGCTAGCAGATACACCCTTCATCAAAGTACAGCATTTTGTTGATACAGCTCATGCACTGCAGAATTAAATCAATTTTACTTCGCTAGACTTTTCTTTGGGTTCCAAATCGTCGGCAGGCTTTCATCAGGATATTGATCCTGCCACTGCTGCCAGATCTTATCTAGGATTTCTTCACTTTCTGGATGTGTCCAACTTGGTTCCAATTCAGACAATGGAAGCAGCACAAAGCTGCGATTCGATAGTTCTGGGTGGGGAATAGTCAAACGCTGTGATCGCAAGCAGAGATTGCCATACGACAACAAATCAATATCAATAATTCTGGGACCCCAGTGTTCCCAGCGGATTCGTCCTAATCTTTTCTCAATCTGTAAACAAGTCTCCAGCAAAGTCTCTGGGCCTAGTGCGACCTTACCACAGACCACCTGATTCAGGTAGAGCGGTTGATCCATATTGGCTAGTGGTAAGCTTTCATAAACCGCAGACGCCTGAAACTCCTGTAAAGGCAAATCGGTCAAAGCATCACGTGCCTGCTGTAGATAGCGGGCTCGATCTCCCAAATTACTGCCCAGCCCAAAAAACACTTTCTCCACAGATATCCTCCCGAAATTGAGTTCGTCAAACATTCGGCTAATGTAGCTGCAACCCCAGAAACGACAAGTAAGATCCAACTACTCCTCAGTATTTTTATTCTTCACAAAATCTCCAAAATTTCTCCAAAATTTCTTCATATTTTCCAACTAGAATTATTTTTTGCAAATCAAGATCAGCGCCTGAGTTTAATTACAATCCAATCCAAATGAAGGAGGGACAATGAAAAAGCGAATCTGGAAAAAAGCCATCCTTGGTGCCTTGCTCACAACCAGCATAGCTGCTCCAATTGCACTTGCACAATCCACCGATTCGATCAATCCAACTCTGAGTTCACAAGTACAACTCGTTGATTATTGGAGAGAAGGAGGCAAACGTTGGGGACACCACAAAGATGAAAGACATCGAGGTAAGTACCGACATCAAGGTAGGGAAAATCCTTGGAAAATGAATGGATTCCAACGTGGTTCAAGACCAATAACCCTTAGAATACTGCACATGCAAGAAGACCTTAACCTCAGTGAAGAACAAATCAATCGACTGGAGGAAGCCACTCAACAAAGTCAGCAGGAAATGATTAAACTACGCTCACAGCGTAAATTACTACAGTTGGATCAACATCAGTTGATGAGACAGGAAACCTTCAATCAGGCAGAAATGCAAAATCACAATCAACAGATGGTAGAACTGCATCTGCAGATGGCTAATCTGCGCACAACAGAAATATCTACCGCTCATCAAGTGCTCACACCAGCCCAGTGGAAACAGTGGCAGGCCCAGCAATCTAGCCAAAAAAGAGGCAACCATTGGAGACACCACAAAGATGAAAGGCATCAAGGTAAGTACCAACATCAAGGGAAGCATGGTGAAACCAAAAATAAAACACAGAATGATGCACCTGAAGACTTCTTACTGAACCTGCGCAAGCCGTTCTAGCTACTGGCCATCATCAACCACTTTATTCAACTATTTTTATCGCATTATTGAGGAATTATGCAGAACAATCCTTTGGTCCACAGGAAACCAGATTTCCAGAGTTATCAACTTAAATTACTTGCCTTGCTAGGAGGCTTGCTGATTTTACTTATGACCACGGTTCCAGCCTGGTCTGAGAGCAAGCAGTTTATGGATCCGTTTATTCAGGCCTCTAAGGCAAGGGCTGAGTTAGTACAATCAGCTCAGAAGTCCGTAGTCCACATCAAGGTGGAGCGGAAACTTGTTAACGTGATGGGGCCGTTCCAAAACCAACCTCGCCAGGAAGGCTCCGGTTCGGGTGCAATCGTTCGATCTGATGGTTATATCCTAACTAACCACCATGTTGTCGGTGAGGCTGATAAGATCACCGTCCAACTCTACGATGGTCAGGAACTCAAGGCGCGCTTGATTGGCACTGATCCGGCCACAGACATTTCCGTGATCAAGATTGAAGGGAAGGACATGCCTACACTACAGATGGGGGACTCCGATAACATCCTGGTTGGGGAATCTGTGATTGCCATTGGCAACCCCTTCGGTCTGTCACGTACCGTTACCTTCGGTATTGTCAGCGCCAAGGGTCGAACTGGAATGGGGATTGCCGAATACGAAGACTTCATTCAGACTGATGCTGCAATCAATCCGGGGAACAGCGGAGGCCCACTCGTTAACCTAGAAGGCAAGATCGTAGGCGTTAATACAGCTATTTTCAGTCGCTCGGGTGGTTATCAGGGAATTGGCTTTGCCGTACCGATCAACATGGCTCTTCGGGTCATGACCGAACTAATCGAGAACGGTCAGGTCTCCCGTGGTTGGTTAGGCGTTGGTATTCAGGACATGACCCCGGAGCTGGCCAAGGCCTTTGGGCTTGATCAAGCCAAGGGGTCCTTAGTAACAGGGGTGATGCCAGGCACACCCGCTGAGAAAGCAGGACTACAGAAAGGCGATGCAATCTTACGCCTTAACGGGAGCACAATCGAGAATAGTAACGGATTACGCAATCTAATTGCTGAAGCCCGTGCAGATGCCAAAGTCGATCTCGACCTAGTCCGCAACAAAGTACCGATGACACTGAGTGCACGACTGGACGAGCGACCTAAGCAATCTGGACAGGCTGACGCCAATTCTGCAACCAAGTCACCAAGCCCTGAACTAGGCTTTGCAGTCCAGGAATTGACACCAGAAATGGCTCAACGTCTGGGTTATGAAACAACCCAGAGTGGGATTGTAATCACAGTTGTCAAACCAGATTCTCCAGCGTTCAACGGGGGATTACGTGCAGGCATGATGATTGTGGAGATGAATCGCCAGAGCATCAATTCCATGGCTGACTTCCAGCGAGGAGCTCGTGACATCTCCACTGAGGATGGTGTATTGTTGCTCGTGAGCACCCCTCAGGGTTCTCGGTATTTGTTCTTGCAGGCTGACTGAGACTAAACCACCTCCTTTTTCCAGGTATTCAACGGGAAAGCTTGCTCTTCTCTTGACTCTTCCGGCCTACCACTTGTGCTCAAGCTTCCCAAGAGGCTTGGGCATAACTTTTTTGAGTATCTTCCGGGAGTAATCATTATGAAAAAATTTCTGATTCTTAGCTCTTCATCGCTCATCTTGGCTGGAGTAGTTGCCTGTTCCATCGGAGGCTCTTCCGATACTATTGGTAGTTCCGATGACAACGTAACACCCTCAGAGGATGGAGCTAGTGACAACGGCAACACACCTTCAGACATAACTAACTATTTCTTCACAAAGACAGACCCTTCTTGCAGTGCCTACGTTGGTGAATTCACTTCCACGATCAAAGACCTTGGCAATAACCGTACTTTAGCAGGGTCACTCTCCATCACAGCGGACGGCAGCACCTGCACGATCAGTAGCAACTCGATTCCTAACCACGATGTCAATGATAAGGGTGCATTTGCTAATACGATTGGTGAGGTCAACGAAACCTTCAGTATTCCTGTCTCACCATCTGTAGCAAGCAGTACTACTCAATTATCGCTGGAGTACGACAACACAATTTTTCTGAATGGAGCCAAGCTTGATTTACTCGCTGCGGCTTGTTATAGAGTTGGACCTAATCCGCTTGGGAAAGAAAAAATTGGTTGTATGCAGACTGATACGCCGTGGCGCTACGACCCTATGTCTCCACTGAATAAATTTGGAACAGACTCCCACAATACCTATACGCAACAGGATGGAGCCTATCATTATCATGGCAATCCTATGGCCATACACGATTCTTCAGGGCAAACTGCTTCCGGAGTAATTGGATTTGCTGCTGATGGCTTCCCAATTTATGGTCCTTTCATCGATAAAAGTGGAAGCATACGCAGAGTCACTTCGAGCTATGTCCTTAAAAATGGTACGCGGCAAAACCAGTCAGGAGAAGGGGCTTTCCCAGGTGGGACTTATGATGGTACTTACATAGATGATTATGAATACCAAGCCGGCGTTGGAGATTTAGATGAATGCATTGGAGATTTAGATGAATGCAACGGAATGATGATCAATGGCAGGTATGGTTATTTTGTCACCAGCACCTATCCTTGGATCATGAAGCGCTTCAAAGGAACACCAGACAGCTCCTTCCGGAAATGATAGATGAAAAAAATTGTATGATTTAGATCTTCTAATTGTACCGGAGCTTTTCCAGAGGCTTAGCTCTCATTCTATTTTCTGATTGCCGGAAACAAAACTAATTGGCTTCAGCGCCTTCTAGAATCTGGAATTCCTCCTGCAGACGAGCAATGCCTCCCAATTCTTCTTCTGTCCAAGATCGGCGTTGCCATTGAACGCCAAAAGATTGGGAGAGTGCCTCCAGAAGCACATCCTGTAATTCTCGTTGCGAGAATTGGCTCAAGCACCCGGTGGCTTCCAAAGAGATCATCTCACGACGCAATTGTGCAGCCGTTGCGTTACGAAAAATACCTGCAAGCATCGGAATCTGGTCCTGAAGCGGAATGGAACCATGCTGCAGAAAGGAGCGAGAACGTGCTTGACCAGGGACATACGAACCGCTCGTGATCACTCGCTGGGCGTTGCCAATCACCTTGCGATCCTGTAACAGGATCTCGTAGGCTGCTGGGGCAGAAAAGCAAACATGAGATTCTATCGGGGCACTGGCTTTTCGCTCCTGTATTTGTGGCTTCAGGCTAATCTCCTCGAAAAACCGGTAGAATCCTTGAGCGATGAGTTCATAAGTCTCAATCGGCCCACCACAAAATGGAGGTTCCTGCAAACAGCCAATCAGTGAATACGTCAAGTCTCCGCCATGAAGAACAGCGCGTCCTCCTGTTGTACGACGGAGCACAACGATATTCCGCTGACGACACCAGTCTAAATCAAACTCTTCGTCTAGCATCTCATTACGACCCAAAGACAGTGTCCAGCGATCCCAGCGATAGAGCCGAAGAGTGGGAACCATTCCTGAATTTTGCTTGCGAAGAAGCCATTCATCAGCTGCCATATTGAAGCTGCCACTACGAGGCTCTTCCTCTTCGATCAGGTACCAGGAAGGAGTAAGAGTAAGGTCTGTCATTCAGGCCTTTGGGAAGCCAGGTAGGTTCAGGTTGGCTGCAATGTTGCCAAAGTTACCAAACTGCTGAGTCAGCGCGGTTTGCATCCGCTGCTGTCCTTGGCGAATCCCTTCATTGACAGCAGAGAGCACGAGGTCTTGGAGGGTTTCAGGATCATTCGGGTCGATCACTTCAGGATCGATTTGTAGGGACTGCGCTTCGAGTTTCCCATTGAAGGTCATCTTGACCATTTCTCCCCCAACAGAAACTTCATAGGTTTCTTTTGCTAGCTGCTCCTGCTGCTCCTGCATGTTGGTGGAAAGTTCTTGAGCTTTTTTCATCAGCTCGCTCATTTCAAACATAATCGCTCCTATAAAGGGTTAGTTCTTGGGTGAATTTTCGCTGGTGTAAACTCGCCCTTCAGTGCAGCTCAATATCGTAGACTTCGCTACCGGCAAAGATCTGAAGGATATCCTTCACTTGAGCATCCTCACGGGCTTGACTCTCCCGCTGTCTTTTAAGTTCTTGATTCTTCCATTGATCATATTCCTGCAATGTAGTGCCTTCTATTGTCGGCTGATCATCTCGCTGAATATCCACTGATCTACCAGCAAACTCCTGCGCCAATTGTTCAAGCTTTGCCTGATGTTCCTTATTGAACAAATCAGGCGGATGCCGAAATCGCAGCCGCCAAACATCAGCTTGTAAATCTAAAGGGAGCGCAGTGCGCAGCAACGTACCAATCACCGAGGCGCGATTGTGCACGAATTGTACGAATTCCTGCCAGTTCAGTGGAGGTTCCTCTGGTTCATCCCGCTGTTCAGATCCAACCTCTAGCCAACTTTCTGAAGACTTTCGCTCCCTGAATTCAGTAGGTTTTAATGATTGTTGCGGCTCAATGCCGAAATTTGGAGTTTTTTTTTGCTCTAACCCTGTTCCACTGCCTTTTGCTTTGAGCCTTTGGATTGCTGTTTTAGCTACAGAAGCACGCTCTTCGAACGATTCGATGGGGAGCTCACTGGATACTGATGGCTCTTCAACAACATGTGGTGGTGAAGCTACGTTGGCAGCTGACGCGTAGAAACTCGGGTTTGTTGGAGATTTGGTTGGCTGAAATTGATTTGATTGGTCTCTTGTCTTAGCCAATACTGGCCCCGGTGAATCAACTCTTCCATCAACCTCTTGACGTAATGTGCGAATTTGCTGGAGCATATCTTTCACTCCAACCAGCGGCTGCACAGATGCTAATTGG
>JACLAC010021981.1_pt1 | contig 37960 bp, 32 predicted proteins | sample 8027881 | NCBI WGS metagenome assembly JACLAC01 (sample SAMN15725517, study PRJNA655200) | protist metagenome | isolation source: fluorescence activated cell sorting (FACS) single amplified genomes of... | place: Spain: Blaines Bay Microbial Observatory, Mediterranean Sea | collected 2016-01-19 | reverse complement strand
CCACTCACTTCAACAGACCACTCCGTTAACGCACAGGCTATCTGCCACCGAATCGCCTTGTCTATTCGTTCAACTTGTGTTTCGCGCTCATAACCGAGATGATCCAATAAAGGCCGGACTAGTTTTCCTGAGAGCAATCCGGCAAAGCTAAGTTCAAGAGAACGGTGTGGATGCCGATTCCAACGCTCCGCAAGCATTCCGCTGATTTCTTCCGGGCTCTGACCTGGAAATAGGTTTATTTTAAGGTAGACTGGTCGGCTGCCCAATTCAGCGACCAAGCGCGCACTGAGATTCAAAATAGTGAAACCAGAAACGCCGTATTTAGTAAAAAGTAGATCATCTGTATCTACAATTCTGCGGCCCCCTTGCATTTCAGCACTGACTTCTGCCCTTATCTTAAGCCCTTGCATTTTGGCAAGATATTTCTCCGGACTGATCAATGGGACCAACCCGGGCTTCAGTTCAGTAACTTGGTGCCCCCAATTGACGGCCAAATCCATACCCGATCGATCCGCCCCCAACCGAGTTAAACTAACCCCACCACTGGCGAGTACTAGGCGATCACATTCAAACGATCGGCCATCTCCCACCCGCAAAACAAAACCTGAACGACAATCACCATTTACGACCTTGGCGTTCATCTCGACTTGCACCCCTAAGCACTTCATCTGGTCTTCTAACAGATCAACCACAGACTGAGCTTGATCCGAAACAGGAAACAGGCGCTGGCGCTTTTCCTCGCGAAAGGCGACACCTAAATTGTCAAAAAAAGCCAGGGTGTCTTCTAACCGAAACTGATGTAAGACACTGCGGGGAAAATGTGGGCGATTCCCATGATAATGCTTTCTATCGTCAGCGGCCAAATTGGTCAAATTACAACGACCATTTCCCGAAATTAGAATTTTTCGCCCCAATTGCGCGTTGCCTTCCAACAAAGTCACCCGTTCACCCGATTCGGCAGCGACGATGGCAGCCATCATCCCGGCGGCTCCCCCACCAACAACTATGGTATCCACTGATTTCAATGTTGTTCACCAAAGACAAAAGTATTGTTAAAAAACAATAAGATATATCACCTAAAAGGCAGGGTCAAATCCCAGCTTAGTAGCTTGACATGTGCTTCTTTGTTACCTATTTTCTCACCTTCTGAGAAGTCTATTAATTTAAAGAAAACGCTGGAGTTAAGATCAAAAATGGAACACCTTCCAGGGGTTACGGCAACCCCAAGCGAACCTTCGCTCGAACCCAATTCGGCTAATCAACCCACGATGTATCCTACGGTCAACGAAGAAGTCGAAACCTCGGTCCGCAAAGAGGGTATTTCCTATGTATTTGAAAGCCGCTCCGTATCAGCCGTTCTCAATTTTGTCTATACCCCAATCGATGGCACTTTTGCCGACATTGAACTGGAAATAAACAACAACGAGCCTATTATACCCGCGGAAAACGGTGGTATCTCGGTCGAAATGGGTGGCTCTATCTGGTCTGCAGACAGCGAAGAAGTTGAACGGCACTTCGTATCATGTGACCAAGTCGGTGATACAGTAGAGGCACGTTGGCAGTGGAAATTGGGCGAAGAACAGGCCAACTTCCTCTATCGTCTGCGTATAACCGGCAAAACTCTCGTAGTCGAAATTGAAGGCGGTAATGGCAAGGGTACCGGCCTGAAACTTGGACGAGTCAGCGGTGCGGTGCATCCTCAGTTGATTGCGATTCCCTATTTCAACCTAGGGGAAAATTATCCGCATATTCTTTGTTCTTCGGGTTATTTCTTGTCGAGTTTCATCGACTGGCATTACTCTGGATCGACGGCCCTGCAAGCTCCCACCACAGAAGAAGCCCAGCGCCTTGTGCAACTCAACGGTGGTTGCAGTTACGCGAACCAAGCCGATGGCAAAAGAAATGGTTTCCAAGATCGGTGGATGCTGACCGCATCGACTCAATTCGACGAAGTGCTGCCTACGCTTTCAATCCCCGAAACGAGCCAAACGGATACGCTTGCAGAATACGCTTGGTACAATATTCCGCACATTGAGGCCTCCGAAGAAAGCTATGTAGAGATTTACGAAAATTTAAGGAGCCTCAAGCTTATGGGGCTTGACCACATTTTAGTTAACCATCCTGACGAAACCTGGCACGATGAAGACGGCAACGACGCCCTTACTCTTAAAGGTGCCGAAGCCAAGGGCGGTGATGATGCGTTAAGCGAATACCTAGATGCGCTTAAAGACCTTGGGTATAAATCGAGCTTACAAGTCAATTATCGCCACATCGCCACGAACAATCCCCTATGGAATCCCGAGATCGCCGCACAACTTTCAGATGGCTCTCCGGCTCCCACCGGACCAGACCGCTACTTACTCAAGCAAACCGAAGCCCAAGGCATTGCGCCAGATCACGGGCGCAGCATCATTGATAAGTATAAATGCGATGGCCTTTATGTAAGTGAACACGCAGAAGTCCCCCCTTGGGAATTCAACGACTTTGGCCCGAGCGCTTCCGCTTCTGGCCTTGCGGATAGCCGTCCTCTTCAACAGTCCATCCTCAGTTCACAGTCTAAACATGGTATAGCGATAGGCCATGGAGGCAACCATTGGCTCTATGGCGGCGTGCTCAATGGCTACCTAGCACGCATTGTCGGTGCTGACCCCAGTCGTATTCCCCCCTTAGTTGACTTTGACCTTAACAATCTCCATCCCATTGAGACCGATGCGGGGATGGGCACGATTGAGCAGTATTTTGCCGGTGATATTCCGCAGAGTGAAAAACACAGCCGCAGCGCATACATCGATCGCTACCTCGCGGCTACGGTTGCTTTTGGACACGCCTGCCTACTACCCGACCAATTCGAATGGGGTATTGCCAGCACTATCAAGTCCTATTTCTTGTTGCAAGAACTACAGAAACAATACTTGCGAGTGCCGGTCAGCACGATCGAATACCACCACAATGACCAACTTCTCAATACCAATGATGCCTTGCTTTCCGGTGCTTACATCCAAGGACAGATCAGGATCGTATACGAGAATGGCCTTGAAATCCATGCCAATCTAGGCTGGGAGGCATCTTGGGCGGTGCAAAATGGGGATACGACCTATACCCTCGCCCCTGGTTCTTTTTGCGCCTGGAACCAAGAAGAGTTACTCGTCTATTCGGCAGATACAGGTTCTGGGCATATAGATTATGCCCAGTGTGAGGACTATTTATTCGTTGACACCCGCGGTCAGCAGCTACAGTTTGGCCCGGTGCAATTAGATGGCGCAGCCGTAATAAAAGAGCGAAAGTGGGAAATAGATGTGGTGCCTTTTGCTTGCCAATCCGATATACAAATAGATGTGGGGAAATATTGGCGCAATCGCAAACTTCCGCGATTGCGCTTGCTAGCCTTCAAGCCCGAATCGGATGATCCCAATGTTTTTCGCGCTGAAATGGAGGCCAATCGAGTCAGCTTCAAACCTGACGACAATGCGATAATGTACCGTATAACCTTACCCGAATGGATGGTTGAACCCGGTCAATAATCCGATGTGGGTAAGTATTGAAGTGGGACCCCGAGGAGCCAATTGGTGTCTATAAAAATCATCCAAAAAAGTGCCGAGGCATTGCCCACCTCCACCCCTCCTGATGTTGAGCAACTCAAAGATCAGGTTCTTCAACTTTCCAACAAAATAAACGATTTAACTGACGAGTATGACTACCCCATTGTAGACATAGCGCTCGCGCAAACGATGGCTCAGGCGATTAAACCGTATGTAGATCGTTTAGTTGCCGTCAATCTACTGCTCAACCCCGTAGATCGCATTGTCTCCAAGCGAGATCAGATCCAAGAATTACAGCTTGAAATCGCTGAAGAGATGGCCGTCGTTGAAGACCTCACTGAAGATATTGGTGAAGAAGTTGACAACTCGATACTAAACGACCTGCAAAGCGAAATCGCCTCAGTCAAGAAAGACCGCAAGCTCTTCGTCAGCAAGGTTGACGCCGAAGATGCCGCCCCACAAGCGAAATCTAATAACAAAAAGAAAACGCAAAAAATCGTTGATCTCCCCCTTGAGGCACGATTTGAGCGAATATTCGGCGACCGCTTCGTGGCTCCTGCCCGTCTGGAAGCACTACTTGGCATCAGATTTTCTCCTGAATTTAATTCTACGGTTCAAGAGGGTTTAAAAAAAACCTGGGACTGGTTGTATCATCGCGAAGAGCTTCAGATCCATTTTGAAAACAATCGCATTAAAACCCTGCAGAACACTTTAACCGACTACGCCTTGCTTCTGCGCAGCCCCTACATTGGCAATAAGGCCGGAGTCCAAGTGCAATGTTCACTCTCGACATTGCGCGATCGGTTTGACACTTTCTTCGTTGGAGGGTCTAACCGAGGTCTCTGGTATGCCAACATGCCCTTCTACAAACAACCGATTAAAAAAGGCCATTGGACCCTCCTCGACCGCCAATACCTCAACTGCACTTTCAAAAAACCAAGTGTTCGCCTTTTAATGTATGCCCGCTCCAATGGCCTCTCCGCCAAGATGGTTCGCCAAAAGTCGGTAACCGAAGATATTTATGATCGGATTCTTCTTGAACTAGCCCTGCAAGAACGCTTTGTAGACAATTGCCATAGCATAACGGGGACGACTTATCAACCCAACGCCAAAGCTACCACAAAGCAGGTGTACACCTATTATAGTGATGATGCCCTGCGTATTTCAGGAAAGAACGGTACCCCTCATTGGCGTCCTTCAAAACCCCGTTGGCCTGGCGTCCTTCCCTCAATTATATTTCCCGCATAGTAGTCTGTTTTTCCTTCAATTTGATCTTGCCTTAATTATTGCCTATTTTGAGCCTATTATCGCCTTGTCTTATCTATTTACCTTGAGTGGATACTGATACTTGTGGACGAGATCGCCCTACAACTCAAAGAAGAGGTTAAATCTCTTCAGCAGTATATAGAGCATACGGAAAAACGCGTACTGGCTACGAATTGGGCCGAATCTCTACTTGATCCATTTGAACAAATAGAAGGTGAATTTGCCGAACAAGAGATCAAAGAAGTTGTAGAAGCCCTAGCTGTCGCTCGGAAACAGTTTAGCATCAATGGTCATTTAGCCGAGCGGATTGATGATGTAATAGGCCGCTACAAACACCTCATCGAAAGTACAGATGAGGACGTACAAAACCTGCAAGAAATACCGGCCAAAGATGCAGAATTTTCTCCCTTGGGCCTTTCTTCATACGCAGATGATGAGGAAGACATATCACTTGACGGTTTGCATGCCCCCGATGAGGCGCAAACCGACATCCCCCTACCTGCACCCACTGTCCAACTAGGTGATCTCGATACGGTATTTAACACCACCGCACCACCCGACAAAATCCCAGACGAACTACCCGACAAGACGCTCTTTGACACAGCCGTGCACGAACCGCCCATTGAAGACCGCGAAAACACCATAGTCGAAATACCCTCGACCTCAGACCAACTACCTAATCAACATCCGGATGAGCTATTTGCCTCAGCTCTTTTGGCCGAACAGGACCCCCAATCGGCAAAGCAGTTACAAGAGGACTCCGGAGATCCAGACGAGCTACCCGACAAGACGCTCATTGACACAGCCGTGCACGAACCGCCCATTGAAGACCGCGAAAACACCATAGTCGAAATACCCTCGACCTCAGACCAACTACCTAATCAACACCCGGATGAGCTATTTGCCTCAGCTCTGTTAGCCGAACAGGACCCCGAATCGGCGAAACAGCTACAAGAGGACAGCGGAGATCCGGACGAACTATTTGAGCTAGCATTAGACCCAGCCCAGGCCGAGACATCTAATAACGATGTTGAAGAAAACACCTTAGACCCATCCGGTCCGATGCCGCCAAAGACTACCGAAGATCCCCCTGCAACGGGCAATCCGGATGAACTTTTCGCGGCAGCTCATTCAAAATCTAATTCGAATAAAATAAAGAATCCGAATAAAAAACCTCGCACCTATGATATCTTCTCTCACCAAATAAATTTCGAGGAATTACTACTCGACCTAGGTATCGACATACCAGAGCAAGACAAAACTCAACTCAAGCATCTACACAAACAGAAGCTAGAAAGCCGGTCCATTGCTCAACTGCAATTGTATCCGCCGGCGGCTGGTCAATACGTGCTAATTCCGCGTATCAAGCGGTTTATCCATCAAGGCACGATCTACCCCTGCACGGTCAAAAATTTGGCACGGACATTCATCGCCCTCTTCGCCGACATCAAAGACCTTATGCAGTACAAGGCCCATCCATTTCTTGCCAGTGAAGTTCCCGAATTAGGTTGGAGTATCGTATCAGCCGAAGCCCCGCAGGAAACACTCAACAAAAACTATTTACATCAAACACAGTTTTTGCGCTTCCTGTCCACAGCCACACGTCTTCCCTCCCACTTGGTGAGAAGACGCACTTTGGTTGAAGCGGTTTACGATATTATCGCAAGCCGCATGCACCTAGAATCGCCGATGCAAAAGGTAACATTGGATTGGACCGCTTCTAGCCTAAGCAAATCAGATTTCATCTGCGTCTTCCACTCTGAACAAGGCCTGCGTATCCGACATATAAAACGGACCCAACGCAATAAGGCTTTGGGCCTATGCCCCAATTGGTAAGAGCTTTATATTTACTTTAAAGCAATAGTATCTATCAACTCGCCCCTACCAATAGGACTGGCCCCAATTGACTTCTACAGAGATCCCCTTCCTTGAAGCCTGTCGCGGGCAGGTTCCCACGACTACACCTATATGGATCATGCGCCAAGCCGGCCGTATCCTCCAACCCTACCGCGAACTTCGCCAACATCATGGGTCGATTAGCACACTCTTCAATACCCCAGAACTCGCAACTGAGATAACCTTGATGCCGATTGAAATGCTCGGTGTTGACGCAGCCATTCTGTTCACTGACCTGGTAACGCCGTTAGCCGCGCTTGGTTGCGAATACACATACGCTCCAGGCCCGGTCTTTTCTAGTCCGACTCGCACAGCCGCTGATATTGCCGCTCTGCGCCCCGTAGTCCCGGAGGAAGACTTGGGATTTGTCCTTGAAACGGTTCGCATGGTTCGCAGGGCGTTGCCCCCTGCGATCCCACTCATTGGTTATGCTGGAGCACCATTTACGCTTGCCACATGGATAGTTCAAGGTGGAAGTTCAAAGGACTTCCCGGCGTTTCGCGGCATGATCCACAAAGAACCGGCACTCGCCCACCAATTACTCGACAAACTCAGCGACCTCGCCGCCGATTTCCTACAAGCGCAAATAAAAGCAGGCGCGCAAGCGGTACAACTCTTTGACACATCCGTCGGGCTGCTCTCGCCAAGTCAATTCGGCGAATTTGCCTTGCCTTATCTACAACGCATCTGCGCCCGCATTGCTCCATTAAATACACCGATAATCTATTTCCCCTTAGCCGCTAACCACAACTTTCCTCATTTTAAGCAAGTCGGCGCCGATGTCCTCGGCTTGGATTGGCGTATTGGAATAAAAGAAGCGCAAACACAATTCGATAATAGCATGCCCTTCCAGGGCAACCTCGACCCATGCGTCCTTTACGGCTCTGAAGAAAGCATCATCAACGAAGCCCATCGTATACTACAACAAGCCAAAGGCCATCCGCACATCTTTAATCTTGGCCATGGCGTTTTCCCCGACACCCCCTATGAAAATGTTAAACTGTTAGTAGATACAGTCCATCAATTTGCGGGTAAATAGAGGAGAGATTGCTGATGGAAGGGGAAGAGAAAGGTATGACGAGGCTGCACACGTTTTTTTGCGTCAATAAAGAACGCCATACAAGCGCCTCAAAAGTAATAGAAGCTCAGCCTAAGGAAATCACTATCTTCGGGCAAAAAGTGCAGGGATGGATAGTGACAACCGAAGAACCGGTCATCGACAAAATCATCCCCTTAGACGAGTCGACGCAAGGTGAGATCCTCCAGCACGATCCCGAATAAAAAACACCGCCCTTATTGTTCCCATGAAAATTTCCCCTCCAACCAGCTGCCGATTTCACGCGGAGGGTCTTCCCAGTCTTTACCAGGGCCAATAAAACGCCCGCGGATATCGCTACGAGCATCAAAACCAGGCCAAAGCGCTGGGAATTCGTCCCGAATCAGCTCCTCTACTTGATCTCGCAAGCCCCTAGCGTGATAAGTAATGACCTCCTCCGCCTCGGCCTTACCTGTTTCTTCGGTCAGGTGTTTGGCCATGCCACCACTGGCGATAAAGCTAAATTCTATCACATTATCTTCGGTTAGTTTGAGATCGATACGGTAAGCCGGATAACTCAGCTTCAGCCCTAAAACCGATAATTGCAGCCGCAGCCAATCGGCCTCCGTTACAATTCGGGCGGTATTCAGATCGCCCGAATTCAATTCGGCATCGACTTCAGTGCAAATAAACAAGGTAAATGCGAGGCTCCAGAATAGAGCCGGTTGTCTTAATGGCAATGCAAACCGCCTTTCAAAAAAAAGAGGGCCAGCCTCTTACGGCCACCCCTCGGTCCCATCTACCACCCTTTGCGACTAATTCGCCGAAGTAAAATTCTTCTCGATAAAACGAACAATATCCCTAAAGGACACGAAACCGACAGGCCTGTCATCCTCATCGAGCAATGGCACGTGGCGGAAGCCATGAATGCTCATTAGGTGCAAGGCATGTTGGATCGCGGCGGACGAGTTTAACGCAGTCGGACGATGCGTCATCAAGCTTTCCACGGTGATTTGCCCAAGATCGCGGATTAAACCCGCAACCCTGTACAATACATCGCGTTCAGTGAAGATGCCAACGAGTTCGCCCTTATCCCCGGTTACTAAAACGCAGCCGACATTTTTCCCCTGCAGCAATGATATTACTTCGGCAAGAGAAGCCGTAGGTGTGACACAGATAGGGGTGCGAGGATTGAGCACCGAGAGCGGTTCGGTAAGTCGCCCTTGAAACTCCTCGCTACCCCAATTCTGATAGGCTTCACTAAGACTCTGACCGCATTCTTCACAGGTTTCAACACCGGCAATATTGTCGTGCGTGCAAGATGGACAAATCACGGGGCTCTCCTTTCCCTAATCGACAACCCAGGTATCACCTGCGTTAAATAGGGAGTTCAAGTCACCTGCGCCTTTAGCTTCAACTGCGGCCTTCACCTGATCGAACATCATATCAGTATAGGATGGTTTATCTACAGACCTCAGCACGCCAAAAGGCAACGGCATGGAGGGATACTCCATACGACTGAGCATATAGGCATAACTCGCGTTTTCACGGCCCTCTTGATGCACGACAAGTTCGTCTTCTGCAATATCCCCATCCAACGAAACGACCTCAGGTTCAGTACCGTTCATCCGGATGCCCTTATCAAGGTTTTTCCCAAAAACTAGCGGTTTGCCCTCTTCGAGAAAAACGATATTGTCGTCGCGTACGTCGGTATTGGTCGTATGGTCCCAAGCCGTTGGGTTTAACACCACGCAATTCTGGTAGATTTCGACAAAAGCTGCCCCCTTGTGCTCGGCAGCTCGCTGTAGCACCATACTCAAATGTTTGGTATTCGTATCTTGGGTCCGGGCGACAAAGGTCGCCTCGGCACTAAGAGCAACCGAAATGGGATTGAGCGGATAATCAATTGACCCCATCGGCGTAGATTTCGTTCGGTGCCCCTGCAGGGAAGTCGGCGAGTACTGCCCCTTAGTCAACCCATAAATGCGATTATTGAACAATATTATTTTGAGATCCACATTGCGTCTAAGGCTATGCAATAGATGGTTGCCGCCGATCGAGAGACCATCGCCATCGCCGGTAATAACCCAAACGCTCAAGTCGGGATTGGCCGACTTAATCCCCGTGGCTATAGTCGGGGCACGACCGTGGATCGAGTGTACGCCATAGGTATTCATGTAATAAGGAAACCGGCTCGAGCAACCAATGCCCGATACAAATACGATATTTTCTCTCGGTATACCCGCTTCGGGTAAAACCTTCTGCATCTGGGCCAGGATGGCGTAGTCGCCACACCCAGGGCACCAGCGAACTTCTTGGTCCGAGACAAAATCCTTCCGGGTCAGTTTGGACTCTGCTACAGCTTCAGACATCTAGTATCTCCCAGCTTCTCAACGCAATACTTCGCGAATCTTGTCCGCCACTTCCCGGATTTGGAAAGGACGCCCTTGCACCTTGTTTAACTTGATGACACGCACCGGAAAATGCCCCTGCAACAAAAATGCCAACTGCCCTAGGTTCAATTCTGGCACCAAGATCTGTTTATAACGACCAAGGACATTACCAAGATTGCGGGGCAAGGGGTTCAAATACCGCAAATGTGCCCTCGCAACTTCAAGACCTTCGCCTTGCACCTGTTCGACAGCAGCCCGAATGGCACCATAAGTGCCGCCCCACCCCAGCACCAACAAATCCCCCTGTTCCGGCCCAGTGACTTCCAACTCCGGAATATAGTCAGCGATGCCAGCAACCTTTTGTGCCCTAGTGCGGATAATGTGTTCGTGATCTTCAGGAGCATAGGAGACATTACCAGTCACATCCTGTTTACCTAAACCGCCAATTCGATGTTCCATTCCCGGCGTACCAGGTACAACCCATGGCCTAGCCAAAGTTTCTCCATCCCGCATATAAGGTTGATAGCCATCTGGGTCTGTACGGAAATTTGCTTCGATGGGTTCGATCAAAGCGGGGTCGGGGATTTTCCATGGCTCGGAGTTATTCGCCACATAGCCGTCTGATAGCAGGAATACTGGTGTCATATAGCGAATCGCGATACGACAAGCCTCAATGGTCATGTTAAAACACTCAACTGGCGTCGCCGGGGCCAACACCGGGATCGGGCTCTCACCATTGCGACCGAATAGGACTTCCAATAAATCCGCCTGTTCGGTCTTGGTCGGCAAACCAGTACTGGGCCCGCCACGTTGCACATTGACCACCAACATCGGCAATTCCATTACAACGGCCAAGTTGATCGCCTCGCTTTTCAATGCTATCCCCGGCCCACTGCTGGCTGTCGCCGCTAATGTTCCGGCAAAGGCCGCGCCGATGACTGACCCCATGGCCGCTATTTCATCTTCGGCCTGAAAGGTCCTTACGTCAAAGTTTTTTAACGCCGACAACCCTTCGAGAATAGTGCTCGCCGGCGTAATGGGATAAGAACCGTAAAAGAGCGGCTTATTCGCTTTTTGCGCGGCGGTGACTAAACCGAGGACAATCGCTTCATTCCCCGTCAGTCGCTTATACACTCCAGATTCAACGGCTTGCCGACTGGGCACGTTGATTCTGGCTTGAAAGGTCTCAGCCGTTTCGCCGTAGTAATAACCTGCCTTTAGAACGCGCGAATTGGACTCGACCACCTCGGGTCGGCTCGCGAATTTAGTCTCGTAAAATTTTATGGTAAAATCGATTGGGCGGTCAAACATCCAGAATACCAGGCCCAGCGCAAAGGCATTTTTGCACTTGTCCTTCTCCTGGTTGCTCATGCCTTCAATATCTTCAAGCGCATTGCGAGTCAACGTAGTCAGCGGTACCTGATGCACGTCGTAACCACCGAGACTCTCATCTTCAAGGGGGTTGCTGTCATAACCGGCTTTGCGAAGACCATTGCGGTTGAAGGTATCCGTATTGACGATGATCGTGCCCCCCGAATCGAGGTCCGGCAAATTAGCCTTAAGCGCCGCAGGATTCATCGCGACCAAAACCTGCGGCGAGTCGCCCGCTGTATAGAGCTCGGTAGAAGAAAAATTAACCTGATAGCCGCTTAACCCTGGAATGGTCCCGGCGGGAGCGCGGATCTCGGCTGGGATATCCGGAAAAGTGCTGACATCATTACCCAGTATGGCGGAGGTATTAGTGAATTGGTCACCGGTCAATTGCATTCCATCACCGGAGTCACCGGAAAAAACGATTACGACGGACTGGCGTTCTTCTTGTAGGGGCTCTTGCTTGTCAGCAGGTGCCGATGAGGCCACTGTTTCGGCCATTGCGCTCGATCCTCCTGTAAATTGAAGGGAATGAGATCTCCGGTCCACAGCGCATGCTCAGGCACCTTCTTTAGTGTGGGCAATGCGGTCGGGATCGGGGGGTAAGTTGTAGATGTCGTGCGGAAACTGTTCCGTGAGGAAACGGATAATCTCGTGCTGGGGCAGATTACCCTCAATGTGCCCATGCTCGTCGACTATCGGCACATTGCGATAATGGCCGGCGTTCATCAGTTCTAGCGCTTCGCCAATCGACTGCTGGGCAGTAAGGCTTTGCGGGCTGTGGGTCATAAACCCCGCTACCACCGAACTCCAGGTCGAGGATTCATTGGCGACCTTAGTCAGCGCATCACGTTCAGTGAATATCCCAACTAAACGGCCATCGGCCTCGACGAGCACGGCACTGACCCTGGCACCGCGCATTTTCTTTAGTACATCGCTGATAATGGTATCAGGCGCGCAAGAGGCGTAACCATCTAAATCAAGTCTATTTATGGCCAATTCTTGCAGGTTTTTTACGATACTCATGCGAAGACCACCCCCCACTATGGGATATAAGGGGAACACGGTTTATACTAATTATATGTGCCTACAAAACTATACAGAAAAATAGACAGGAGTCATACATACCGCAAGGTCATGCGAAACACCAGGATCGAGATACACCCCTCTGGCAATCGCTAAATTAGGGATGTAATTCGACAACCTTATCGGCGGCCGCCAAAACCAATGGGTGCCTTTCCGCGACGACAATCGTTGCCCCTTTTTCGAGTAAGAGCTGCAATGCCATAACCATCTGCTGAACATCTTGAGGATGGTCCCCGCCAGCCGGTTGATCAATCAGCAACCAACTTCGATGAGATTTGCGTGTCGACTCCAAGGCCAACCCCAACCGCAGCCATTCACCGCGCTCGAGTTTTCGCACATTCTGACCCAGTGACAAATAACCCAATCCACATAGATCTGCGGCCTCAAGGCTGGCTTTGATCTTCGGGTCTCTGGCGAAATGACGCAATCCCCGCTCCACAGTCATCGCCAGAACATCCGCTATACTAATCCCCCGCAATGTGATTTCGCGAATTTCACTGCGAAATCGTAAACCTTCACACACTTCACACTTGAGGGAAATATCCTCAAGAAATTCCAAGTCGAAATGCCTGTGTCCAAGCCCTTCACAACTCGGACACCTTCCGCCCGGTTTATCCAACATAAAAGCGGCACGCCCCCACCCTTGAGCCTTGGCCACAGCAGATGCGGCATATAAACCCGCGATGCGTTCGAAAACTCCCATTTCCGCCAACAAAGTATCTCGCCCAACGCGATCGTCCAATGTGACCACCCGGTTATTCCGTCCAACACCACTCACCACGTAGCCTGTCTCCTTGCCCTTTAAGGCGGAAGGTAAAAGATCGCGCAGTATACGCGTTTTACCGCAACCAGACGGACCGTGTAAGCAAGTAAGGGCGCCTTGCGGCAATTCTATACTCAATTCACCCAATGGCCCCATTCCAACAATGGTTAGGAATTCGTAATTTCCCACCTTGGCTGATCGTCGTGTCACCTTGGGCACCGCTGGTGCCGATCTGACCAACATTGCCCTGCCATCGCTAAAATCCCAGACCTGGTCTGCATCGGCGACGAGATCATGATGGTGGTCAAGGATCAAGACCGTATTTCCCAATTGCACCAGATGGCGCAAGCGCCTCACAATCACAGGCAGTAAATCCGTCCCGACTTGCCCCCCAATTCCCTCAAAAATGTAGAGTATACCCATTAGACCACTAGTCAAACAGGCCGCCAATTGCAATCGCAACCACTCCCCACCCGACAAGGTTTCTACCCGACGATTCAAAGCCAAATGATCTAGTTGTAAATTACCGGCCTCTAACAATATCGCGTTGATCTTAGCCCGCAAATTACTCTCTGGGACATTTGCCTCTAGTAATATTTGCACATCCGCAATTTTCCCCTCCGCCAAATCGGTAAACGAGCGGCCAAACATATACATATTCTGCATATTAGCATCGCCTGAGGCATAGTTATTTGCAATCAGTTCTTCATACTGACGCCCACAATCGCCACAGGTTGGCTGTTGGTTGAAATCCAGCATTGCCCCAGATCCAACTTCTAATACCGTCGTTTGCCCTGAAGATATCGACCGACTCAACCGCACAGCTTCTAGGAAACGCACGTTCGAATCTGGCGTTGGCACTAGTCGGTCAATCACCACATATGCATCGTCGTCTGCTTTTGGAAGGGCGGGAACTTCCCCATCCAAGCGAATTACCTCTCCCGCAATCATCACACGTAGAAATCCACCAAGAGCCAATTCACGGCAAAAGCCCTCCCAATCGATTCCCTCTCGCACTTGCAGAGGCGCCATAATCAGACATCTCTTACCTGGATGCAATTTGACCAGTTCGGTTTCAACTTCAGCCGCCTCGTATCCACGACAGACCCCGCCACAGTCAGCACAGTGCATCTGACCGTTTTCCATGACAAGTTGTATCAATATCGCATCTAGTTGCAGATAGTCACCGACAGATCGCCCTCTGCGCTTGCTGCCCAAATAGATGGCAGGAGGCAAACCAGTAATTTCATCCAAATCGACCTTGCCAACACCGCCGATGCCTTCTCGTTCAACTGGAGAAAGCGCCTGCATATAACGGCGCCTGCTTTCTGCGTAAAGCACATCCATAGCCATCGCCAGTCGCCCATTGCTACTGCGGCCAGTGAAACACAAGACCTTGCCCAACGCTAATTCCAAATCGATACCCCGAAGGCCACCTGCTCTGGCCCCGCTTATTTTGATTATTTCTTCCATAAACCCGTTAATCGGCTGCCTTTATAGAATCAATTTTACCCCTCAGTCGCTGGTCTCCAGGATTCCTCGCCAGCAATAACTCCCAATGAGTTTCCGCCTCCATTTCTCTCCCCATTTGCGCAAACGATACAGCGAGTTGAAAGCGGGCTTTGTCGTTGTCTGGATCGAGTTCTAGTACCTTGGCAAAGCTATGCTGTGCAGCTTGTTCGTCTCCTTTTCGTCGATGAACTAAACCGAGATTATAATGCGCGCGCACATAGAGGGAATCGATACTAAGCGCCAGCTTAAAATAATTAATTGCTTCCTCCCAGCCGCCCAAACGGTAATAACTAAGGCCTATGTTGTTATAAACCTGGCATTGCGGACCATTCCGTTTAATTGCATGCTTGAAGACCAAAATTGCCGCTTCATAATCTGCGCCCTTAAATAACTCCAAACCCCGCCGCACCCCAGGATCAACCGCCACCGAGGCCGCTCCGACCGCCTCTCTTTGGCGGGCGAGTACACCGGCCAATCCTGATCGAGCGGGCGTGAAATTTGGATCAATACGCAAGGCTTGGCGAAAGAGCTTTTCGGCTCGGAGCGAATTGCCTTGTCGTTGATAAAGGGTCGCAAAATTATAATAATCGACTCTCTTAAGGGTTAATTGTCTCGCACCCGCATCCCGATAATTGACCGGAATAGCCAACAGGGCCACGAGTAAAGCCGATTTAACAGCCGCCGTATAGTTCTTCTGCACTAAACTATCCTGCACGAATAAAATCCAGCGGGCTGAATAAAGACAGAGTATCGGCACCACCGGCAAACGGTATTCGGAAGAAACAAAAAACAACATACATCCCGTTAAATAGGCGGCCAGATATAGATCGAGAAACGAACTTCTGCTGCGCCACTGTTGTATCCAATTTGCGAGGGCCAATGGAAATACTATCCCCCAACCAAGCAAGTTCCAGCGCAACAGGGGCACGAAGTCTCGTGCGAAATATATACTTAGGTTGTTCTGGGCTTCCACCGAATTGCAAAACATATACAGCTTGCGGCTGAGTAATCTCAAGTACTCCAATGGGTGCGCGAAGGCGAAACGCACCGCCTCCACCAACCAAAACCTGGACACCTGCCCTGGACTTAGCGACTCACCCCTTATCCGCTCAGCCTCCCGCACAAAAGCCAAGCGCTCTAAATCCGGCTCCGCGCTGCTGAGAAATTCGACCTGTGAGTAGATACCATTAGCCCCTGGGTGGTTGCCGACATAAAGATTCATTCCGGCCGATGAAGTAGTGAGCAATAACTCCCCGCCTACGACGAAGTTTCGCAGGACAACAAGTCCAACCACCAAACCACAACCGAGCAATACTTTAGCCCAAGAATACAATCCGGCTCGCCCGTAACGCTTGAGATACCACACCCCCAAAATAAAGACAAAGAGCAAAACGAGTGGTCGGGCAGTAGCCGACAACCCAAAAAGCAAACCGGCAGCCCACAACCAGGGACCATCTTCTTCGAGCGAACGGAGCAAACAATATAGCGCCCCGAGATTCAGCAAAGTAATCGGGGAAGCAGTAAGTAAAGCCCCGTCATAGAAAAGATACGGCCCATATACCGCTGCCAGTCCGGCCGCCAACAAACCGACGGCCTGCCCCCACAGTCGACTGCCCAATCCATAAACAAGAGCACAGCTACAAACCCCCATCACCGATTGCACTAAGGCAACATGAAGATAATCAGCCCCGCTTATTGCATACAAAACCGCTAGGAAATATGGATAGAAGGGATTCATAAAAAAAACTCGGTCACCCAACCAGTTTCCTGCTCCGATTTCTCTGGCCCGACGGTCATAAAATTCGGAGTCTATAAGCAACACTTCAAAGAGCGGCGTATCGACTGCTTGAAAGAGATACAGCACCCGAAGAGCGAAGGCTGCGGATAAAACCAACCATAGGCCATTTTCTTTCAAAAACGATAGCATCATTGCTGCATAAACCAGTAATGAAACGACACGACAGGGCGTAGATCACCGGCAAAATGGATCGGCCGAGTTTCGATTTCAACCGTGCTTTTCTTGCGGTTGGCCGGCAGCCGGGCAATAAGCAAATCGAGCCATTGGCGCCCCCTGCCCCCAGGCAGGTTCACCTTGCCCACTTCGACGCCATCTGCTAAGACAGTAAAATGCTGGCGGATACCGGTTACCGTCCGCATTAAAATAAGTACGGGCTTATCCGGCTCTAACTCAACACGCATACGCTCTCCACCGGTAACCGTCCTGCCACCATCCATAAGCAAAGCAGATGCTTCACCCCCATGAGGTAGGGCTAATAATAGATTAGCTTCCCCATTGCCAGGAATATGAATACGCGATTGGTAAGCATGCCTACTCTCACTCTGTACATCGGCTACATCGATCTCGTCTACAGATCGCCATCCCGCACCGGGCAATGCATCGCCGTAGAATTTTGAACCGTCTTGCAAGGCATCCCAATGAGCCCGGTACAAGACTTTTTCGGCGTCGACAATTGACGGGGCGAATACGCGAATGCGATGCAAGGGCTCTAAAAAAGCACCTTCGGGAAAATTGAACCAATTGGGGAAAATTGCGAAGTATTGTGGACGCCGAATAACAGACATCGACTCTAGACGCTCAAAGACCGAGCCACTCCCGTGCCGCCAGGGACCGCTATTGCCAGCCGTTGTAAGACCCACCAGATCGATTGTTTCGCGATGGCCGAAATAGCGAATGGCTCCGGCATCGTTTATTGCAATGCGGGCATCTGAGGGCAGGCTCCGATCAATGAAGTGAGCCATTTCAATTTGCTGGTTGCGGATATCGCTGCAGTTTTCCCCATAGGCCACGGCAAAATACGTCGCCGACATCATCCCCCAAAGACCAAATACGCCGATGCCCCCCCAGGCCAACTTCCGCCCCCACTCACCTCCCTCGGCGACCAACCGCCCCAGCCCTAAGCCGACGAATAAAATAAACAGCGACAAGAAAGGTTGTTGATAGCGGTTAAAATGCGCGTCGAATTCGACTAAGGTACAGGTTGCAAGAATGCCACCGATAAACCATCCTCCCCCAATTGTGGCGGCTCCAGGACGACGCGCTTGCCATTCATCCCAGCTGCGAAAACTCAACTCAGCGATAAAGACGAATGCGGCAAATGGGGCAAAAACCATTCGGCGATAATTGCCGTCATAGGCATAGAGGTTGGCACTGGTCTGGTGACCAAGGCTGCCAGCAAGCAAGCCTTTGACAAATTCTGCAAAATCAAAAAGGATACCCCTAACTACCGTGGGCAATGAAACGTGTGGTGCGGCAAAAAGCCATTTGGCATTTAAACCAGAGGCTCCGGGTGAACCGGTGTACATTTCAATTAGTAAAGCCTGCAATCCATACGCTGCAAAGGGCAAATACCAACGCGAATTCCACCGATCCTTATTTTGGCATTTTTGCCAGACCGCCAACGACAGGCCCCATAGGACCAAAACGAAACCCTCAGGTCGGGCTAAGATCATTAAAGTTGCCGCATAGGGACAACGACGATCGCCGGCCAAGAATAAATTCAGGGTTAACAGGATCGAAAAGCTAAACAAGCCGATTTCCATCCCGCTATAATACCCCCACAACACAGGCCCACACGATAGAAACAGCAACGAGCAAATCCAAGCGCTAAAACGGCCATTCAATTGCAGGCCTATTTTAAAGAGTTGAATCGCACTCAGACCAAGAAATATGTAGCCCAATAAAAGAGCATAGCAGACCATGCCAATACCCGATATACCCAGCCAAAACCCCGGGACCAATAATAACATATACAAGATACTGGTCGCCCCCGCGGTCGCGTCGACACCGGTATTGTATTGCAGGAACTGGCCATCCGCCGCTTGGCGGGCGTATTGGAAATAGATAAAGGAATCATCTAAGGGCAGCGCCAACCGCCCTCCTGTATGATAGAGCATGGAGGCCAGATAGATCGCCAACCACGATAGGGCCACAGCCCAGAGGACTATTTGGTCCCGAGTCATAGAATTCACTGGGGTAATACCGGATGGGGAGTTTCGTTTTGCATGCACCCAATATAGCGCGAAACCCCGATAGGAACATGTGCATCAAATATAAACATGACCAACTCTAAACATTAAATAAGAGCTATGATCTATATATTCGTTTTTCTTTTTTTTGCGCTTCCCGCAACCCTATTCGCAGTATCTCCCTTCAAGCACATTTTTTTTGATCAAATCCTGCAAAAACACGTATATGACGACGGTTTAGTCCGCTATGGCGCGCTCACCCAAGATCGTAGCCTCCTCGATGCCTACATAGACAGTCTTGCCAACTACAGCCCCACCAGCCACCCCGACCGTTTCCCGGAACCCGGCGATAGTCTTGCTTATTGGATCAACGCTTACAATGCCTTTGTCCTCAAGGGGGTAATCGATGCCTATCCCATAGCCAGTGTCAAGGACGCTTTTCTATTCAGTGGTTTTTTCAACCGACAGAAATTTATCGCCGGAGGCCTCGAACTAACCTTGGATCATATCGAGAATCGAATCATCCGGCCGGAATTCCGCGACCCCCGTATACACTTTGCCGTCAATTGCGGCGCGCAAAGTTGCCCGCAGCTTGAAAACCGCGCATATACTGGTAACAACCTCGACTCAATGCTTGAACGGTCGCTCGAACGCTTCGCCCGCGATCCCAAACACGTAAAATTTCAGGGGCAGCGACTCACTCTTTCTAAGATACTCGACTGGTACGGCAAGGACTTTATCGAATGGTTTCCCTCTGACAGGGCCAACCCAGAGGATAAACCACCGATTGTCAATTACCTATTGCCCTACCTGCCACCAACTACTACCAGCCAAATCTTACAAAGCGAAGATATCAAACTCGACTACTTCGACTACGATTGGTCTTTAAATGAAGCCATAGAAAAAGGGCGTCCTCAACCCCCCGAGGATAGCCCTTAATTCGCCGAATCGCAGTCACAAAACACCTAAAACATCACTAGCACCGACAAGCTTGATCTTATTAACTAAAAAAAGGATTGTGCACTTTTTCTTCCCCGACAGTCGTCGCGGGACCATGCCCCGGAAAGAGCAACACCTTATCATCAAGGGCGAGGACCTTTTCTTTGACGGCCTGGCATTGTTTGCGAAAATTAACCAGGCTGCGAGTCCCCCCCAGCGAACCTGCGAATAAGGCATCGCCAACAAAAGCCACCTCACTGTGCACAAGGCTTATCCCACCCGCCGTATGTCCTGGCGTCGCGCGTAGATCAAAACGAAGTTTCCCAATTTGCATACTATCCCCCTCCGCTAAATCACCCTCCACCTTATTCGCCAACTTGCCCATCAAATCAAGATCTGCTGAATTGATAAAAGCAGGCGCATCAGTCGCCTGACAGAGTTCGGACAGAGCACTAACATGGTCTTGGTGGCCATGGGTCAACAGGATCTTTTCAACTTTCATACCCGAAGAATCAATGGTGCGGAGAATCTTCTCCGGATCGAAACCCGGGTCAACCACCGCGGCCTTACCTGTTTCTTCGCAACCTACTATATACCCGTTCATCAGAAAACCGCTGCCCAAAACCAACATCTCGACCTTAATTCCGGAAATCGCGCGACCACCTGGATAGAGAGGGAAAAATTGACGCGTGGAACTATCGATCAACTTTCCTTCGTGCAAACCGAGGCTCTCCGCCAGCTTGGCAATTGTACTAGAATCAGGGGTTATTTCATACTCTTCGATCTTTCCTAGATCAGATGCAGGTAACCCGACTCGTTCGGCAAGGTCCGCCACTTCTAGCTCCTGACCTCGCCGTGCTTTGCCTATTATATCGCCAAATTCATCTTCCAACTGCACATACATATTACACCCCCTACTGCCCTTTTTTAAGTTCGCTTTTCACCAGCAGTCAAACTATCCAAAAACTGATTAAAACTCTGTTCCCACTGGACGATGGTTGCAAAAGGGCCAGTCAATTTAAAAAAGACCGCGCCTGATGTATGAACGGCAATCGCACCGAGCATACGATAGTTTTCCCGAGTCTCTTCATTGCCCATTCCCGCAGCGAACGTCCCGCTTATATCCACCATAGTTATCGCGATATCGGCTACATCTTTATTCCAACGTTTTGCCGTGTTACCGGTCGGACGACCATCCGGCTGGCTAAACTGACCATACCATCGCTCGATATTGGCTTCAAGCCCCCCGCCTTGCCCTGGTCCAAAATAAAACACCCCCAATGTCGCCTCGCCTGCAGAACCGGGAAGTCCGTATTGGGCTACCCGCATAGAACTGGATGGCGGCTGTCTAATCCACCCCTCTGGCGGCTCACCGCTCAAGGGCCCCAAAGCCTGTAAACCCTCTTTCACTTCGGCAATTACGGCATTGGCGACAGGTTTAAATCCATTTTCTGCCATAGCCGTTGCCGGTTCCTCCGAACTAAAATTCTGACTGCAGCTAACCATTACGGCCAATAGAGCAACCAAGCCGATATGGGCTCTCAAGCTATTCATTCCCGGCTCCTTCTCCCGGTTTCCATAGTACATCCTCATCCCCATTCTTATTGGCCGATCTCGCCAGTACAAATAACAAATCGGACAGCCGGTTGAGATATTTTAGCACGGATTCACCCACCACTTCGTCTCCAGCCAAGCGCCAAACCTCTCTTTCAGCTCGCCGACATACCGTACGGGCCATATGCAACCAAGCCGACGCCCCTGTCCCTCCGGGCAATACGAAACTTCGCAAAGGTCGTAAGTCCTCATTGATCAGGTCGATCTGCTTTTCCAAATATTCGACCTGTGCATCCTGTAACCGCAAGCGCTCCCCCGCCTTCTCGCCCTCGGCGTACGGAACACACAAATCAGCCCCGACATCAAATAGGTCATTTTGCACCCGTGCAAGCACTTCCACGGGTCCTGCACCATGAACCCGGGCGAGACCTATCGTCGAATTTAATTCGTCAACACTGCCGTAGGCCTCAATTCGGGCATCTGTCTTGGCCACATCTGACATATCGCCCAGATGCGTCCGGCCAGCATCGCCGGTCTTCGTATAGATCTTAGATAGAGTGACCATTCGCTCCGTTATATTTACTGAAATCTGTGATTATTCGACTTAGGGCTCTAGCCCCCCGTAGAATATTGGGACCGGCTTGCAGGATCTCATCCGAGTGAATTTCATGGACCCGCCGCATCTTCACCGCGGGCAACTCATCCCAGCCGGGCCTGGCGCAGATTTGCGCCACCTCAACCGGTTTTCCACACCAGGAGGCGACGATCAAGTCCGGACTTCGGGCAAGAACTTCATTCGGGTCAATCCGGCGCTCATTCGCACTGCGCTTAGAGCGTAGTTCCGCGAAAACATCAAGACCACCTAGGTGATCAATGAGGTCTCCGACCCAACCGATACCTCCAACCAAGGGATCTGGCCACTCCTCGAAAAAAACTGCTGGGCGGGTGCCTGGCGCCCTCGGCACCCTTAAACTAGCCAGTTCAGTTGCAAACCCAATCGCCAACTGGTTAGCCGCCGCCGACGCACCAAGCGCCGCACCAATAAGATGTATATTTTGTTGAATATCGCAAAGGCGGTGCGGATTGAGCGCCAATACTGGCAAGCCCGCCTTTAACAAAACCGCAACTGCATCGGCCTGCACATCACTGGTGGCAATGAGTAAATCGGGCTCTAATGAAATTATCTTTTGTAGCGCAGGCGTCGAAAACCCACCGATACGCGGGATGCTGGCCAATACCTCAGGCAGTTGGGCGAAACTGCTGACCCCCACCAATTTTTCCCCAGCCCCAAGCCCCACAATAATATCCGCCGCTTCAGCAGCAAGGCAGACAATACGGGTAGGAGGGCGAAATCGATTCATAAGTTCTCTATAAATAGGTGGCAGCACTAAAAGCAATACCGCCCCTTTTACTTCGTTGCTGAGCGGATCAAGCGATTTTCCCCGGTAGAGAAACTAACTTAAAGACAGCCTCTGCATTGGGGCGAAAATAAAGCCCCAGGGTCCACCGACGCTGGCTATACCGTCGACAACGGAATAAGCGCGAAGGCGCAGTATCGAGTTAACACATTAATTTACCGCATGAATCTATCTCTATATATTATTGATACATAGTGACTTACTTTCCCCATTGATTTCAGTAAACCGTCATCCTCGTCCGGGTCAGCATTTACAAGGATCGCCCGTACGGGTATCGCCTCAATCAACCCCACCCCCCAACGAGAAAGGCGACATTTAAATCATCTAAGCTTCTCATCGTACAATACTACAATTAGCCATAGATGAATTTTATTTTAAACAGACCTCTACACAAGAGCTTATTTCCCTAGTGTATTCCCCCCTTACGACGTAATAGATAGAGGAAAAATGGTGCGCCCAAGAGCGAGGTTATAATGCCGATAGGTAATTCCGCCGGTTCAACTAACACGCGCGCTAATAAGTCGGCACCGACCATCAGAATCGCCCCACCGAGAATTGCACTTGGCAATAAGACTCGGTGATTAGGACCGACCAGAAGACGCATAACATGAGGCACTATTAAACCGACAAAACCAATAATCCCGCTCACCGCAACTGCCCCCGCCGCCAACAACGTTGCCCCGACGAGCAAGTGCCGTTTGACGCTCTCCACATCGACCCCAAGAAATTGGGCCTGCTCTTCCCCTTGAACAATTAAATCGAGGTCGCGGGCGTAGAACTGTAGAAAGAGACCGCCAACGACAATTTGCGGCCAAACCATATGCACATGCTCCCAACGCCTAGAGGCCAAACTGCCCATCAGCCAAAATAGAATGCGCTGCACGTCGGCTCCGTCATTGGCGGCAATCATCATATATGAAGTTAACGCCGCAGCCAACGAACCCAAGGCGATACCGCTGAGCAGCACCACCGTTGAGGGTAAACGCCCCCCACGCAATGAAATAGCATATACCGCCAAGGTCACCACCAAGGCACCAGCGAAGGCGAATAATCCCACGCCGCTTAGACCGAAGAACCAGAAATCCAAGCCCGCAACAATGGCCAGCGTTGCCCCAAGCGCCGCTCCAGACGAAATGCCGATGATATAAGGATCAGCCATCGGGTTCTGAAAAAAACCCTGCATCACCGTGCCGCTCATCGCCAATGCCGCCCCAACCAAAACCGCCAATAGTATGCGGGGCAGGCGAATATCCCCGATAATGACGGCATCTACTCCATTCGCCGGCTCACCCCATCCTGCCATTTGCACGAGTAATTCGACAATTCTCAGCGGAGCTATTTCCACCGGACCAATACCCAGTGACATAACGATTCCGACGCCCAATAGCGCCGTTAATCCGAAAATGGTATACCCCCGACCTATTGGCTTGGCGATCATGGCTCCTTAAAAAGTTGCGGATGAATAGTCCGAGCTAATTGTTCATAGGCATTAACCAAACGCGGCCCAGGGCGCATCAGCCAATCCGCCTCTATATAATAGAGCCGACTATCGCTGATCGCAGGAACCATTTTCCAACCATCCGTCTTTTGCAGCCGCAAAATCTCCGTGGCCAACGAATCTTGTCCCGTAGGAAGATAGGTAGTGACAATGACTTCTGGTGCCCAAGACAGAATTGTCTCAAGACCGACTTGTGGCCAGGCTCCTTCTGCCACACTAGCCACATTAAATCCGCCGGCCTGTATTATTACATCGTCGATCATAGTGCCCGGCCCTGCGGTATACACTGGATCGCTCCAATATCCCCATAAGACCCTGGGTTTACCTTGTGCCTGCGCAAGCCGATCTGCTACCTTTTGTATTCTCTTATCAAGCCGACCGTGTAAACGGTCGGCTTCCGCCTCAACCCCACAAAGCGCCCCGACGCGATCGACAGCCTGCAATAATTGCTGCAGACTCTGAATATCTAGGGAGAAAACGCGAATCCCCAATTCTCGCAAGGACCGGATCCCTTCGATATCATTACCCCGCGCCGCTAAAACTAAATCGGGTTTAACCGCCGCTATTTTTTCTAGATTAACCGAATTGAATCCGGCGACCTTTTCGACCTTGACCACCTCTACTGGAAAATCGCAGACTTCGGTAACGCCAACCACTTTATCGCCCAACCCCAAAGCATAGAGCAATTCGGTATTGCTGGGTGCCAGCGAAACGATGCGTTCTGGCCCGCCTGCAATTGCTACCTCCACACCGAGATCATCGATCAATTTCACGGCATCGCTTTGTCCTGTCGCGACCATCACCACGCCCAAAGCCACACCAATAAATCCCACTATTTTATTTGTAATCACCGTCTTTTCCCCTCCATACGCCGTGATAAAGGTATTACCCTTTGCCCCGCTTCAACTCGAATTCCAACTCCATAGACTTCCGCGAGAACTTCGGCATTATATACCTCGGACGCCGGACCGAGCGCCCGAATCCGCCCATTGTCCATCAAAGCAACACGCTTACAGTATTCAGCCGCGTAATTTAGATCGTGGGTTGCACAGATGATGGCCAAACCCCTATCGTGGTTTAGCTTGTATAATAGGTCGAATAACTCGACTTGATAGTTTATATCCAAGTGATTTGTCGGCTCATCAAGCAACAAAACCTGCGGGTTTTGCACCAGAGCTCTAGCGATAAATACCCGTTGCCGTTCTCCCCCAGACAGCTCATCTATCCTGCGACCAATAAATTGAGTCGCCGCCGTCTGCTCAAGAGCGACATCAACCAACTTTTGGTCTTCTATCCCGGGTGCCTTCATCCGCCCCAAATGCGGATATCGCCCCATCATCACCAGTTGACGCACCTCAAAAGCAATTGAAGGAATAGTCTCTTGCGGCACCACCGCGATGTATCGAGCCAAGTCACGGCGCTTCATCCTCGAAAGATTCTCTCCCCCGATCCGTATCTCACCCGAATATTGCGGCACCACACCAGCAATCGTGCGAATTAACGTGCTCTTGCCGCAACCATTCGGCCCGATCACCCCAAGAAAATCCCCCTTGGCTAGGGCAAGATCGATACCCTCTATGGCCGCTTCCCCCTTGCGGTACCCCGCGGCGACTTCCACTAAATTGACCAGGTTCATGATTTTAACCAAAAAAAGCCGACCCCATGTGGGATCGGCTCAAAGTGACAATAAGAGCTTAGCCAGTCCAACCGACCTATCCCACGCAGGCCGTCAGCACATTAGATCGCAGGCAGGTCTCCTGACTCCCGGTTGACTCACCGACCCGCAAAAAATCGCGGCCAGAATCTGCAAAACCGGTCACAGTGGCGGGGCCGTGGCGGAATTACACCGCCTTCCCTATTCTCCGAAAGATCTTCGGCACCTGCGATTATATCGAATATAGGTGGGTGATATCACATGGTCAATCAGCCTTTTTGCGCCCTCTTAATAGATTGTCGCCGGAGGAAAAGCGAATAGAGCAAAAGTAAAACGACGAAAGCCACAATCCCCAGTACACTGGTCATCCCACCACTGTAGCCCTGTTTTTCTTTGACCTGCAAGCGGCCTTTAATTTTTTCATAGCGTTCACTTGGCGCTAGCTTCTCAGCGACAAGCAAAGCCTTACGTGCTTGCTTTACGCGATCTTGCAGTAACAGTAAACTGATATGGTTATGATGGGCTTCAACAAAGGAGGGGAACAGTCTCTTGGCTATGCCGAACTGCTTTTCGGCCTGCGATTCGTTACCAAGTTTTTGATAGGTGGAACCAAGCCCGTTGCGGGCCATCGCCCCATAGCGCTTGGCGTCTATGGGGAAATCTGCCGCTGCTTTAGCGGCTTTAATAAAAAGCGTTCGTGCACGAGCGTACTCTTGTTGCTGGTGATAAATCAATCCCGAGTTATACAATGCCGGATACAGTGCACCATTGCGCTTTAGCGCCGCCTTGTAATAGGAAAGCGCCTTTTCAATATCCTGCACCCCCTCTTCACCCGTATGGTAAATCCGCCCCTGCTCAAAGTAGCTTTCGGCCGATTGCGCATTCAGCTCAAGCGCATCTGCCATAAGGATAACGATCATAAATAAAATGGCGGATTTCATATCAAAAAAAAACTTTGCCCATTTGCATATAAAACAAAACGCCCACCGCAATCAGTAGCAGGGCACTTGCCAAATAAAACCAACCCCGCCCATTACGCGATTCCGTCTCCGTTTTTTCGGCTTCATATCGCTTAAGAGGTTTCAGCCCAAGCCGTACTGCACCTCGTTGCAATGTCGGCGACTTTTGTTGGATATAGTGGGCCATACCTTCATAGATCCGACGAATACTATAGGTATTTTCCGCCTCTTCATAGTCGGCCAAATGCGACAGCGGCAACCACTGCACCGGGTCAACGTCTAGGGCTATTGGAAATTCAATCTGCACTTTAACCCGAGCTTGTTCATAACCGAGCAACCGGACATAATAGCGCAATCGACAGTGGTCGAAATCCACCAGACAGCACCGATACCCAACCTTGCCCAACTGGCGCAAACCATCCTCGACATTACGCAATTTGCTCAGATTGCGTTCTTCCCTTGCGGCTAACAACTGGTCGCGTAGGGCCTTGACGGTAGTTTCAGCGCCTTTATTCATCACCTTCTACAGGTTCCGTAACCGGTCTATTCTGTCCAGTTATCAATTTCCACGGATGTTCACTAATCTCTCGCACGGCCTTGGAAGCCGCGTGTAAATTGCTCAGAGTCGAATCGATCTCGGTCTCTTTGTATAGTACCATTTGATCGACCCGTTGCAATACCATATCGAGCCTCTCGACGACTTTCCGCAGCGATTTAAGCGAGTGTTGCACATCCTCCTGGCTGCCCACCACAAGGGTATCGGCATGCTGCATGGTGCGATTCAGTTGCTCCGCACTTGCCTCTAAACCCGTTAGTACCCCCTCAAAACCCGGTCCCATCGTCTCGAGCAGGACCCGACTACTACGCAGCAAACTATCGGCGCTGTGCGCAACCAGACTAAGGCTGCTGGCCACTTGATGGCCACTGTCACCGAGCCGCCCCAATTTATAGCCGAGATCCGCGCGCCGCAGGCTCTCCCCCGCACCTCCCAATTTGTGCGCCATTTCGGTGATGCTGGCGAGCAATTCTTTCATCCCCAATGCATCCCGCCCTTTAATCCGAGATCCAGCCGCCAGCATCGCCCCATCTGCCTTGCTGACATCGAGATGGATAAATGTGTCCCCGACCAAACCGCTGCTGCGGATTTCCGCGATGGTTCCAGCGGGTACTGGATAGCGTTTTTCGATGCCTAATGCAACCTGAAAATAGGGCTCTCCGGTGGCAGGTTGCGGGTCAAATGCCACATTTTCGACCTGACCAATGGTAAATCCGCGCAATTTGACCTGAGTCGCCTCACTTAGATTGTTGATCGTATTGAACCCAGCAACGATGCGGTAGCGAGCTACCTGATCTTGCTGAAAAAACAGCAGCCATGCAAAGAAAAAGATCGCGAGCAACACAAAGAGCCCTACCAAGGCGTGCCCACTGGCCCTTTCGTGAAGTAATTTACCTTCGCGCATAGTGAATTAACCCCAACTACTATTGGCCATTTCGGCCCGAATCGATGGATGATCGCACTCTAGCACCTCTTGCCTATCTCCGAGCGGTATAACGGTTCCCTCTTCCAATAAGTAAAAACGATCGCCTCTATTTATATAGGGTAACAACCTCGTTGTCACGATCAATCTGGGCAATCCTCGACCGGTGAATAGATGCGCGATAAAACGTTGCGCTGTCTCTTCCCCCATACCCAACGTTGCATCATCAACAAGCAATAGAATAGGTTCGACCATTAGCGCCCTAGCCAAAGATACGTAGGCCCGCTCTTCGGCGTTCAAGGCAACCGGTCGCCGCCCCAATACAGCAAGATGCGCGATATCCAAGCGGTTCATGATTTCAACACAGCGCCTATCTATATCGTCGCCGCTTATATGGCTGGCGTGATAGGCAAGCGGCAGGCATATATTCCGCCGCACATCCATGTTCTCGATCAGACCACCTCCTCCCTTGACCACCCCGACTTGCCGCCGCAATTCCTGCAATTGCCCCTGAGCCAAATCGAAAATTTGGCGACCGGCGACCTCCACCTCGCCCTCTATCAGAGCCTCATCCTCCCGTTGCATACCGGGCAAGCCCAATATTAATCGCAATAGGGTCGATTTGCCGCTGCCTGTATCACCGACGATCACCCCCGTCTCTCCCTCCGCCAAATCGAGATTTACCTGCCGCAACAAAAGGCTTTGTCCCATTTGCAGCGAGAGATTTCGCAATGCTATAACGGTTGACATCGCAGACTCGTTAAATCCAATAAAATAGGGCAGAGATAGCAGCGCTGGATACAAATACAAAAAACATCGCCTGAATCACCCCTGAACGCGCGACCATAGGGACTTCGTAGATCGCCCTTCGCGCTCTAAGTCCGTGATAACAGGAGAATAAAGCAATAATAACGCCGAAAAGCAGGCCTTTTGACAGACTAAGATAAAGGTCAAGCGGTGCCAAAGAGGCAAATATATACTGTAAGTAAAGGGTAAAGGGCATCGTCAACCTAGTGCTGGCAACAAGAAACCCTCCCACCAGCGCGATGATATCAAAAAAGACAATCATGCAAAACATCGAGACCATACAACCCAACACCCGGGGCACTACAAGGAAGTGGAAAACATCTATGCCCATTGCCTCAAGCGCTTCGACCTGCCCGCTTATGCGATTTGTCGCCATTTCGGTGGCCATCGCCGATCCGGATCGGGTAATCACAACCATCGCCGTTATAATTGGTCCCAGTTCGCGTACAATGCTGATCACCAAGATCTGACCGATTAGAGCATGCGCTCCCACACCTTGTAACTGGGGCAGCGACTGCGCTATGACGACAAACCCCAACAAAAGTGACAACAGCCCCAAAAAAGGCATAGCCTCCAAGCCGGTGAAATAAACTTGTAGTGTTGTCACGCGAAAGGCGGAACGGAAACCTTGCCGGCGGAAAAATTGCACCAAAGCAACAACGACTGCTATGGAGAATTCGAACAGGCGCCAAGCATTGACCGTATTTACCCAAAGTATCTTAACTACCCATCGGCCGAGGTTACACAAGAGTAGCATTTATTTTTACTCACTCCGCCTGGTCATCGGGTTGCTCCAGTGCATACAATTGCCGTTGCACAAGCGCAGCGGCCTCATCCTGGCCTTGCAGACGATAAATGGCCAGTGCCTCTGTCAGGCAATCAAAGGCCTGTCTCAAGTCGGCATGCTGCCGATCGGATTCGCCATATTGATAAATCTGCGCCAACAGCAACAGGCATTCAGCCCGACCACTGCGATCGTTGAGGTCGCGAAAAAGTCCTAATACGCGTCGTAATTGTTCAAAACCGGGCAGTAGCTCATCTTCCGCGCCGAAACCAACCAAGGCCAGATGAATCCGCGCAAGCCCCAGTCCCGCACGAGCCAAAGCCATTTTTTGCTCGTGTTTTTCGTATAATTCGACCGCCCCTTGCGCTGCCCGCAGGCTTTTGCGCAAGTGCTCTTCCTCGCCAAGACCGCCATAAGCATTGGCCAAGCGTTCCTGATATCGGGCAACCACCAATGGTTCTCCCAAATCGACAAAAAGCGCCAGGGCATTGCGATAATGACGAACGGCTTTTTCCAACGATATTTGCCGATCCTGCGCCGCCAATTCGACATATACATCACCAAGTTGACCTTGTGCCATTGCCTGACCATGCTCATCATCGCAACGTTCGTATAGCGCTCTACTACGCTCCAAGAAATCGCGCCCCAACTCATAATGGTCAAAACCCGGCTCTTCAAGACCCGCATAAGCCTCACCAAGGCTTAAACAGATATCGGCGCGACGCGGCCAATCCTCTCCATTTTCGTAAAAATACAATGCTTCCTCCAATAGCGGGATCGCCTCCGCATATTGGCGGGCGTCAGTCCTCGCCAAGACAAGCAAAGCAAGCCCCATATTGTTCAGGACTACGGCCGTGCCCTCCAGCTCGCGCGCTTCCTGGTAGCCCGTCAATGCAACGCTATAAAAACCTAGTGCCCTCTGCAGCGAATCAGCGTTTTGCGTTGGTTCCAACCGTTGACAGATATTGCCGAGCAGGGCGTATTGTGCTGGTTGCGGTGATTGCGCTAGGTTCAGTTCCTCCTCAGCCCAAGACAACAATCGCAAAGCCTCCGGCTCGCGATCCTGTTCCTGAATCCTTTCGAGGTGAGCATCCAATCCCCGCAGCACCAAGTCCACATCCCGCCGCTCCGCCAAGTCGAGCAGGACGCCTGCCGCATTAAAGTCTTCGGGGTGCGGTTCGGGAATCGGTTTAGGGGTTGCAGTTGGAATCGATTTAGCTTTTTTCGCGAATAAATTTCGCAGAAGATTCATAGCGATTATCACAATCTGTGCTCAGCAGGATATAACTATGGTGAAAAATACCCGATTATGTCACACTGGGGGAACCATCATTCGCAATATTTAGCGCCCCATTCCGCCTTGTATTTCCTTGCAGCATACGGGCTATGGAATCAGCAGTAAAACTTAAGTAGCCCATTGAAAAATATAGGCTTAATCAAGGGTACATAAGCCTGCCAAGAAGCGCAAGCACATCGTTTTATTTGCTTCGCTGTGTATCATGCAATTGCGATTAGGGAGCCGGCCCAACGATCTTATCCGATTTGTCCCCGACATTTAATCAAATCGTGGAATAGCTCTAAATGCCCTCAGTCGTTAAACATCTCTGGTTGGTACGGCAGAAACTGCCCTTTTTCATTATAGGCTTGCTGGTATTTTTCAACCTTACTGAAGTCGACTTCAACCCCCAAACCCGTTCCAATAGGAATGCCCCAGACCGGACTTTTAGCGATGGGCAGATCTGCGGTGAGAATATCGCCATCCATTAGCGCCGCGGTTTGTTGGTTGCCGATGAGCAAATTGGGTAACGTCAAACACAGATGATGTGATGCCGCCGCCATCAGCCCCAGTTCACCATGTGTATGACGGCAAACCGTCAACCCCTCGTTGGCCGCCGCATGAGACAAATGATGGAACGCGGCCAGAGTACCGACCCAATAGGGACTGAAACACAACACATCCGCTGCCCGAGCCCGAATGACCTCCCATACATCAGCTTGGCGCCACAAACCTTCATTAGCCGCTATGGGCACACGCACTTTCTGTTTGAGCTCGACCATATTGCGAATGGGATCTTGCGACACGGGTTGTTCTGCAAAATCAATTTGGTGACGATCAAAAGCATCGAGGTTGCGCACCGCCTCAGCGACGGACCAAGCGCCATTGGCATCAATGCGTATTTTCCCTTCAGAGCCAATGGCCTGCCGCAAAGCCGCTACCATGGCCAATTCTAGATCAAGGTCCACACCGACTTTGAGATAAAAGACACTATAACCTGCCGCCGTTGCCCTTTGTGCTTGTGCGGCGACTGAATCGGGTGAATCCGCCGACAAATAGCAGAAATAATCGACTTCTTTGCGCACCGCACCACCAAATAAGCGATACAAGGGCTGACCGCAGGCTTTACCCTGAAGGTCCCGCAAGGCCATATCCAAACCAGCGTAGGCGAAGTTACCCGTCATTGGACGCAAATCCCAATGCGCGGTATGAAAATAATGATGCGCCAATTGCTCGGTATTCCACGGATCGCTGCCAATGAGTATCGGCTCAGCAGCCACAACCGCCTCGCGAATGCTTTCGACATTGGGTCCAGGACACGACTCACCCCACCCAATGAGACCATTGTCTGTTTGCAGACGCACCAAGACCGATGTCACCCCATCCCGACGCACGCGAGCGCTATTTTCTCGTCGGCGATACGGAACGCTGACGACGTATGTATCTAGTTTCGCGATCTTCACTCGATTTACCTTTTATTATTGTGAGATATATTTATAGGTATTTTATTTCGCACGACTAATATTAATGGTTTAATTTCCGGCCGACCACCCGCACCGCGCCAATTAACCTTGCCCTTTATCAAAGGGCCTATTGGGACCCTATAAGATTGCGACAAAAAAACGCCCCCACGCACTTTCTAATCTGCTTGAAATATGTTTAGCAAAAGACTAGATGCAAACAACCCCATGGCCGGTTTACTCTGTGGCTTAGCTACACTGCTATTCCTTTTTCAATTTACCACCTTGAGTAAGTTGGCCCTTTTCTCACCAGCCGCCTCACACGTTACACCCACTCGATTTTACCAAGCCCTCAGCCGACAAATTGATTTTACCGCGATTGACGCAATCGTCCTCACTAGCATCATCTTCTTGGTCAGCACCATTATTGCACTGGAGATCCGCCAACGTTCCTTGAGCAAATTCCTGCAATACACGCTCGGCAATCACCGTTCTGCACTACTCCTGATAGCAGCAACTTCCTTGGTCTGCGTCCGTTACTATTTCGGCCCTGGCGATCCCCATTGGGCCGGAGATGCCCCACAGCATATCGTCTACGTGCACCTTGTCGCGCAGTCATTGGCCATGGGTGAACTGCCCTATTGGACTTTCTCGTTAGGCACGGGATCACCCTTCCTGGAAAATTATGGTTTCCTGTATTTTTATTTTACGGGCTTCTGCAGTTTCCTAGCCCAGGACCTCACCACCGGCATAAAATTCAGCCATGCGATCTACCATATCGGCTCGGGTTTGGCGATGTTTTTATTTTCAACTCGACTATGCCGATCCCGCCGAGCCGGTACCATCTCCGGCTTGGGCTATGTGCTTTGCTTTTGGCATTTGCAGCAAACGATGATCATGGGCCGATTGCCATTGTCCCTATTCTATGCCCTGCTGCCCTTGCCCTTTTTAGCCGTCGAATATCTCGACCAGCCCAATCGCCGATTCACCGCGGCTACCGGCGGTGCCTTCGCGCTTGCAACTCTATTCTTTACTCACCCCGGATATGGTACGTATGCGGGAATCTTCCTCGGGATCTATACCGTCCTGCGCTTTTGGACCTGGCGCAAAATCGGCCAACAGCCTCAACGGTTGCTTTTCGCCATTATCTTGCTCCTGGCCGGTATATGGATTAGCAGCTATATGACCATAGGCATGTGGGCCGAACGCGACTTGACCAATATGCACACTATGAGTTTCGGTTTAAAGGACGCTTCCATCCCCGAGCAAATTGTACCCGACCCCACTTGGCGCCATCTATTTGGCTGGTCGAATTTTCGCTTTTGGATTCTGCCCATCGACAATTTCCACTGGTATGGCGGCTATCTTGGGCTGAGCTTGGTCATCTGCGCTATCATCGGCCTTATCACCCCGTTCGTACTGCGATCTAAAAAATCACCTTCACGGACATTGCCAGCTATAGTCTGCCTGTTGATCTCTTGCGCAATAGTCTTTGGCTACCGCTTGCCACCAATAGCCCAATTGCAGTTTATCCAAGTGATGAATGCAGCCCGCTACCTGCTCTACCTATCTTTCTTCTTGTCGCTTATGGCAGGCATTGGCGCCCATCTCCTCCTGGCATCTCACCCGGGGCGCACCTATGGCAATCGCATATTTACCTTGTTGCTGGTCTTGATATTTCTTGATTTGGGTTCGACGACATTCCAACATCTCTATACCCACAAAGAACACCCACACGCCAAGCTCGACTCAGCCCTTTTTTCAGCAATACGCGAAAAAGGCGCTCGCCATCGCGAACGCGGTGAATACCCGCCCTATCGCATCGCCTGGCTGGCTCAAGATCTGAGCACTTATTTGTCTGTTGCACAACAGCTATACCTCTCTGCGACCCCAACCCCCGACGCCTTTCACCCAAGTGAATTGCGTTCACTTGAAACTTTTACCCGACCATTTATCGAATTCGCCCGTTTATTCATCGCAACACTCGAATCCCCACATGATTTTGGCAAACTTTCTCACGCCCCCGTTTTGCAATCTGGTTTTATGCTGCTAAACGTCCGCCATGTATTGCTCGGCCACCACAGCCAACAACTCCCACACTGGTTGCACATGCGCTATGATTCGCCCATTCTCGTCTCGGGGAAACGCTCTCCATTTCCGCAAGAGGTTTTCGACTCGGCACAAAATGATGGCAGCCTAGACCGTGCCATGCAAACACTCTTTCTCGATTCCGCACCCACCCCCAGAGGGCGCCAATGGTATAAAGTATATTGGCTCTTGCAAAATATGGGCATTCGCTTGGATCAGGCGTCGGCCGAGCAAATATTCACTCTTGAGCAAAATCCAGAACAAGACCTCGGAACGCAGCCCACCGTAGCCGTGTTGTCCCACAGGGTAACGGGCTCTAGTGTCGACCTGCGGGTCGCTATCAGTGAAGCCTGTTTTGCCCGCCTGTCCTATGCCTATTATCCCTACCTCACCTTGCGCGTTGATGGTCAAGCGGTCACCCCCTTTGAGACCTATGATCACTTCCTCGGCTTGGCTTTAGATCCAGGTGAACACCATATCGAACTGCGCGCAAGCCTTTCCCCGCTGCGCCAACTACTCATCGGCACCTCAATCGCGCTATTTCTCTTGGGGGTGAGTTTATCACTGCGTGAAATACGTGGCCGCCGCCTGCGATGAGCTCACGATCTGTTACTTTCCTTTTCTTAATTTTCGTATCCTGTACGAATGCTTGGAGCCTAACAGACACGGTCCGCATCCAGCGCATCGTCATTGAGGGCAACCAGCGCACTGATGCGCAGATTATCCGCAGGGAGTTGCTTTTTTCCACCGGCGACCGGGTCGATACAACGCTATTCGCAGAATCCGCCCGCAATCTCAGACGCCTTTTTTTTATTGGCGAGGTTCATATCCGCCATGCTGAAGAGCATGGTGGAACCATTGTAACCGTTACTGTCGAAGACCTGTACTCCCGCGCTTTGTCCCCTTTGGTATCGGGACAATTAAACCAATTGAGCATTGGCCTTGTAGGGCTCGACTACAATCTTTGCGGACGCGGCCAAAGCCTGCGGACGACCTTAGAAAACCGCGCAATCTCCGGCTATTGGCTCGATATTGATTTTGCAGAACCGCGTTTGGCCGGCACTCGCCATTCCCTTTCCAGCCGTATCGGCGTCGGTGCCGAAGGTCACAACTTCTCGATCGAGGTTGTCCGCCCTTTTGCCACCTTAGCCGACCAGCGGGCCTACGGCCTATCCCTGGGCAGCCGGCAAAGCGTGCTGCGTTTATACTCCAATGGTGAGCTTGACCAGCGCTATAGCGACCACATCAACAATGGCCGCCTCTGGATAACCCGATCCTTTGGCCGGCACACTAAAATACGCCCCTCATTGCAACTGGGCGTTTCCCAACGGCGCTTCGACGCCAGTCCGCCTTTTTCCTACTCCCCCAATAACCGCACCCGCGCCATTCCCAGCTTCAATTTGCTGATCTGGAGACCCAATTATATCCGTCGCCGTTTTATTAACGATCTCGGTCCCTTGGAAGACCTGCAAGCCGGCAGTTGGCTATCACTGCGCTGGGGAATGACCCATAAAACATGGGGTTCAGACCGCACCTTTTCCTTTTATCAAATCCAACTCGCCCCGCGTTTACAACCGACGAGACGCACTTTCACACAAATGAATTTATACGCGTCGACACGATTGGATGGGGCTGGAATATACAACCTATCCGCCCTTGCAAGCCTCAGAACCTACACCAGAATAGGGTCCGTGCATTCACTGGCCATGCATATTTCTTGGGAAGCGATACACCGCAGCGAGGACGCCGCACAATTTCTACTCGGCCTAGAGCGTGGGTTGCGGGGATTCACCCCGCGGCGCCTTAACGGCAATAGGAGATTGCGCATCAATATAGAAGCCCGCCCGACTCTAATCCGCGATCCCTGGTATGTACTAGCCGCCGCCGCTTTTTTGGATATCGGCGCAGCTTGGAGCCCCGATATAGAAAAACTAAATCTGGAGTACTCTCCAGGATTTGGTTTTCGCTTCGGTTTGCCTAAAATCTATAATACCCCGGTGTTTCGCGGCGATATAGCCTATGGGGTCAGCGTTGACGCTTGGCAGGTCTCCGTCGGCTTGGGACAGTATTTCTAGCGAATCGCCATTATACGCTCGGCTTGTCTTCGAAGCCTTGACCGAGAGTATATTCGACACAGTCCATTTGACCGCGTACTCAATATCTACGATTGAATAGCCGGTCCTGGCGAAGTTGACGAAAGAGCGACACGTTCTCCGCCAATAGTTCTTCGCTCTCATCAATGCCAGTAAAGGTATAGTATTGTTGAAGCTAAGAAATAGCTTCATTTGGTCTGAAACCAAAAAACGGATCGAGCAAGGCTCAATAATCTTGGATTTAAGATACAAAGAGAACTCTCAACTGTAAGATAGGCAGCGAGATAGCACGTTTTATTAACGCAACCAATCAAGAAAAAAAGCGCTCTCTCAAGCGGGACAACACTCATGCTAAGTCGAAAAAAATTACAGATGGGGATATACTAAGCGATGATCACAATGCGGGCAGACTTTGAGGTTTGCCTTTAAGACGTTATCACAAAATGGACAGGCTTTGCGACCATCAAAGACCAGTAATACAATCGCAAGCGGCCCCAATAAAACACTAAGGAGAAAATAGGAAGTAACCAATTTACCCCCACCTTTTACCATAGCACCAATTAAAGCCATAACCGCCCCTAAAAGCCACACCGCGATAATTTGCAACAAGATACTATTGGCGATATCCATAATATCGCACCTCCCGCAATATTAGGTACGATTCTAATATAAAACATTCTTAATACAAATGAAAACAATAATTTACAGTTATCTACACTCTACTTTTATTGTCTGTATTAAGGCTTAAATAGGCTAATTCTCGACCAATTCAGGCCAAATCGCTGAGAGAGATTCCTTTTCACCAGGATCGGATACCGCGTAATTGCGAATCAATCCTTGACCTTGACCTTGACCTTGATCCACAATCCCCCAACCCCTATTTGAATGTGGAGCCTTATCACACTTTCGAGCACTAACGCCAAACCCACATCTTCGGTAGCAGCAGTTCAAGTTCACCGACGCCAACATCGATCTCTACCTCGAAATTGCCCCCCTCAAATCAAGTTCGAGATCCCCTGCACCTGTTGCCAACATCTGCTTACCTTTGAATGTGAATACATTTTGCCTCTCTTTTCTTTCATCAAAACCAATCGCCAGCCAAT
>JACLAC010022725.1_pt1 | contig 38093 bp, 28 predicted proteins | sample 8027881 | NCBI WGS metagenome assembly JACLAC01 (sample SAMN15725517, study PRJNA655200) | protist metagenome | isolation source: fluorescence activated cell sorting (FACS) single amplified genomes of... | place: Spain: Blaines Bay Microbial Observatory, Mediterranean Sea | collected 2016-01-19 | reverse complement strand
GCTGGAAGAAATCAACGAACTTGTCAGCACAATGCAGAAGCTGATGCGAGTCCGCGATGTTATCCTGGCCGTTAACAAGGAATATATCCGCTCGGCCGCCCAGGCAGACGACTACCGAACAGAGCCGGCATTCAAGTTGCAGGGCTCTTACCGAAATATGAACCGCATCGCCGAGAAAGTCGTCTCTGTGATGAATGACGACGAGCTGACGGCATTGATCGTTTCGAATTACGAGAATGATGCTCAGACACTGACGTCCGGTACGGAAGCGAATCTTCTAAAGTTCAAAGAGTTGACGGAACTCATGACGGACGAAGAGAAGGAGCGCTGGGAAGATATCAAACGTACATTCCGTCAGAACGTGAAGATGCGAGGCATTTCATCTGACGACAAAACCGGGCAGGTGATCGCCCAGTTGGGAACGTTATCAGACGGTCTGGATTCCATTCGCCGAGCGATGGCAAAGGGTGTTGATCAACTGTCGGAGCAACGTGACGAGAAAGTAGCCGCAGAGCCAGACGTCGAGACCGTAGATGAGTCGGCCGACATTGATGCTATGGTGGAAGCATTGTCGGGACAGCTCGACGGAATGCAGGCTGGGCTGGCTTCGATCAGTCAGTCGCTGGATTCAGGACTGTCAAAGTTCGGCGACATGGGCAGTCAGTTTGGTGACCTGACACAGTTATTGATGTCCGCAGCTGCGCCAGCAGCAGCCATACCGACAAAGCCAGCGTCGCCCACAGATGCACCCGCCAGTGCGGAAGTAAACGAACCAGCTGATAACCGGATTACCGTTGTTAACAGGCTGCCCAAGGCATTTACAAATGTCTTGCGTGAGCAGTTTGACTTGATGCGGGCATGGCTGGAACCGATTCACCGGGCAACGAGTGCTCAGAGTCTTGACATGCGAAAACTGCAGAAGCGGCTCGAAGATTCTCTGAAGGCTTACGAACGGCTGATCGGCCGCATCGACAAAGATTCCGATGAACCACCCCGTCGCGGTAAGCGTCTGTGAGTGAGTCGATGGCATTTCTACACGCCCTGAGAGACTGAATTTCCGAGTCGCAGACGGTACGTTATGCGTCGCTCGCTCGACTGACGGGCCGGTGACGACATGCGGTTACCTGCTTAACGGAAAATCGGCTCACATGCTTAAGAGAACTCTGGGACGCACCGGACTTGAAGTCACTCAGCTTGGTTACGGAAGTATGGGGTTGCGCGGCCCGAAGACCTGGGGTGTGCGTGTTGTCAGCGAAGATGCTGCCGACATGTTTCTGAATTCCGTGCTCGACGCCGGAATTAACTTTATCGATACGTCACCAGATTACGGCATCAGCGAGGAGCGGATCGGCCGGTACATCAGCGGTCGAAGAAGCGAATTCTACCTCGCGACAAAGTGCGGCTGTGTTTACACGCAGCACGAGGATCACCTTGAGATTGATCACGTCTGGGATCGTGATATCGTTGCGAGAAACCTTGAGACGAGCCTTCAGCGGCTTCAGACAGACTGCATTGACATCCTCCAGTTTCATGGAGGCGATGCTGAGTCTCTGCAATGTGCCGGTTTGATTGAAACACTGATGGAGTTTCGTGACCAAAGTATGATCCGCTTTATCGGATCGTCCAGCTCGTTGCCAAACCTGCCCGGCATGATCGATCTGGGAGTGTTTGACGCATTTCAGATTCCGTATTCATGTCTCGCACCGAAGCATCACGATCTCATTACGAAAGCTGCAGAAACCGGAGCGGGAATCATCATCCGTGGAGGTGTCGCGCAGGGCGGTCCGGACGCGGAGATTCAACGGGAGTCTCTTAATGAGATTTGGACGCGGGCCGGCCTTGACGAAGTCCTGCCCGCAGGGATGTCGCGAGCCGAACTGATTCTGCGTTACACGCTGTCGCATCCTCATTGCCATACGACGATTGTGGGAACATGCAATACGGAGCATCTTGTCGAGAACCTTGCCTCTGCGGAGTCCGGAGCGCTGCCCGCCGCGCTGTACCTTGAAGTTTCTTCCCGAGTCGCAACCACGGTTGCTGACTGAGGAACAGGTGCAAGGCCCGCGGCTAGCACTGTCGGCTTACAGTCGCTGTTGACTTAGTTACACGTACGTCATTGCCTCGTACAATTACGGATGTACGTGAAGCAAAGGAGTCGACACGATGCCGGAGCGGCCAGCCGTTTCAAAGGGGGGAAATGAAAAAATGATTACCGCAGCCTGCCCCGTTGTCGATCTGGTCGTTCTTCGGCCTGGCATGATGACGATTCGGCGTAGCTCAAGTGAGTAGCCCACAGCCGAGTTGTTGAAAATACCGTCAGACGGTGCACTCGAATTCGATCAATTGGTCGATATTATTCACCAGGCCGTCGAGCCAGACTCGTGGCAGGAATTCGGTGCGTGAGGGACGATTCGTACGAACGAAACGACGCTGCGTCTGGTGGTTCGTCAGACTGAGGAAGTGCATCGAAAAAAATCAGTGACCTGCTCGGCCAAATGCTGCGGCTTCAGGATCTTCAGGTCGTCGTGGCGATGGCATCGATGAATTTGTCTTCAGGCTTCCTGGAAGATCTGAAGTTCAAAACGTTGAGCAAGCCCAATGAGCAGCGGTTTACCATTCTCACAAGAGAACAGGCAACGGAGCTACGCGGTGCGGGCGACAAAGCCTGCCACGGGTGACTCTTTTTAACGATCCAAAATCACAGCTTCGTTTTGACGATGAAGCAAGTGGGTGTGGGATGTTGAACCTTCAGCCTGTCGTGTCAGGAGACGGCAAGGCTGTTCGGTGGTGCACTGATTGTCGAGAGCTTGCCGGAGCGAATGCCGAACCTGTCCTCACTCTCCTTCTTCAGTTTCTGAATAGGACATCGGTCCTGCTCGAAGTCATGAAAGATTCACCAGCAAAAACCGCATCCGCGGACAGTTGTTCGTTCATCATGGTGACCCGCTAGGTTGTGTCACTCGATGCAGCAGCACTTCCTGGCAATGAGCAAAGTCTCAGGATTGATTGAATCCTGCTGTGACGAAACGGCCTCCGATCCACAGAATCGGCCAGCTTCTGGCTTGTCTCAGTTATTCCGGATTAAACTGCTGTCCAGTAGCAGCAGTATCACTGCTGCGTTTGTGAAGTTGCATCGTGAATTTCGGAAAGGCAGATGTTATGCCGGCAGATTCAACAGAATCAAAGGCTATCGAACCAGCGGACAAGCCGTCGAGGAATCCTGTGGAACGGGTAATCGTCTGGGGCTTGATTGGCGCGTTGCTTGTTACCGTGGGGATCGAAGCTCGGGCGCAGCAAGGCTATGCAAATTCGCTGGACGCGGTGCAAGCGGCGTTTGCTGATACTGAGGAAGTGCAGATTGATCTCGCCGATGCTCGAAAGTTGATGACGCTCTCACCAGTGGAAGTTAAAGATGCAGATGCCAGTGGGCTCATGGACTACTACCAGTTTTCATGGTTCAGCCTGTTTAAGTCGGGCGAGTACGAGATCACATTGAGGGTGTCGAAAGACAGTTCCGAGGTGATCAGCTTCGCGACGTCAGCGGCTCCAGAGTCTGGTTTGGCTCTGACCAGGTATGTCCCATCCGAGGATGAGATGCCTGAATTGGAAGACTACTCAGATGGAGGCTATTCCGGAGGCAGACTTTCGGGTGAAGACGGGAATTGGTCCGGCGGCGGAGAATTTCAACCACCACCGGATCTGTTGTTTTCAAGTCTCGACGCTGACAGCGATGGAGAAATTTCAGCGGAAGAAATCGAAGGTGCGGTCGCCGTACTGGAATCTCTCGACAGCAACGGTGACGGAGAACTTACGCCTGAAGAATTCGATCCCGACGGTTTGGGCCGACGAGGCGGCGGTTTCGAATCAGGCGGCTTTGGTTCCGGCGGCTTTGGTTCCGGCGGAGCAGACGGAAACGAATTAGACAGCGGTCGCTCGCGTCGACCAGAAATTGAAGAATAAGCCGCGCCGTGGCGAATCAGTCTGGTGAGTTTACCCGCTGCCATTTCATGACTTTGACGATTTGCTTTGCAACCGCCTCAGCGACTAGCGGGACTACTGCATTGCCATACTGCTTGTAGGCACGTGTGTCTGAGACGACCTGGTTGTCAACGTACTCCGGCGGGAAGCCCATCAGCCGTGCGGCTTCTAAGGGCATCAGGCGTCGTGGGCCTCGTCTTCTTTGCGGAATCAGAATTTCAGCTCCGTCTTTGTAGTAGCGAGCGCTGAGTGTTCGGCTGATTCCGTCGAGGTCGGTCATGCCGAACCCGAATCCATTTCCTTTGGCGGCGTGCTTCTTCTTGTATTCCTGCAGGTAGTTCCACAGCTTGTCGCTGAGCGTGTACTTTGCCGGAACGTTCTTCGTCGGTTCAAGAATGTCTCGAAATTTTGGCCGCGGCCCCTCCGGGACATCTGGAAACTCGAACGGCGGATTGTCGCCGTAGACTTCGCGGCGGAACCCAACAATAAAGATGCGTTCGCGATGCTGAGGGACGTAGTTGGCGGCGTCGATTGTTTGATCGAAGATCGCGTAGCCGAGATCAGTCAGACGCCCACGAATTGTTCGCCAGGTGTCGCCTTTGTTATGTGATCGCAAATTCTTGACGTTTTCCAGAAGCAGGACTTCCGGCTGTTTGCTGTCGATGATTTCAGCCAATTGGAAGAACAACGTCCCTTGAGCTTTGTCTTTGAATCCGTGGTCCCGCCCCAGGCTTTTCTTCTTGGAGACTCCGGCAATCGAAAACGGCTGACATGGAAAACCTGCAGACAACAGATGATGTTCAGGAATGCCTTCACCGGAAACAAAATCCTGAATGTCACCGGCAGGTTCTTCGCCAAACCATGCCCGGTAGGTCTTTTGAGCGTACGGATCGATCTCGCTCGAGAATACGCAATGCCCTCCTGCTCTTTGCAGACCGATTCGCAGACCGCCGATTCCGGCAAACAGATCGATAAATCGAAACGGCATTGTGCCATTGAACTGTGAGGCGGCCGGAGGCTCTTCCGGCGTGTCGAACAGTGAAGGGCCTTTCGATCGATCCATCGCCTCTTCAATCAGAGAGACGATGAATGCTTTCTGTGACAACCCCTTACGTTTCGACGCTCGCTGGACCCAACTGTGGATCGACTGTGGCACGCGGATATTCAACTGAGCTCGATCGTCGGCCATGTGCATCTCCACTTTGGGTAGGTTGCGAGGATGCTAGCAATCTGTCCCAGCGGAACAAGGCGGCGAGATTACTCAATGGTCGAAGTGCGACAGGCGCGCCATTGATTTTGACTGGCTGGCTGTACGTCTGGACGATTACGTCGCGGAGCCGGTCAGAGTGACGGCTTCGGGCTGAATTCGTGGGATGGCGTTTGGATCCTCGCGGGATTCTCCCTCATTGATCAACCAACGGATCATCAGGAACGTGGCTCCGGCGCAGGTCATCAACGTCAGGAAGTTGTACCGCAGTGTGTCGTTCGGGCAGGACACGAACCATGAGATAAGGTCTTTATCGAGCCAATCGGGCTTTGATTCAGAGAAGCTGGCGCTTACCTGACCGTGAAAGACGGCGAGGCTGTTGAAGCACAAGTGGAAGGCGACGCCTGGTAGCAGGCTGTTGCTTCGAACGGCTATCAGTCCCAGGACCATGCCCAGCAGCGATGCATTGAAGACCTGCTGAGGGACCATGTGGATCAAGCCGAACGTGATACTCGATAGAATGATCGCGATGCCCGTGCGGCCACCGCTTCCGAAGCCGGATAGAATGAATCCTCGGAAGGCGACTTCCTCGCACAAGGCGGGCGTTAATGCGAAAACTCCGATGACCACATAAAGCGGCAGCGTTTCATCTGACATTGCTGCGAACGCCGCCTTTGCACTGTCTGGTAGTTGCGGGAAGAAACTCTGCAGGCTGGCCAGCAGCTCGATTGCTAATGGGTGAAGCACGAAAGGCAGCGCTATCGCTACGGCCAGCATCCGGCCACTCGGCATTTTCAGTCGTAGGGTCTTGCGAACGCTCGATGTCAGTAGAATTGCCATTAAGATCGCGGGTGCAGCGATCAGAGCCATTTGTTGAACGACTGCCAGTTCCATCATTTTTCGGCCGATGTCTTCCGCTGCGACTCCGACCATTGATCCGGTTAAGAGCTTGATCGTCAGGAACTGCAGAAACATCATCAGCATGAAGCAGATAGCAGCCTGAGCGAATGTAGGCAGTGGAGCTTTGTCACGAAGTAGTTGTCGCAACCAGAGCTTCAGATCGAACTGCTCGGCTTCGCGGAACAGAACGTCTTCGCTCTTGAATTGTTCAACGGCCCACCACAATGCGATCGCGCTGTATCCAATGCTCGACATCAGAACCGGCAGCGCGAATACAAGTACTTCGGTATTACCCGGATTCATGAGCAACGCTTTAAGCAACAACGCCGGGCCAACGATCGGCATCGCACAATAGAACAACGATGCACCGCCGGTGGCTGTCAGCTCGATCGATGGCGACATCGAGAACATCGTCATGCCCATCGTGATCATGAAGAGCGGCGTCAGGTAGTACTGCCCTTCTTTGTTGCTACGAGCAAACGTAGCCAGTGACAGGCATAATGCGCTGAAGAATGCGGCCAACGGAATTAGCAGGATCACCAGCCAGAACAGAGCCAGTGGCGTCGGCAGCGGAACGGCTCCCATTCCGGATCCGGAGACACCGGCGGTCATGGAAACGATGTACTTACCGGTAAAGCCCATACTGATCAGGTTGAGCATTGTCGTCGCCATGCTGAACAGCAGGACAGTCAGAAATTTTCCGACCACAATTTCAGAGCGTGTTGCCGGGCAGATCAGCAGGGTTTCCATCGTGCCGCGTTCTTTCTCGCCAGCCGCGACATCGATCGCCGGATAGAACGCTCCCGTCAGAGCCATGATAATCAGCAGTGCCGGGAAGATTTTTCCCCACATGCTGGCAGCAATTTCGTCCTCATTGGCGACATCAATCGAAAGCAGGCTGACGGGATCTGGAACAGTTTCGGGAAGCTGTGCCAGTTCGAGCCGCTCTTTCAAAAGTTGCCTTTCCCACTTGTCGATAGCTTCTCGAACTCGACGGTAAGCGACATCTGATTTCTCGTCGGCGCGGTTGCGGACGAGGATCGGCCGTAGCAGCGGTAGCGTCATCAGCTTGTCGTTGTCGCGGCTGACGAGTAAGTCATTGACCGTTTTGAGATTCTTGCCGAAGCCCTCGGGAACAATCATCAGCACTTGCAGCTTGCTGTTTGCAAACTGCTCGCCGATCGTTTTTTTTAGTTCCAGATATTCGTCGACCAAAGCCTCATAGTTATCCGGCTGCTCGGGGGTTTCGCCACTTTGAATCGCGTTTCGTAATTTTGCAGACTGGACTCCGGACAGTTCGTCGGCGAAGTCTGAATTCCAGGGAGCAAGCTGTGCGACGAGCTTGTTTCGCTGCTCGATCAGTTCTCGAATACGAGCGGCGTCTGCGAGCAACTGTTTTTGCTCTTCGGCGGTGACGTTCGGCAGCCTTGCTTCGTCGTCGGACGCATCAGTCAGGACTCGAAGCTTGGACGATGTTTCTGCGGACCGGAACCAGCGAGTCGGGAACACTCCATCTTTAACGAGCGGCGGGTCGGGCAGTTCGCCAGCGTTGAGGATGACAACCTGTCGAGGCTGCTCTGTAAAGTACATCGTCATCTGCAGCATGCCAATCCCGAGGCCAGGGTACAGCATGATGGGTAGTACGAGGACCATGAACAGCGTCCGGCGATCTCGCAATTGATCCCGCACCTCGCGATGAAGAATCAGCCAGACGTTTTTCCAGGTAACTTCCATAATTTCGGGCTCCAGTCAGGAAGATCGTTCCTGCCAGTGTCCAGGTTGTGAGTTTGTTTTTGGTTCAGTTGTCGCCGATCAAACGGTGACAGCGGTTTCGTCGTAGCGATCAATCAGAGCGAAGAACAGGTCTTCCATCGACTCGGATCCGTGTTGTTCGCAGAGTTCCTGTCGAGTGCCGATTGCTAGAATCTGGCCTTTATGAATCACCGCGACGCGGTCACAAAGCCGTTCGACTTCGGACATGATGTGTGTTGAGTAGATGATCGACTTGCCGGAATCGCGAAGTTGAGTAATGGCTTTGATCACGTTTCGAGCGACCAGAACATCCAGCCCGGATGTCGGTTCGTCGAAGATCAAAACTGGCGGGTCATGAACGATCGTGCGGGCGATCGAAACTTTCTGTCTCATACCGGTCGACATTTTCGAGCCGAGAATGTCTTTGAACTCGTGCATTTGCAGCATGGTGAAAACTTCATCCATGCGGTGGGTGAGTTTGTCGCCGGTTAGTCCGTACAGCCTGCCGAAGTACTCGACCATTTCCCAAGCGGTCATGCGATCGTAGATGCCGGTGTTGTTCGACATGAATCCGATGCGAGATCGAACCTGCTCCGGGTAGTTTGCGACGTCGTAGCCCGAGATGATCGTGCGGCCGCTCGTGGGACGCAGCACGGTGCTCAGGATTCGCAGACATGTTGTCTTACCGGCGCCGTTCGGGCCAAGGAGCCCGAAGACTTCGCCCGGCTTTACTTCGAAGCTTACCCCGCCCAATGCCGAGACGATGCCTCGCTTCGGATCGGAAAAGCATTTTGTCAGCTCGCTGACCTCAATCATCGTGATGCTCGATTGTCAGGTGTTTCGGCCTTTATGAGTCCTCGCGAGTTGCGAGGTGGAAGGGGTATACCGCACCCTCTGTGGAGTTCCCTGCCGAGACTTTACACTCAGGGCAATGGCATTTGGGCGTTCGAAATCACTCGCCGGGCGAGTTCCATCAGTTCAGGACAGACAGCGCCGGCGAAGCGGCAGGGCTCGAAGTTTCTCCCTGGCCGGACTCGTCTGTCTCGTCGATGTAATCGTAAAAGACGTTTCTTTGACGCGGGATGTAGCCGGCTTCGCAAATACACTTTCGCAGCGTTTCGACTGACAGGTGATGCACCGTTCCCGCCTGCGAGACGACATTCTCTTCGATCATCAGGCTGCCCATGTCGTTGGCCCCGAACGACAGTGCGATCTGACCAATCTTTTCACCCTGCGTGACCCACGATGACTGAATATTCGGAATGTTGTCCAGGTAGAGCCGCCCGACGGCCTGCGTTTTGAGGTACTCGAATGCACCGGCTTCTGACAGTTTCGACATATCGACGCCGTCTTTACGGTTGTCGTACCAGGGAGCTTCGTGCGGCGGCTGATGAGTCCAGCAAATGAACGCGGTGAAGCCGCCGGTTTCGTCCTGCAGGCTTCGCAGTCGATCGAGATGTTCGATGCGTTCTTCCAGCGTTTCCACATGCCCGAACATCATCGTGCAGGTCGACTTGCCACCGATCTGATGCCAGACGCGGTTTACTTCGAGCCACCCGTCGGTAAGAACTTTTCCGCGAGTGATCAGCTTGCGAACTCGGTCAACGAGAATCTCACCTCCGCCGCCGGGCACACTGCCGAGTCCTGCGTCTTTCAAACGCTGCAGCACGGTTTCCAAAGGAAGCTTGCTGAGCTTGTGAAAGTGGTGCAGTTCGGGAGGGCTGAAACCGTGAATGTTAACCTGTGGAAATGCGGACTTCAGGCCGCTAAGCATTTCCTCGTACCACTCCAGCGGCAGCTTCGGATGCAGACCGCCCTGCATCAGGATCTGGTCACCACCCACGTCGACGGTTTCCTGCACCTTCTGATGCAACGCGTCCTGCGTGAGCACGTAAACTTCCTCATGTCCGACCGGTCGATAGAACGCGCAGAAGTCACACACCGCGGCACACGCGTTGGTGTAGTTGATGTTCCGATCGATGTTGTAAGTTCGGTACGGCTCGGGATGCAGACGCCGAGTTACCGCATCGGCAGCTTTACCAATTGCGATCAAATCGTGCGACTGCAACAGGACCAGCCCGTCTTCAGACGTGAGTCGCTCGCCGGCAACGGTTTTATCGAGGATGTGCTTAATTCCGGAAGACAAGGTCCACTCCTTCAGGAGCCAGTTCTGCCTGCACAGCCAGTTGTTGAAACAGCCGCAAGCCGCTTCGTTCAGCAGATGTCAGGCGGAAGAAAAGATTATCAGTCAGGTATCGTTCGGCGTTTTTCACCGAGATGTTCAGTTTGGATGCTTCGCGCTGAGCGATGTCAGGAATCCGAGTAACACCGCGATCGCGAGATTCACTCAACATCTGCTCAACATGCGAAGAAGCAACGCCGCGTCGAGCGACCCACATCGCGAACACAAACGGCAACCCCGTCCAGGCAAGCCACTCTTCGCCGAGATCCCACACCGTGTGAAATTCTTCCGTCGGAGCGTGCATAGCCCGGTCGCCGATGACCAGCACGGCGTCGGCATCGGTGTGCTGAACCGACATCTCGATCGGCAGTGGTTTACGAGCAGGGTCAACACCGTAGCGCTCCAGCAGCATGATTCGAGCGAGCGTTGCGCTGGTGCGAGAACCCTCATCCAACGCGAGTGTCTGAATCGCTCCGGGATCAACTCGGCTGTAAAGCTTGACGCTCAGCACCGGTCCACGAGTTGCCACACAGGCATCGGAAATAATTTCGTAATCGGCCCCGCGCATGTACTCGACCGATGGAATCAGCGCGACGTCCAAATCTCCCGCCGACAGTTGATCGGCAAGGCGGCTTGGGTAATCGAGACTGACGTTTGCTTCGGGAAGCAACCCCGGCAGGTCCTCGATCAGCGGTTTGGAGTTCAAATAGCTGACCGCTCCGACACGAACAATCGCGCCGGGCGACAACGAATTCGCCGACGATTCGTCGGTTACGTGCGGTGAATTTGGGAGTTCAGACACGGATATTTTGGATTCTGTTGCCAGAAGCTGTTGATTCATTGGATGTCTCGAGTCATCTAATTTGACAATTATAGGACCGCAGCCCGTACTCGCAATCGGCCTCGATGTCGGCGTCTGAAGCTGCCCGTACCGCTACACCGAATATCGCGGTAAGTTCGTCCCGGCGTTGGGAGAATTCCGTTCGCCGACGCGGTAGGATTCGCGGACTCATACCGAGGCAACCGCACCGGATTGCAGGTGTTAACACAACTTTTGAGCCCGCAGCGACTGATTTCGAAAGCTGATTAAACGATGTCTGAACCTGCTCTTCGTCTGTCGATTCTTGGTCTGGGAACCGTTGCATCCGGAGTTGTTCGAATTCTGACCGGCCCCGATTCACCCGTGAGTCGCCGAGCGGGCCGCACTTTCGACATCCGGCACGTCGTCGTTCGAGACGTATCGAAGTCTCGCGACGTGGATATTCCCGCCGACCGGATCACGACTGACTGGAACGCTGCCGTTTCCGATCCGGAAGTGGACGTCGTTCTTGAGCTGATGGGCGGAACGACGACCGCTCGTGACGCTGTGCTAGCTGCGATCGCCGCTGGCAAACACGTCGTCACTGCCAACAAAGCCTTGCTTGCCGAACACGGCGACGAAGTTTTCGTTGCCGCTCGTGAAAGCGGAGTCTGCGTTGCTTACGAAGCCGCCGTCGCTGGCGGAATTCCCATCATCGCGACGATGGGCTGTTCGATGACCGGCAACCGAGTTGTTTCGATCGAAGCCATCCTCAACGGTACAAGCAACTTTATCCTGAGCGGAATGCTGGGTGAGCAACGGCAGTACGACGACGTCCTATCGGAAGCTCAGGATCTGGGCTACGCCGAATCCGACCCCGCAATGGATGTCGATGGGACGGACGCCGCCCAGAAACTCATTCTGCTGACACAACTGGCTTTGGGTAAGAAAGTCGAACTCAACGAATTTCCGCGACAGGGTATTAACACACTCGAACTCGCTGACATGCTGTACGCCGAGGAACTCGGCTACCGAGTCAAACTGCTCGGTGTCACACGCGTCGTCGGCGACCAACTGGAAATGCACGTTGAGCCAACTCTCCTTCGCCTCGAACGAGCAATTGCCCAAACGGACGGAGCATTAAATATCGTCGAATTCCACGGCGACGCAGTCGGCCCACTCATCCTGTCCGGAGCCGGTGCGGGCCAGATGCCGACTGCATCCGCCGTTGTCGCCGACCTCGTGGAAGTGGCAATTGGCCGGGCTCAGCATACGTTCCCGCAACTCAATCTCTGGCAGGACGACTCCGGCCTATCGGTCATGCCGGCTGACCAGATCCAAAGACGTTACTTTCTCCGCTTCAACGTCGAAGACAAGCCACGAGTCATCGCTGACGTCGCTGATATTCTTGGCCGCAATGAAATCAGCCTGGCATCAATCATCCAGCACGAAGCTCCCGAGGTTGAAGATGCCGGAAACACCGGAACCCCAATCGTCCCGCTTGTCATCATGACCCATCGCACAACCGAAGGCCGCATCCGCGCAGCCGAATCCGCGCTGGACAAACTCTCCACAGTCCACGCCCCACACATCCGCATGCCAGTCGCGGATTAGCGCAAAAGTCCGTACTGGCTATCAATATTTCTTCTTGCGGCGCCACTGGCACACGTCGGACTGGCGTTTCAACGCCGTCGTCGAATCAGAAAGTTTCCCGGCAGTCATAGCGAGTATGGCACGACGATTGTCGAGCCACACTCTTTGCACTTGAGCTTGCGGCCGGCTTGCTCTGAGTGGATTCGATATCGCTTGTCGCAACCTTCACATTGAATGAACGAACCGGCGACCTCGGTACTATTCAACTCGGACAGAAGTGTTGCCGGAGTTTCGTGGCGATCACGCGGTGACTTCGACAGAAGCTGCTGAATAACTCCGACCGACGTCTGATTGAGACCGACGTCGAGGAGTCTGCTCCAATCGGGTTTGACTGACTGGTGAGAACTTAACTTGGTTGGCGCGTCAGTCACCGGGAATACCGGTTGCCCGGTCGTCAGTTCGAACCAGATGCAGCCCAGCGAGTACAGATCGCTGCGAATGTCCGTCGTGCCGCCTGCTTCGACGACTTCTGGTGCAACGTAGTCTGCAAATGCTCGACAACTGTCCGGCGTCTGCGGGTCCGTAATTCGCCGCGCGATCGGAGTTCCAAATGCGAGGTCGACCAGTCGCGACATTCCGATTCGATAGATAACGTTGGACGGTTTCAGGTTTCCGTGACAGAGTTGCAGTTCGTGCAGCGTCGTTAGTTGTCGCGCGATTTGCTGAACGATTTCCAACGCTCGCTGTGCAGGAATTACTTCGTTCTTTTCAATCAGCTGCGCAAGGCTCATGCCCTGGACATATTCGCGAACGGTGTACCACTGCGGTCCGTTCTGTTCAGCGACAAGATACGATGCGATGCCGCCCGGTTGAGCTTCGCATAAACAACGACCTTGATTAAGAAATTGCTCGGTCATGGAGGGCGTATTGACCAGGCACGGCTCCAGAACGCGGAGTGCCACTTGATGGCGAGACGTGCGTTTAGATGCGCCGTACAAAACTCCGAGCGATCCGTTGTCGAGCAGCTTGTTCAATACGAAGTCACCAAAGTTCTCGCCGACCATGCTGTCGGCTTCGCTCTGTTCCTTGAACTGAAAAGTCGTGACTCCGATGCGGAACTGGTCGCCCGGTTTCAGCTTGAATTTCTGCTGAGCCTTACCGTTAAAGTGAACGCTGTTCTGTGCGGTGGTAAGTTTCTTGACGACAACCTTGCCACTCTTGATGACAAGCTCGACGTGCTCACGGGAAATTAGTTTGTCCCACGGAACTGCAAAACCATCAGCGGGTTGTCGACCAACGCGAATGACATCGCCGTTGTTGATCCTCTGTCGTCGCTGTTTTCTGTGTTCGCGCGAAATTGCTACCAGTTCGAACACGCTTGGCCCTTTCGGCACGTCGCCGGTCTTTGGCAAAACTATCTGTGGTGTGTGGTATTCCTCCCAGGTTATTCGGTTTCTTCACAAAACTGCAAACGAGCATGAGTTTCGGGCAGTCGTTAAGTTGGAAGCGGACAGGTACAGACAAACGTGGCAACTCCAGCAGTCCGTTCCTGTCGGTTTTCCGCAATGCTGGTCGACGATTGCGAAACACGATTCAGGTCAGGCCAGCATCTCCTGGACGACGTCGTTGTTCTCAGGAACGAGCGGCACTGGCCGATTGCCGCGGTCACGCAACAGCGTGTGAGGATGAATTCCCAGCAGGTGGTACATTGTCGCCAACGCGTCTTTCGGAGACACCGGTCGCGACAAAACTTCTCCCGCGTGACGATCCGTTGCTCCGATGACGTTGCCTCTTGCGATGCCGCCTCCGGCGAAAATTGCTGAGTAAGCCTTCGACCAATGGTCACGCCCGCCACCGACGGCCTTATTGATCTTTGGCGTGCGCCCGTGTTCGCTCAAACAGACGACCAGCGTGTCGTCGAGCATACCTCGCTGTTCCAGATCAAGGATCAAGCCGGAGTAGGCCTGATCAAAGTTCGGCATCAGCTGATCCTTCATACGTGGGTAGTGTTTGAAATGAGTATCCCAGGCATCGCCCGCCAGGCCGTACTCATCCCAGAAAACTGTCGCCAGCCGAGTGCCGGATTCAACGAGTCGTCGAGCCGCCAGACAGCCCTGTCCGAACAATGTCATCCCATATCGGTCGCGCGTAGCGGTTGATTCCTGCCGAGTGTCCAGCGCTTGCGACACGCTCGGCGAACTGACCAGCGAGAACGCCTGCTGCTGAAATTTGTCAAGCGACGCGCCAACCTCGGTCTGATCAAAGTATCGTCGCGAATCATCGAACTGTTCAAGCAGACTCTTGCGGCGATCAAGCCGGTCCAGCGTGACACCGGGCAACGGTTTAGTTGATGAGATTTGAAAATGGGTGTCGCGTGAGCAGCCAAGGTACGGCTCCGGACCGCTGTACGAAAACCCGCCTCCTCGGTCCTTTTCAATCTGAACCGTGCCCTTGCCGTTGAACTCAGTCCACGTCGGATTGAAACCGGAACCGAGAAACGCGCCGTACGGCCCCGATCGAAATGGCTGGTCGGTCCGCTGGCTGCTGAAGTGAAACGGCAGCGCGACGTTCTGAACAAACTCGCTGGCTGAGCCGCGGCGATGACGATCGATGTACTCGACGACCGATCCGAACCACGGATGGTGCCGAGGATCGTGCGGCGCCAGTTCCATCGCGACATCGATCGTCGGAATTCCGGTCATGGCATAAGCCACACCGTGAATTGGATAGGGATGTGTCATTGAGCGAACGACCGTAGTTCGGTCCATGATCTTCGATGTTTCGGGCAGCAACTCGCAAACGTCGAGGCCGGGCACGGACGAAGCAATCGGCTCCATTGTGCCGCGTATTTCAGCCGGCGCGTCCGGCTTCATATCGAATGTTTCGAGCTGACTCGGCGATCCATACAGAAAGAGCAGGATGCAATGCTTCGCCCGGCCAAACGAGCGGTCAACGACCTCGTTGGTTGCCTGCGCTTCCGCGACAAGCAAATCCGACACCCCAAGCCCGGCGACCCCCAGGCTTCCCGCCTGCAGAAAGTCCCGCCGGCCAATACCGTTACAGAGTTTACGATTAGAGCCAAGAACACGAAGCATGCAATGCACCGTTTAGTACGATAGAACCGCGAGGAACGTCGGGCAATTAGCCTACCTTCTAATCGGAGCTGAGCAAACCCGACCATTACACCAAACTCGAACGGCGATAACGCACTTTGAAAAAGTAGCGATGAATTGTCTGTGGCTCAGATCAGTTCTGGAATCGGTTGTCGGTTTTCGTCGACGAGGTATCTCGGCCGGCCGTTGAAATCTGGAATCTTGATTGCGTTGACGTCGATGCCTAGTGTTCGGTAAAGCGTGGCGAAGACTTCCTGAACGTGGATCGGACGTGAGATCGGGACGCCTCCAGTTCGATCGGTTTCTCCGAGGATCTGGCCGCTGCGAAGCCCGCCGCCGGCCAGCAGAACAGACTGTGTCGACGGCCAGTGATCGCGGCCACCTTTTGCGTTGATGCGAGGTGTCCTGCCAAATTCTCCCCACACGACAACCGAAGTTGTTTCGAGCAGACCTCGTTCGCCGAGATCCTGTAGAAACGTCGCCAACGCGTGATCAAAAACTGGCAGATACTTTCGTGAGAGCTGTTCGATTGGGCCTTCGCGATTCGAGTGCCAGTCCCACGCACCAAAGGCGACAGTCACGCAACGCACGCCGGCTTCGACGAGACGTCGTGCCAGCAACAGATGCTCGGGACTTTGCGGCGCTCCACCGAAGCTTGGATCTGTCTTTTGAACTTTGCCGTAACGCTCTCGAACTTTCGGGTCTTCAGATTCAAGATCCAATGCTTCGGCAAGACGGCTCGAGCCAAGCAATCCGAAGGCTTGTTTCTGGAAGCTGTCGAGGCCGCTTTCTGACGCTTGTTGCTCGACTTGTGCCAGCAAGCTGAGCAGCGTCTTGCGGTCCCCCAGCCTGTCCAGATTAATGCCGTTAAGTACGAGATCTGACTTTACATCGCCGGCCAGTGTGAATGGGACATGTGCCTGGCCGGTGAAGCCTGGCCATGAGCTCTTTCCGGACGGGTCATGAATCCCCTGATTGTTGTACGGCCGGTAGCTCATTTTTGGCGCGGCATCGACGTAGGGAATCATGCCGGAAGAGCCCAGACCAAGAATGTGTGAGGCGCATGAGCCAAGGGTTGGCCAGCCGCCGGAAGGTTCTACGTCTTCGCTGCGGCCAGCCGCCCGCCCGGTGTAACACTGGAAGGATTCGTGCCGGTTCTTCATTCCGACCAGGGTTCGCACAATCGAAAAGCGTTCGGCCATGCGCGACAGCTTCGGAAGTAGTTCGCAGAACTGAACACCGGGCAGAGACGTGCTGATCGGCGAGAACGCTCCACGAATCTCAACAGGCGAGTTTGGCTTTGGATCGAACGTCTCATGCTGAGTTGGTCCTCCGGGCAAATAGATCATCACGACGGAATGATCGCGTGCCGAAGAGCTGGCCGACTCGGCTCTCAGAATCTCAGGCAGCGACAAGCCGCCCAACGCCAGGCTGCCCGCTGACAGAAACCGACGACGGGAAATACCATCGCAGAACGATCCGTTCGATTTACCATGAATCGACAGCACTTAAATCTTCCTGCAGCTTGAGGACGGCAACGCTCGGACGAAAGATTGGTACCGTGCGAGTTGAGAACGACAGACTCGTGATCAGCAGTTGTTTTTCAGCATGTCTTCTGTCAGTTGACGCGTCAATACTGAAGGCCTCGGCCGTTGCGACCTGCTTTCACATCGTGTTTAAACCAGGGCAGGCAGAACGTCGTGCGTTGGCAATGCTACGAGCCACCTGCTTCCTGTAAACCGTCGAGCCGCTCGCGAATTCGACTTGCCTCGTTTGGCATCTTCAGACGTTCTGCTTCCTTGAAACTGGCCTGGAAGTATTTCTTCGCTTTGTCATGGTGCTCTTGTATCACGGTACCCTTGTAGTCGTGCAGCCTATCCGGCTTCGCGGAGAGCGTATGGACGTTCAAAGGGATAGCTCCACGCGATAAACCGAGCAGTTCGGTCGGCCCGTTTTGCGTGATGCAGAATTTAGCGATTCATCTTTCCGTCTTTTGTTTCAGCTTGAAGCCGTATTCGCAAAACAGTCGTGTGCCACGCGTAAACCGGCGCGACGTAAACGCTGCGCAGCAAGTTCTTGCCACGTTGCAGTGCCGTGTCAGGTGTTAATTGTCGGGTAGAGTGAACCGAGTTTGATCCGAGCGTCGTCTGTAGTGAACTGCCAGTTGGCTGTTGCCTGGAGTTTGTTGCGGGCTTCTTACCATGCGGGCTTCTTCCCAATTGGTCACTCGGGTCTGCATGACACTCATCTGGTCAATACGATTGGCCAGGCACTGTCGAGATTAAGCACTCAGTTTGATCTCTGTCATATTGAGCCAGTTGCCGTATTTTGGCGTGCAGTGGAATTCCAGGCGATTGGGCAGCCTCCGTGTTTCGTCAGGCTTGAAGGTTTCGTAGACCATAGTGCCGATGCCGTATCAGTCGGTGGCTGGTGACGCCACTCGACCGGCACACTGCTCGGATGACATGCAAGCCGGCGTTAGCCAGAGCTGGAGACTCCGACAAGTGGCACCTGACCGTCCGGCCGCTTTCAAGCGGTTGGTGGTAAGACGCCAAGTTCTTCAGCGAGTTTCAACAGAGCGTTCCAGTTTCCGTCGTCGAGGGGGATTCCTTCGGCGGAGCGTTTGGCCAGCGTTCGTTGTTCAGGGTCGCCCGGGAGAAAGATTTCTGCGACGCCGTCGATGCGTGGGACCGTGCGAACGTATTCTTCGAGCGATGAAACTTCAGACTGCAGATGCTCGAAGCCGGCGTACTGTGACGGATTGATTACGATGAAGAATGCAGCGTTACCGACTGGTGCGGGCGGATTGGGATACGCGCATTGACCGCCGGACAAAGCTCCGCAGAGCATTTCGATCATGAAGGACAGACCGAAGCCTTTATAAGCCTGATCGCCGCCCATCGGGAGAATCGTTCCTGGAGGATCACCGTAGAGTTGGTGCGGATCGTTGGTCGGATTGCCTTCCGGATCGAGTACCCAGCCGTCGGGAACTTTTTCACCAGCAATCTTTTTGACTCGGACTTTGCCTTCCGCTGTCGCGCTGGTCCCAAAGTCCAGTATGAACGGTCCGTTCTTGCCGCCAGGCATGCCGATGCACAGCGGGTTAGTGCCGAGTCGTGGACGTTTGCCGCCGACAGGGGCGACTCGCTGCGCAGCTCCGTGAGTATTCGCGCAGATGATCGCCGACATGTTTTTTGCAGCGGCCATTTCAGCGTATTCGCCGAGTCGACCGATATGAGCTGACTGTCGCAGCGAGCCCGACGCAATGCCGGCCGTCGAAGCCTTGTCCATCAGCTTTTCCATGAGCTGTCGCGACAGCACCTGCCCGAAGCCCCAGTTTCCGTCGCCGACGACCGTGCCTGAAGTTTCCTGCACAACATTCAAGTCAGATCCGGCGTTGAGTTTCCCGTCCTGTACCTGCTTGACGTAGAACGGGATCCGCATGACTCCGTGAGAATCGTGTCCTCGCAGGTTTGCCTGAACCAGGCTACGACTCACGATCAGAGCCTCAGATTCGTTCGCTCCACCGGCGGCCAGTAGAGCGACTCCAAATTCCTGCAATTGCGTTTCCGTCAAAATCGGCACAGCTTAACTCCTCAGGAGAAATATAATTCGAATGTGAGACTCCACATAATCTGACGCAAAGTCGCGAAGACGCAAAGGAACGCAAAGAATCTCAGTACAAAACTCAGAGTAAACATTGGCGACATTGGTGTCTGACGCACGACTTTCTGCAAGCACTTCAGTAATTCTGCAATACAAGCGGCGATCGGATCGATTTTCTGGACCGGTCGTACCGTCGGTTCGAGTTATGGAAGATGGTGAACCTGGTCAGTCTTGACGCGTCCTGCTGGTCGCAAAGCGGTCTCCGGTCACAGGACACTTTTGGATCCACACCGCCGATACCTTCTGAGCCGACCGCAACGGCTGCCTGGTTCAGACCAGTCAGGAAGAGCAGCTACTAATGGTAAGGACGACAGCGGCCGGGAGAACTGACATATCTCACTAAAGATTGACGACAGAGTTCGCGCACCGACCACCCATCCTACAAAGTCGGCGAGTTCTGAGACTTTTGCATTCGTGAATTTCTAAGAACATTCCTGCGGAAAGATCCGCTTCGTCGCCGCAAAGGTTCATGCGCACGTTCCCCCGAACAACGAGGCTGTCCATGAGCAATGCTGCCGCCGGAATTGCACCGTCCGACATTTCGACCATCGAAGATCTGCGCAAATTTGTTCACGCGACTTTGTGCTCGAAAGAAAATCTCGTCTCGGATCAGTTCAAAATGGTCGAACGCGAGTTGACGAAGAGCGGCCGGCATTGTGGCATCCAATTCACGATTCATGGCCCCCGGCAGGTGCGGCTATCGGCGGTGTGGGCTGCGGATCGAAATTTGCTTTACTTTTATGACACAAGCGGCGTCCGATATCTGAAAGTGCCGCTGCGAAAACGCTTTGCGACAATCACTGCCGCCTGAGCCTGAAAATTGGCCAGTCGAAGTCCGCTGCCTGGAACTTCGCCGAACAATTCCGCAAGTTTCAGCTCACCCTCGCTCAATTTAATGCCGTCGGGCGCGGCTAGCGGAATCAGGAATTCGCCGCCGGTATTACCCGATAGAAAGAGCGATCGTGCATGCGGTAGCAAATCCCGGAATCGGCCTTCAATTTTCAGCAGTCGCACCAGCGTCAAATGAGCTTCGATGTTTGTGTCGTCCTGCTGCAGGACACGTCGAAGAAGCTGTTCGCCGTCGGTGCAACGACCCAGCTCAATCGATGCCTTCCCGCTGACCAGAAGGGCTGCCGGTGAATCGGGAGTCCGCCTCCGCAGGTCATTAGCCAACCGAAGAGCTGTTTGAAAGTCACCTTGCGCAAACGCTGTCTGAGCATCCTTCAGCACCTGGTCGAAAGGGCGTTTGGCAAATACCAGCCACCAGAGAACTGCAATACCCACCAGCGTTACAGCGCCGCCGGCAAGCAGCACGATTCGCCTGCGTGGTCCCGGAACAGGTCGGGTGTTGAACACTGAAGGTCTCATGGCGGAAAAACGGCTGCAGGATCGTGATCATCATTCCGCTGCGATACTACCTTGTTTTTTCGAGTGTCACAGCAGTGATTTAGAACTGGAGCCGATTCCAGTTGCATCAATTCGCCCGGTTGTCTGATTTGCGACGCGTTGCCTGCTACGTTGAAGCGGTAATCCGTTGTTCCGTTATTCGGATGGCCTGACTGGTACGAGTAGCTGAAATAGTTTCCGGATCAACGTAGACTGGCTGATCCACACCCCAACGTACATCGCTGATGTCGCGTATCCTGCCGAAATCTTATCCCTAAAGTTGATCCGGTATTGCTATGCACGCTTTGCATCGATCGATTGTTTACTTCAGTTCTGTCGTCTTCGCATTTTCGGTGACATCGACAATGTTCGCGGCGGATGCCCCGCTCTTTAATCGCGACATCCGACCGATTCTCTCGGCAAACTGTTTTCAGTGTCACGGACCGGACGACAAACATCGCGAGGCTGAACTGCGACTCGACGATGAGGATGGAGTCATTGCAGCGTTCAGCGGCAGTCTTGCGAAAAGTGCAGCCTGGCAGCGGATCATCTCAAAGGATTCTGATACTCGGATGCCGCCTGTAGATTCGCATCTCAAATTGAAACCCGAACAGATCACGCTGCTAAAAGCGTGGATCGAATCCGGCGCGAAGTGGGAGGGTCACTGGTCGTTTATCGCTCCGCAACGCCCACCGGTTCCTGAATTGAACAAGCCAGACTGGGTGAAGAATTCGATCGATGCGTTTATCCTGAAGCGATTGGAAGAACAAGGTCTGTCGCCGAACGATCCTGCTCAGCTCGAACGAGTACTGCGAAGAGTAACCTTTGACCTGACCGGCCTCCCACCGACGATCAAGGAGATTGATCAGTTTCTTGCTGCCGCGAAAGTCGATCCGGAAAATGCCTACGAACAAGCAGTCGATCGCCTGCTGGCTTCAAAGCATTTCGGAGAACGGATGGCTCTGATGTGGATGGACGCCGCTCGGTATGGCGATTCAAGCGTCTTCCACGCAGACGGACCGCGGGACATGTGGCCGTGGCGTGACTGGACGATCAACGCTTACAACGCGAACAAGCCGTTCGATGATTTTACTGTCGAGCAGATTGCCGGAGACCTGATTCCTGAAGCAACTAACGAGCAGAAGATCGCGACCGGTTTCAACCGAAACAATGCGACGACGGACGAGGGCGGCGCGATCGCGGAAGAGTTCCGCGTTGAGTACGCCGTCGACCGGGTCAAGACAACCAGTATGGTCTGGATGGGGTTGAGCCTGGAATGTGCTCAGTGCCACAATCACAAGTACGACCCCATCACGATGAAGGATTACTATCGCTTCTTCGCGTACTTCAATCAGGCGTCTGATCCGGGCATGCAGACTCGCCGAGGCAACCAGACTCCGATCGTAGACGTCTTTGATCCTGATCGACTCTCGCAGGCCACGATTTTGAAACAGGAATTACCAACGCTCGAAGCTAAACGCGAAGGCCGGGCGAAAGAAATCGAGCCAGACTTCATCGCCTGGCTGAAAAAAGAATCGGCCACGGCAGAAGGAAAGTCGTTTTTACCAACAGGAGCGGTCGCACATCTGACGCTCGACGAAACGCTCGACGATCTGGCGGACTCTAAGAGGAAGGTCGCAATCAAAGGAAAGGCTCAGTGGGATGCCGGTAAGTTCGGCAAGTCGTTCAAGTGCGACGCCCGCAACTGGGTCGATGCTGGACAGCTTGGCAACTTCGATACCAAAGAATCATTCTCGTACGGATGCTGGATCAAGCCGAAGGGAAACGGAACTGGTGCTCCGATTGCGAAGATGGACGATGGCAATGGGCATCGTGGCTACGACATGTACTGCAGCAACGGCGGACTGGCAGTTCACATCATTAACACCTGGCCGACGAACGCGATCAAGGTCAACACCAAAGGCAAGTTGAAGAAGGATACCTGGCAGCACGTCTTCGTGACCTATGATGGTTCAAGCAAAGCGACTGGTGTCAAAGTCTACTTCGACGGCAAGCCGCAGGAATGGACGATCGAGCAGGATCGACTTTCGGCAACGATTCGAACGAAGTCACCGTTTCATCTTGGTCGTAGAAACCCTGGCAGCGGTTTCACTGGTTTGATCGACGAAGTTCGTGTCTACGATCGAGCGTTGTCGGAAAGTGAAATACAGGCATTGGCAGGTGCAGATCCGATTGCCCCGCTGCTGGCGGTGAAGTCTGACGAACGCTCGCCTGAGCAGGTGGCCCTCCTGCGAAGCTTCTACCTGACAAACCACGATAAACCGTGGCAGAAAGTTTCGAAGCAATTGCGTGACCTGAAGTCGAAAATTACTGAATCGGAAAAGCCGATCAGCACGGTCATGGTCATGCAGGACGTTCCAAAGATGCGTTCGACATTTATCCTTGACCGAGGTCAGTACGCGTCTCCCAGAAAAGACAGTCCGGTGAATCCGGGAGTCCTGTCAGCGTTGCCGCCGTTGCCGCCTGAGGCTCCAACGAATCGACTCGGGCTGGCGCAGTGGCTCGTTCAGAAAGATCATCCTCTGACAGCAAGAGTCACCGTCAACCGATACTGGTACATGCTGTTTGGAACCGGCCTGGTTAAGACGCTGGAAGATTTCGGTTCACAGGGTGAATGGCCGAGCCACCCGGCACTGCTCGACTGGCTGGCCGTCGACTTTGTCGAAAGCGACTGGGACATTAAACGAATGCTCAAGCAGATGGTCATGTCCGCGACATATCGACAGTCGTCACGAATCAGCCATGAACTGCTCGAAGCAGATCCGGAAAATCGACTGCTCGCTCGAGGCACGAGATTCCGGCTGCAGGGTGAGTTCGTTCGCGACAACGCTTTGGCAGCTTCTGGATTGCTCGTGTCGACAATTGGCGGGCCCAGCGTGAAGCCCTACCAGCCGGGTGGCTTGTGGAACGAAGTCAGCCTTAGCGGAGCGAAGTTCAAGCAGGATAATGGCAAAAAACTCTTCCGCCGAAGCATGTATACCTATTGGAAACGTTCGTCGCCGGCACCGTCGCTGACAATCTTCGACGCACCGACTCGCGAGAAGTGCGCCCTGCGACGATCGCGGACCAACACGCCGCTCCAGGCACTCGTCACGCTTAACGATGTGCAGTTTGTAGAGGCCTCACGAGCTCTCGCGGAACGAGCACTCAAAGAAGGTGGAAACACTCTCGACGAGCAGCTCGACTATGCCTACCGACTGGCATCTGGCGTGCGACCGAAATCGTTCGTTCGCGAGATTCTCAAGCAAACTTACCATGATGAACTAAAGATTTTTCAAGCTGACAACGAGCGAGCCACAAAGCTGATCTCAGCCGGTGAATCGCCTCGTGACGAAACACTCGACCCGGCCGTTCACGCAGCCATGTCGATCGCCACGAGCATGATTCTGAATCTGGACGAAGTTCTGACACGCGGGTAGCAAGCAGCAGAAGCTCGTAACTCGAAACGTAAGTGAGGGACTCATCCCTTGCTGCCACAGAGGGTTACCAGCATTCAACCAAAGAAGTGTCATGTGGTGAGTTGCCCGTCCGACACATTTGCAAAATTCCCAGGAGGCAATCAATGAATCCTTTTACTGATTACCAACTTCGGACAACCCGCCGGGACCTGCTGAACAACTCGTCGCGAGCTGTTGGTGCTGCGGCTTTGGCATCTCTTGTTAATGAGTCAGCAAGCTCCGCGGTCGCAGCCACGGGTAATGGTCGAGGTGGGCTGCCTGGGCTGCCGCACTTCGCTCCGTCGGCGAAGCGGGTGATTTACCTCTTCATGGCTGGAGGACCGTCGCACATCGACACGTGGGATCATCATCCTGAAGTCCGCAAGCTGCACGGGCAGGAACTTCCTGAATCCGTCCGACAGGGGCAACGATTGACTGGAATGACATCCGGGCAGAAGTCGTTCCCGGTCGTCGCTCCGATGTTCAAATTCAGTCAGCATGGCCAGAACGGAACGTGGGTCAGCGAAATTCTGCCGAAGACGGCTGGAATTGTGGATGACATTTCCGTCGTGAAGTCTGTCCATACCGAAGCCATCAACCACGACCCGGCCATCACATTCATCAATACTGGCGTCCAGCAGCCAGGCAAGGCCAGCATGGGAGCGTGGGTCAGCTACGGCCTCGGAAGTTTCAACAAGAACCTGCCGGCATACATCGTGATGATCTCGCGAGGGCCAGGGCAGAAGCAGGCGTTGTATTCACGGCTGTGGGGCAGCGGATTTCTGCCCTCGCGGCACCAGGGAGTCAAACTGCGATCCGGCACCGATCCTGTGCTGTATCTGGAAAACCCGGCCGGCATCGACCGAGGCATGCGACGACGAATGCTCGACCGCATCGCGAAAATCAACGGCGAGCATTACGACGAGTTTGGGGATCCGGAGACGCAGACTCGGATCGCTCAGTACGAAATGGCATTTCGCATGCAGATGTCCGTGCCCGAGATCATGGACGTTGGCAGCGAGACCAAAGAGACGATGGAACTCTACGGTTCCGAAGCTGAGAAGCCAGGCACGTTCGCTAGAAACTGCATCGTCGCCCGCAAGCTGGCCGAGCAGGGTGTTCCGTTTATTCAGCTTTTCCATCGAGGCTGGGATCAACACGGAAGTTTGCCGAAGCTGCTTCGCGGGCAATGCGATTCGATCGACCATCCGGTGGCGGGTTTGATTAGCGATCTGAAAATGCGAGGCATGTTTGATGACACGCTGGTTGTGTGGGGCGGCGAATTTGGCCGCACGATTTATTCGCAAGGTAAGCTCACCGCCGACAACCACGGACGCGATCATCACGGTCGAGCATTCACGATGTGGATGGCCGGAGCCGGTATCAAACGCGGATTCGAATTTGGGAAGACTGACAACTGGTCGTACAACATTCTTGAAAACCCGGTTCACATTCGCGACATGAACGCCACAATCCTGAATCAGCTTGGCGTCGATCACAATCGGCTGACGTTCAAGTACCAGGGACTCGATCAACGACTGACAGGCGTCGAACCGTCTCGCGTCGTGAGCGAGATCCTTGCTTAGGATCGTTTCTGAGATTACTTCTCCATCTTGGCTCGGCACTCCGTGCGGTAAATTATTACAGGGCTGACGCGACTGATGTCGCGTACCACTGAAACCTGGACTGTTTTTCTGCCTGCGCGAGAGTGACGAAGTTTCAATTACTAATTGTAAACAATATCGATTATCACTCATGAATCGGAAATACGCAGCCGAGGCCATCGGTACATTCTGCCTGCTCTTCGCCGGGACGGGAGCGATCGTCGTTAATGATGTCAGCGATCAGGCGATTACACACGTCGGTATCGCGCTGACTTTTGGCCTGGTCGTGATGGCAATGATTTATGCCATTGGCGACGTGTCGGGATGCCACATCAATCCGGCCGTCACAATCGCGTTCTGGGTAGCCGGGCGGTTCGAAGGCAAGCAGGTCGTCCCGTACATCGTCAGCCAGTGTGTCGGAGCGTTTGCTGCCAGTGGTCTCTTGCGAGTGATGTTTCTCGAACATCCGAATCTGGGAGCAACGCTTCCGGAAGGTGACTGGTGGCAGTCTTTTATTTTCGAAGTCGTGCTGACGTTTATGCTGATGTATGTGATCTTGAACGTCTCAATCGGCGCGAAAGAAAAGGGCATCATGGCCGGAGCCGCGATCGGTAGCGTCGTGGCCTTCGAAGCGATGTTTGCCGGACCAATCTGCGGAGCATCCATGAACCCCGCCCGGTCCCTCTCCCCCGCAATCATGAGCGGCGAACTCAGCTATCTTTGGATCTACCTGACAGCTCCAACAATCGGCGCCCTGCTCGCCGTTCCCGGCTGTCGCTGCACGCAGGAGCCCGGCTGCTGCTCTAACGAGCCTGCTGAATGTGGTTCGTCCATCGATGTGATCTGAATCCGAAATTCAGTTATCAGACAAGTGATGATTACCGAGCACTTGTTGATCTTTTCGCGACACCTGCCGCTGTCGAAGACCGTGCCTCGACCATTCGTGAGTTCTTCATTGAAGCGGGGCTCATCTTCACAGAAACATCCGGTGACGTCAGTTATGGCGGCGAAGCCCGTCTTCCAGGGCCACTCCTGACAACCGCCTGTCGATTTGATCAGCGTGGACCTGATCTGCCACCGGAAATCCCCTATTGGGAATACACGGTGTGCAGTGTCGAGTTTATTTCTGGCAAGTGGATCAACGACTTCAGATTAATTGTCTTCGCAAGCACAACCGGCCCCCAATGCCGTGAGCAATTCGAGGTCAATGACGTTTCCTGAGCTCTGTCAGAGGCCATTATCACCTTTCTCGATACAGCCGGAATTCCAACAGTTATATGTCCAGGCTGTGGTTTAACCAGCGCGTACAGTGATTCGCCGGTGATCCCGCATCTGGGTATTTGCCACATGACAATCAGGTTCTGGAACTGGCCACCTTTTGACGCCGTTGGCTGGCAGTTGTCCGTTCCAAATATCGCAGAAGTGTCGCTGGGTTCCAGACTCATTCCGACACACGGCAGGATATAGAAACATTCACAAATCGGAACTTGGGTTTACTCTGGCAGTCACATATTGCAATTGGGTCAGGAATGGCAACCGCCGCCTCCGCAGCCCTCTTTGCCGCAGCCGCCTCCGCCCTCGGGTTCGGGGGGATCGATGAATGGGTAAAGTTCGATGCGCTCCAGGTTGTGGAGTTTGGCGATGTCAGTGACGAGCGGGCCGGCGTCGAGATTGGAGTCGCCCAGGAAGTAGAGTACTGCGGATTCATCGTCGAACAGGACTTCGCCGTCGACGATGGCCAGGTCGATGTCAGACTCGGCCAGGACGGCGCTGCATTCTTCAATCAGGCGAAGCGTGAGATTTTTTGACCGAGGTGCATGCTTCGTCACTTCGTCGGGTGTTGCTACGCGGACGACTTCTCCACCAGGCTTGTCGCTGTTGTTTTGGGCGGCGAGGTCTTCTGGAATGGAGAGCACTTCGCCGAACTCCTGACCGCGGTGAGTCTGCAGGATGACTCGGTCACGATGCTGACATTCAACTTTGTCGACGTTGCCAAAGACTCCGACCCAGCCGAGCGATCCGTAGCGGACGAGGTATCGATGGATGCCGTCATCGCTGTTTGCCGAGGCGGCGTTTTTCAGGGGGAGAGTTTCACGATCGATTTCGATCGAACCGTCGGTGACCTGGACCCCGATGGGGGCGACGGCTGACGAAGAATTTGTCAGGCCTGCGCCTGTCTTCAGATCGAACTTCCAGTCGTGCCACGGGCACACCACCGCGCAGCCATCGATCGATCCATTACCCAGGGACGCTCCCTTGTGGGGGCACTTGCCCTCGATGGCAAACAAATAGCCCTCGGACCGAAACACGGCGACTTCAATGTCGTCCACGAAAAATGTGGCCCCCGCGTCGGCAGGGACGGCTGATTCTTCGGCGATGGAAACCCAGTCTGGCATTTGATTTCGTTCGTTAAGGGCTATGAGCGGCGAAGGAATGCGTCCGCGTACTGTAATCAGGCTAACGTTTTAACGCAGAGGTCGCAGAGTGGAAAGATGGACGAAACCAGCCCCTCGCTAACGCTCGACCCTCTCAGAGGAAGAGTGAATGGCTGAACTGGCGACTTTCGTCGTGGGATGGCTTGTTAAGATATTCCGATTAAAGAGAGTTTGCCGGATAGGCCGATACTAACGAAAGACGACGGTCCGTTCGTGAGGCCGCCTGAATTGTGATGCCTGGCTGTCAAAGTCAGTCGTCCAGCGCCTTTTGTGGTTGCGGCTGACACATGTTTCGAGCTCTCGCCCTGACAATCTGCCTCGCTCTGCCTCTGGCTGGCTCTGGCTGTGCCATTGTCGAGGTCGGGATGCGGAATCCGGTTGTCGGCCTGGAGACCGTCGCGATTGCTCCGTTCTTCAATCTCAGCCAGGAACGAACGGTCGACGGGCGTGAGTTTGCCCTCGATTATTATTCCGAACTGCAGAAGGTTCCCGGTTTCGAAGTTCTGCCGGTCGGAGTGACCGAGCGGGCGATGGTTGAAAACGGAATCTCGCTGACTAGTCCACACGATGCCGTTCGACTGGCCGTCATTCTTGACGTCGATGCCGTCGTCGTTGGAGCGGTCACCGACTACGACCCGTACAATCCTCGGATTGGTTTGAAAGTCGCCTGGTACTCACCTCAGCAGTTTCTGTTTCTGCCGAATGAAGACCCGACCGTTCCGTTCTTCAACCGCTCGGCTGACGCACCTGTGAAAGGGCCGGGGCGACCAAAGTACGACACCGCTCGAGCTCAATCGCCGGATGATTCTGGCGAGTGGCTGTCCGCCGATTCCCAACCACCATTTGATCCAGCCCTGGTAGTCGAAGACGGCAGCTGGGAATCCGTTGGCGAGCAGTCGGCTTCTATTGCTGAAACGTTGCTCGCTCAGGCCGAACTGCCACAGCTTCAGCCGTTCCTGCCGGACGGAACTTCGTTACTCGTACCGGTTGCCGATGCTACTTTCCCAACGTTGCCATCGCCGGATCCGGTAGAGACGGCTTTGGAAGATGAGTGGCAGTCTCAGACGATTCCAATCAATTATCAGAAATCCGCCACGTCCAGCGAGCCGTTTCAAGCACCGCCTGTCGATGAAATTATTCCTGTGCAAAATGCGGATTCCACTCCGCCTGTCGACTTTGTTCCGCCGCTCACCGCGCAGCCAATTCTTCCAACAGAGCCAGCGGTGCCTGGCACAGCGTTGAGCGACGTTTCCCCAAAGCCCGTGCCACAGCTAGAAGCTCCGCAAGTGGATGCAGCTCCTTTAGCACAGCCGCCGGCGGTGGCTCAGCCAGCAATTGAGAATCCGTTTAACAGACACATTCCCGGTGCGTCGAATGGTGTCAACGTTCGTCGTGGCCTTGATCAACAGGTTCCACCTCAGCCTGACCAGGTGAAACCTCAATCTCCACCAGCGGCAATACCACCAGTAATGAAGACTCCGCTGTTTCCGATCCAGCATCCAGAAATGAATCTTTCGCCGATGCCGGTGCCGCAGTCGACCGTTCCGGCGCTCGTATATGACGAGCACGTTGTTGTCGCACCGTCGGACTTCGAGCCGACCGAGCCACTGATGGCGTACGTTCGTATGTTCGACGCGACGGATCGCCGGCTGATTGCTCGGCTGTCGGACTATCTCGAACTGACCGGGCAACTTCGCAGTGGAGATCTTGAGGCTTACATGAAGCGGAGCGAGTTTTTTCGCAAGTTCACGGCGCATGTAATGATTTCGGAGATGTTGCAGCTTCACGGAGGCGAAGCGCGGCGGCAACTTGTCTTGAAACCACGAAAATACCGGTAAACAAATAAACGATCCGTCCAACCACCGTAGCTGATGGAACCAGACTCAAGCATCACGATCGGAATCGTCGAAGGAAGACTTCACGGAAGCGGTGTTTCAGGCGGTTCAGGCTACGCTCGGAAAGGACCAGCTGAACTCACCACAGCCACGACCAAACGTAGCTACGGAGCAGTCATTCCAGTGCCGTCGCAGACGGCCGTGACGGACGCAGCAGGGAAGCCAGCGACGACGCACCGAGGAGAAATCATGCAGCGAAGCATGAATGTACTTGCACTGGTGAAGGATTCAGAACGCTACGTCTTTCTTTACGATGAAGACAGCGCAGCCTCACTTCTTCAAACTCTGGGGAAGCATGCGGCTGATAAGGACCTCAGTTTTACCTGGTACGATGCGGCAGTTTTGAGCCAGAAGGTTCGTAAACTCCGTCAGGAAGCTGAGTCTGAAGAACAAAGCAATCGACTCCCGGAAACAGCCTGGTAAGACAGGCCGGTGAGTGCGCCTGAAGTCAAAATACTGAAATGCCAGCCGGTGGTTCCCGATAAGAACTCCTGCTGGCATTTTTTGTGGACACTCCCGCCGAACGAGATGGCTGACGGCTCATGGAACAGGCAATCGACGGATTTCTTCGGCACCTGAAGATCGAGAAAAACTCGTCGCCACTCACAGTGAAATCGTACGCTGAGGACGTCGCCAGTTTGATCGACTATTTCCAGGATCGAGTTGGCTATATCCCGGAAGCGAAGCAAGTCAGCGTAGGCATGTTGCGAGGGTACGTCGCGTACCTTCATGAATGTGACTACGCGAAGACGACGGTCGCCCGCCGACTTGCATGCCTGAGAAGTCTGTTCCGTTTCTGTCAGCGCGAAGGGATGACAACGTCGAATCCTGCGCAAGCGTTGAGAACCCCGAGGACTGGTCGCAAGCTTCCTAACCTGTTGACGATCGATCAACTGGCGACACTGCTGGAAGCTCCACCGGCGAATGAGCCAATGGGGCTTCGCGACCGCGCAATCCTTGAGACAACGTACTCGGCCGGGCTTCGAGTCGCGGAAGTCGTCAGCCTGGATGTCGGGAGTTGGGATCGTGACTCGGACGTTTTACGAGTCATCGGAAAGGGTCGTAAAGAACGCATCAGCCCACTGGGCAAGTACGCGGTTAAAGCGCTCAACGAATGGCTGGAAGTTCGGCAGCCAAACCTTCAGAACAAGGATGGCAATCCTCTTTTCCTGAATAAGTTCGGCAAACGGCTCACGACGCGCAGCATCGGGCGGATGCTGGATAAATATTTGATGCTGACCGGCCTCGACCGACAATCGACACCGCACTCTCTGCGGCACAGCTTCGCAACGCACCTGCTCGATGGGGGCGCGGATCTGCGAAGCGTCCAGGAACTTCTGGGCCACAAGAGCCTGACGACGACGCAAATCTATACGCACGTCAGTACACGCCGCATGCAGGAAACCTACGAGCAGGCTCACCCGCATTCGGCAAAGAACGGCGGTGGGGGTTAGAATGGGTTGACCGTGGGCAGGACTGCACTCTGTCTCGACAAGTTAAAAACCTGCCTCACGTTACTTTCTCGCTCCTAACCGACTTCCAGTGAAATCGGTTTGCCCTTTGAAAGTGTGAATGGTCGGCTTTGCTGATCGTGGGCTTCCTGGTGAGGATCGATGCCCAGAAAGTGATAAATCGTCGCGACGAAGTCGGTCGGTGTGGTCGGGTCGTCGGCGGGATAGGCTCCCATTTTGTCAGACGATCCGTAGACCTGACCTCCTTTGATGCCTGCTCCGATAAAGCTGACCGTGTAGACGTCGGGCCAGTGTTCGCGGCCGCCGTTTTTCAGTGTGACTTTGGGCGAGCGTCCGAACTCGGCGGCGACGACGACCAGTGTTTCATCAAGCTGACCAGTCTTCTCCAAATCCGTAACAAGTGCGTACAACGCCTTGTCCTGCGCCGGAATGAGTTCTTCTTTCAACGCCGAGAAATTGTTCCAGTGCGTGTCCCAGGCGAAACCATTCTTGCCCTGAGTTCGCTGCCAGTTGCACTGCACGAGTCGCGAGCCCGCTTCGAGCAACCGTCGCCCCAGCATTACCGACTGTCCGAACAGGTTGCGGCCGTAGCGTGCCCGCTCGACCGGATCGACCGATGACAGATCGACAGCGTCGCGAACTTTCTGTGAACTGATGACCTCAACCGCTTTCGTCTGTGCCTGACTGATCGACTGAGCAAGATTGCCATCGCGCAGATATTCCGTCTGGCCGTTCAACTGGTCGACCAGGGTTAGCCTGCGTCTGATGGCTTCCGGCTTTTCCAGCGGCCGCAGCGGCAGATGGTCGAGTCGGAAGTTGTCGTCGTTCGGATTGCCGGCCGTCAGCATGGGGTCGTATTTGCCGCCCAGCATCCCGGCGAACTGCCCGACTCGGCGTCCACCCGCGACATCCATGCGGTGTGGCACGATCACGAAGGGAAACATCGGACCTTTGCCCGGAGCCAGCTTCGCGACGCACGAGCCCAAATGCGGCATGTCCTGACGCGACATGTTGTTGGCATCTGGCACGCTGCCGGCGTACCGAGTTCCCGTAAACATCTGGTAAGAGCCGCGCGCGTGGTCGTTATGATCATGGTGCATCGACCGGACGAGCGCCGTTCGATTCATTAACTTTGCGGCGCCCTGACAGTGTTCACCGAACCGGATTGTCGGAGTCGAGGTCGCGATCGTACCGAACTCACCGCGGATTTCCGGCGGGGTGTCCGGTTTCGGGTCATACATGTCGTGTTGTGGATTTGCGCCGGATAAGTAGAGGATGATACAGTTCTTCGCGCGGCCGAATCCCGGACCGTGACCCTTTGAGGTTTCGGCAGCCACGGACTGACGCATCAGGCCGGGCAACGAAACACCACCCATTGCGAGGCTGCCAATCTGTAACAGTTCTCGTCGATCAATCCCGGTTCTCAGGCCTGGTCCGAACAGATTGAGCATTTTTTCTCCGTAGTGGCGAATGCCACGCGTTTAATTTCAAATCGTTCGAGACGACAGAAAAGGTGAAGTAGATACCGCCTTATGCTATCGATAAAAGGATGCTGATACGTCAACATAATCAAACTGCAAGAGTCAGTTAAGCCCCAATCCCTAACCGGCATCTCTATATGGCCATCCGAAAACCTTTATTCCCCAGCATAATCAACATACCCCAGTTCATTGCGGCACTCGTTGTATTGAGCAGTTCGGCATGTGCGGCACCGTTTATTGAAGAGGTCGATCCGCCGGTCCTGCAACGCGGAGCGGTGACTCGTGTCACGCTGCGAGGTAACGACCTGCGTCAGGCCGTCGGAGTCTGGGCGTCCTTGCCGACGTCGCCCGTTTCGAGTTCAATCATCACCACGAACAATCAGAACGAAGTCACGCTCGATATCACCGTGCCCGACGATGCGCAACTGGGGCTGCATGGTCTCCGTCTGGCTACGCAAAGCGGACTGAGCAATGTCCACATCGTACTGATCGACGAACTGCCGCTGACTCCGGCACCCGGTGAAGTGAAGGTTGCCGGCCAGTCGATCGACGTCGACCTGCCTTGCTGCCTGGTGGCGTCGTGCCGACCGGCAGCTATCGATCAATACGGCATCCACGTCGCCACTGGTCAGTCTGTCGCGTTTGAAGTCGTCGGCAGCCGATTCGGCAAGAACTACGACCCGCTGATCACCGTCCGCGACGAATCCGGCAGCATCGTCGCGCAGCGGGACAACGACCCCGGACTGTTTTACGACTGCCGCTTCGCACACACGTTCGAAACTTCGGGACGGTTCATCGTCGAAGTTAGAGAGTCGCGTTACGAAGGCAACAAGGCATGGAACTATGTCCTGCGCATGGGAGATTTCCCGGCGGCGAACGTCGCGATTCCGTCCGTTGCCATGCCAGGCTCAAAGGCTTCGTTGTGGCTCCCGGAAATTTCTGACGATCCGTTCGAAGTTACCGTGGCCGCCCGGCCGCGAATGCGATCGTTCTTTCAGGAAGTTCGATCGTCATCCCGTACCGTCGCGACGTGGATCCCGTTGCAATCGACTTCGCTGACGAAGCACTCGTTCGAATCGGAACCGAATGACGATCCCGACGAAACCGCAACAGTTGTGTCCATCCCAGGAATGCTCAGTGGAATCATCAACGCACCTGATGATCGAGACTGCTTCGCTTTCCACCTGACGAAAGGACAGACCATCAATATCACTGCGGAGTCAAGAGAAATCGGATCGGCTGCTGACCTCGAACTCGTGCTTTACCAACCCGACGGTCGAGAGGTTCAACGGAACGACGATGCGTCTTACGTGTTCAAGCAACAGACGGTGCCGCTTGAAGCTCGCTTCACCTTTGGAGCGAGAACCGATGGCCAGCATTGGCTGATGGTCAGCGAAGTTGCCGCAGACGGTGGTCCATCTTTCGCGTACCGCATAGATATCGCCGAACCCGAGCCAAAATTCACGCTGGCCGCGGATGTCAGCCGTCTGACGATTCCTCAGAAGTCGTGGCAACCGATACCGATCAAGGTGACGCGCGAACGCCTCAGTGGACCGATTGAATTGGAGCTGATTGGTGCTCCGACCGGCATTTCGCTTCAGCCATCGACCATTCCCGCCGCCGTGCCGGAAACCATTTGCCGTCTAGTGGCGACTGGAGAAGCACCGCTGGGGATCTCGACGCTCGAAATCGTTGGCCGTTGGAAATCCGAAGACGGCATGGATAACGCCGAAGCAATCGTCTCGGTGCATCCGATGATTGATCGTCAGCAGATCGACAAGGACCGGCGATACTACTCGTTGCGTGATAACCAGTTGAGGCTACCGCCATCGCTGACCTCACGCTTTTCATTAATGATCACACCGCCGGCGCCGTTCTCGGTTGGTCCCGCAAAGGAATTGATTGTTCTGACGAAGTACCAGACGGCCAGTTTTCCGATCACGACACAGCGAACTGCCAATGTCGGATTCGATGCTCCGATCATCTTTCGAGCGACCGGCGGTCAGATCGGGGTCGAGGAACAGGAACGCGACAACGTCTTTGCACACATTCCCGATGCAACGATTGCTGGGCCAAACGTCGAGGGCATTTTCTACAACCGCATCAACACGCGTTACGAAAAAAAACGTGTAGATCTAAGTGCGACTGCCGAATTCGGTGGGCATGAAGTGACGCTTTTCAGAACGTTCGATCTCGACCTGCGCAGCGCGTTCAAGCCGACGTTCGAGTTGACGTCAGAAACCGTCGTACCCGGTGGCGTGGCGAAGTTCAAAGTTCTCGCCAACCGAACTGCGACTTACAACGGTGAGGTCACGATTGTGCCGTCACTGAGTTACGGACTGGCGCTGCCCGAGAAGATTGTGATCTCGGCAGGCAAGCCATTTGTGGAACTTGACATCCCGATCCCGGCGGATCGAAGACCCGGACGGATCAATATTCGCTGTGAATCAACCGGTAACGTCGGTCGTTACGAAGAACACCTTCGCGAACCGAATTTCTCGATCGACGTCAAGAAATCAGAAGAGAAGAAACCAGAATGAAAACGGCCCTTGTCTTCATTGCTTTGCTGATAGCCGCTCCAACGGTGAATGCAGCGTTACCTCTTGCGAGAATCTCTGTGGAACCGACAAAGTTTGAACTCGTCGGCTCGCGAGCTCAGCAGCAGTTGCTGGCTACCGGACATTTCTCCGACCGCGTCGAACAATTCGACCTGACTCGAGAAGTCCGCTTTGAGAGCCGATCACCGAACATCGCCGTCGTCACTTCGGACGGGCTTGTTCTGCCGCGAGGTTTCGGCACCGCGGAAATCGTCGCCCGGCACAGTGGAGTTGAAGTCATTGCGACCGTGACGGTAAGAAACTTCGGAACGGCGGACCCGATCGATTTCAACACAGACGTACTTGCGGCACTGAGCCGAGCGGGCTGCAACTCCGGAGCCTGCCATGGATCTCCGCAGGGGAAGAATGGGTTCCGACTCAGCTTGCGCGGTTTTGATCCGACGCTCGACTTCACCACTCTGGCGCGAGAGACGTTTGGTCGCCGAACCAATCCCCAGGCTCCAGATGACAGTCTCATCTTGCGGAAGGGGCTGGGACAAATTCCGCACCAGGGTGGGATCCGATTTCTCTCGGCAGACACAACGTACCAGGCACTGCGGATGTGGATCTCTGAAGGTTGTCTGCCCAGCGCGACGGAACGAACACTCCAGCGTCTGGAAGTCATCCCGAAACAGCGTCGTCTCGCGGCCGAACATCCAACACAGCAACTGATCGCGATCGCGCACTTCGACGATGGCTCGACACGAGACGTCACGGACCTCGCCGTGTTTACATCCAACGACGATGCTGAAGCTTCAGTGTCGACGTCCGGACTCGTTGAGTTCTCTGGAACTGCTGAAGCCACTTTTCTGGTGCGTTATCTCGGTCAGATCGTTGGCGCACGACTGACGTGCGTGCAGCCGGACGAGCAGTTCAAGTATCGCTCTCCGCGGGTCAACAACTTTGTCGACAAGAGCGTCTTTGATCATCAGCGACAACTGCAGATCCTGCCAGCTGAACTCGCGACTGATGAAGTATTTCTTCGGCGTGCGTTCCTTGACACGATTGGTACCGTGCCGACCGCTGAAGAGGCAGTTGCGTTTCTTGATTCGATAGAGCCAGACAAACGGAACCTGCTGATTGACCAACTGCTTCAGCGGGACGAGTTCGCCGTTTTCTGGGCGATGAAATGGGCTGACGTGATGCGCGGCAGCGACGTCACGATCAGCAAACGCGGGGTGCACAGCTTTCATCGCTACCTGGTCGACCGTTTTCAGCACGATCGACCATTCGACGAGTTTACTCGCGAAACGCTTACCAGCCTGGGTAACACATTGAATCGACCGGCGGCTAACTTCCATCGCGTCGCACGCACTCCCGAAGACGCGGCTGAGGCAATGTCGCAACTCTTTCTGGGTGTTCGTATCGGTTGTGCGAAATGTCACAACCATCCCTTTGAAGCGATCGCTCAGGACGACTATTACGGATTCGCGGCCTACTTCTCTCGCGTGAAATTCAAAGGGCAGCAGTTTATGCGAGATGACGAGATTGTATATCTGGATCGACGAACTGAAGTACGGCATCCGATCACCGGTAAGAATGTCGAGCCGGTTGCTTTTGGCGAGTCTCCGGGCGAACTGAGCCCGGATGATGACCGTCGTAAGAAGCTCGTCGAGTGGCTGTTGAAACCCGACAATCCGTACTTCGCGCGGTCGATTGTGAATCGGCTCTGGTTTCATTTGATAGGTAAAGGCATCGTCGATCCAGTCGACGATTTTCGCGATACGAACCCGCCCTCCAATGCCGAACTGCTTGATCAACTGGCTGCTGCATTCGTTGCCAACGGGTTTCGTATTAAACCCGTGCTGAGAGTCATTTTGAATTCAAGCACGTACCAGCTCAGTGCTGAACCGGTGAAACAACAGTCGTTGCAGGCTGCCGCACCGGATCGTTACTTTGCTCACGCACAGATTCAGATGTTGCAGGCTGAGCAGATTCTTGATGCGATCTCGGCGGTCACTGGTATCGCCGAACACTTCCCAGGTTTCCCACCCGGTACGCGGGCGATCGAACTGGCAAGCGGCACGGTCGACCATTCATTCCTGATGGCGTTTTCAAAACCGGTGCGGGATGCAACGTGCGAGTGCGCTCGCGATCCAGAGCCGTCGTTGAGCCAAGTCATTCAGATGCTCAATAACCCGGCCATTGTGAACAACATCAAGTCGCCGGAAGGTCGAATCAGCAAATGGCTGGCTGCTGGCAAGGCTGCGGACCAGATGGTCGAACTGATTTATCTGACAACAGTCAATCGCCGACCCACTACTCAGGAACGCGAACTGATCGATAATTATTTTAAGTCGATGCCTGATATCCGAGCCGGGCTGTTTGACCTGCAATTCGCGCTGCTGAATTCGAACGAGTTCCTGTTGCGGCATTAACAGTCGCCTCCGGCATCGGAAACGTACAACCCCACGCGACGAAACTCTCAGGCGTCGAAGTTGATCATGTTGCCTCGGTGGTCGTCGAGCGGTTGGTCGATTGCTGACGGACCGGACGTTGGACCGGTTGACGTCGAGTCTTCCGTGGATTCAGGCTGCTGTTCTGACTCTTCCTTCTGCTCGCCGTTTTCGCCGTT